>TARA_R100000655_G_scaffold29559_3_pt1 | contig 18855 bp, 21 predicted proteins | sample TARA_R100000655 | Tara Oceans TARA_R100000655 (sample SAMEA2622497) | marine metagenome | biome: marine biome (ENVO:00000447); feature: deep chlorophyll maximum layer (ENVO:xxxxxxxx); material: "saline water (ENVO:00002010), including plankton (ENVO:xxxxxxxx)" | depth 90 m
ATCGGGACTATCTGTACCAATACCTACGTTAGATTCTTTAATAACCATTGTAGGTGAATATCCACTATAAGCATCTGTTAATCTTCTAAATCCTAATAGACCACTATCAGAATACATTTGATAGTTTTTAACATTACTTCCTGCATTTGTATCTGATAACATCACACCAGTTGAAGCAGTATCAGATATGTGCAAGTTGCTTTGTGGTGAAGTTTCGCCAATACCCACTTTCAAATTACTTTTATCTAAAGTAATTGGAGCTACTAAATTTTCTACTGTAATCTTTTTTGTTTGAGGAACACTTGTGTCAACAATAGCAAGAACATCTCCTGCTACGTCTGCGCTAGCACTTGCTAATGCTGTTAATTCACTAATCTTTACATCTGCCATTATTTACCTTCCAATTCTTCTACTTTTGCTGATATCTCTTGAACTGCTTTAGTTAAATGTGCAACTATACCACTTGTATTAATAGATTTACCAAAGTTATTAAAACCTTTATCTTCATCTTCAATTACATCACCAACTCTACCACTTGCATAATCTGTATTAAAATCTTCACCCTCAACATCATTTGGTAATAATTTTTCTACCTCTTGTGCAATAAATCCTGAATTACTACCTTTTTTTTTATTCTTCCAATCAAATGTTACTGGATTGAGTTTATTCACAACAGAAAGACCACTATCTATTGTTTTAATATTTTCTTTTAAACCAATATCTGAAGTATCATTAAAATCACCAGAAATAACTTGTGAAGTGCTTACACTATATACACCTGCACTATCATCATTATCATATAAAACATAAACTCCATTAGCTACATAAATTTCATAGTCAGCAGTTCCTCCAGATGAATTTGTTTCTTGATATCTTATAAATGGTACACCTCCTGTCTTCATATGTATACCTTTAGTAGCACCAGTTCCAGAAGCAGGTACCCCTGTATCAAGACCAAGAATACCATCGCTTGAAATTGTCATAGCTACACCTGCGTTAGTTTTGAAATCCATAGCATTGCCATCATGATTATATCTAATTCTACCTATATCATTATCACCAGAATCACCAAAGTAAATTGCACCTTCTCCACTTGTACCAGATAATATACTTAAACCGGCGTTACTGCTATTTTCTATTGCTAATTGGTCAGCAGAACCATGAACGGATGCTCCAGAATCAGCTTGTTTTACATGGAGTGTAGCTAAAGGTAAACTTTCGCCTATACCAACATTCCCACCAGATGTAATACGCATTCTTTCTGATACAGTATTGTTTTCAGCAACAGCAAAACTCATATAAGCATCTCTACCTGAATCAACATGCCAAGAATCTTCTTTACCTATTCCTACATAACCTGCAAAACCAAAACTTGCTTCACTTCCTCCATCATCACCAAATGCCCAACCTATTCGTTGTTCAATATTTGCTGTTGTGTTGCTATGTTGCCACACATTTACTATATTGTAATGGTTAGACTGGTCAGAACTTCTTACTGTTAAATTACCATCACCAGATGAAGCAATATTCTCTCCAAAAGTTGTGCCAATACCCAATTTCCCATCAGCTGTAATCTGCATTCTTTCAGTATTGTTTGTAGCAAACACTACTGGTAAATTACTTACACATCCAAATACCATAGCGTTTTCTGTGTTTGTAGTAAATAAGGAACTGCTATTGTTGTTGTCCATTCCAACAATACCTTCTTGTGTTTTACCATCTGTGTAAAATCTTATAAAACAATCTTCTTGCCCAGAGTTATTAGAGTCTGCTTCAAGTCTTACTTCTATACTACCTGCGTCTTTTAAATTTAAAAGTGTGTCTGGACTTGAAGCTCCTATACCTACTCTTGAGTTGCTTTTATCTAGTGTAATTGGTGCTACAAGGTTTTCTATTGTTATTTTTTTAGTCTGTGGTACGCTAGTATCTACGATTGCTAGCACATCAGCAGATACATCAGAACTAGCAGATGCTAGTGCTGTAAGTTGACTAATTTTTACGTCTGCCATAATCTATCCTTATAAAATTAAATAACCACCATCTTCAGATACTAAATTTTTAGCATCTTCTGTATGTAGGTTACCAAACAATATGTCTTTAACTTTAGAGATTTCACTTATAATTCCAATCCCTAAACTTAGCCACATATTAACCATTAAAACGCACCTTCATATGCAATTACTGAACCAGTTGCTAATGTAAAACCTGTAAATTGACCAAATAAAGTTAACCCTGTAGGAAATGTATTATTTGTATCAATATCGTCACCATTGCCACCTGATGTGCCAATAAATGCAGAACTGTTTGGTGTGAGAGTAGTAAATGTAGTGTCAGATAAAAATTGAATTGCTACAATTTTTTTTCCTGTTATGGCAGTTGTGCCATCTTCTATGAAACATCCAACACCACCTAGAGAAACGTTTGCCGCTTCTTTGACGGATAATTGATTTAAGCTCATATTATCTTCCTTGTATTTTGTGTGTCTTACCGCCCGAAGATAGCTGACATGGACACATCTTTTTTATTCTTCGATAAGCCAACCTAAAGATAAAAGGTCTTTTGGAGACATCTTAACTTGTTTCAATGCAGAAATTTTAACTTTTTTTGCATCTATTTCGACTTCTTCGTTTACGAGTTCTTCGTACTCTGTAACAAATTTTTTCCAGTTTTTACTTTCTGGTTTAATCTCTAATCCTTCACCATCTTCCGTTTTGGTGCCATATTTTTCTAACATAGATTGTCTTGTTTTTTCAAAAGTTTCTAGTTCTGATTGTACACTTGAAACTGTTTTACCAATTCTAAAACTAGTTAATGCATCCATTGGTTCTTCTACTAATTTTTGCAAAGCTTCATTCTGTACTAAAAAAGCTAACTTAACTTTCATTTTTACTCCTTAATTAAATTTAATAAATTTACAACAATAAAGCATCTTTATTCAAGATATATTATACACCTTCTCTATCAGCATTATACCATTGGCTAATAGTGTGCGGTGTTTCACCATCTTCTGCCCCTTCGTCAAAGTTTGGCACATACCAACCATTAAGTGTGTCTATTTCATCTTTAAAAGCTCCACCAGCCAAACTGCCTTCTCCTGCTGGCAAACTGCATAAAGCTTCTAATGAATTAAATCCTAAGTTTTTTTCTGTATTTGTAGGTTCGTAAACTCCCAAACTTCCATCATTAGATTTAACTTCTCGCATAATATTGCCCATAGAAATTTGACCTGATGCTTGTAACGCCATTTTAATCGCCTTTTAAAGCTTCGTAGTCTGTTTTAAGCAAAGTCAAAGATTCTTTTTCAACAGTAAGTTTATCAATGTATTCTTGAACTTTTTTTAATTCAAAATCTATACCCTCTGGAGAAGGACAAGGTATTTTATCTTCAGGTAATTCTTCTCCAGTATCAACGTCATATCGTTTTGACACTATATAAATCTTATCATCTTCCTTACTTAAAGCACTTTTACCTTTTGTTTTTTTTACTTTATAATTTTTAGTTGCTTCCATTTTTCAAATCCTCAATTTCTTTTTTTAAATCTTTTATTGATTCTACCAATACAGGTACTAATTTAGCATAATCTACTGTCAAAAAAGAACCTTTATCGTTTAAACCGCTTGTTCTTTTAACTAACTCAGGAATTACCTCTCGTACTTCTTGCGCTATAAAACCAACATCATGTTTTTTAGCATAGTCTTTTCTATTCCAATCAAACTCTACACCACGAAGTTTTAAAACATCATCTAATCCGTATTTAATATCTGCTATATTTTTCTTAAGCCTTTTATCTGACCCTATCGTATTAGAATATGCTATAACATCTGCATCGCAATGAACATCGCCATCACTCTCGATTCTCATACGTTCTATTACAGAAGAACCGCTATAAGTACTAAACCTTAACTCATACCCACTATTTGCTATGCTTGCGTTTCCATTAGACCATGTAATTTGATATCCAGTAGACATATATATATGACCACCTTCAACAGATAACTTTTGATATCCACCTGTTCCTCCAATAGCAACATTATTATTACTTTTAATACGAATTGCTTCACCTGCTGCTGTATAAAACCTATACGTTGAACCACTAACATTGTTTTGGAAATAGGTTATTCCTCCTGCATTGGATATCCAAAAATGCCCACTTCCTGTATCTGTATCTGTTAATGCTATTGTAGGTTGTACGTTTTTTATAGATAAACCTCTTGAGGCAGAACCAAAACTTGTTAATGCAGTTGAAGGTGAGGTGTCGCCTATGCCCCAATTTCCATCATTGTCTAATCGGGCTTTAGTAGACCAAGTAGAGCCATCCCAACTTGCCCAATATAAACTATGTTGATATGTATGAAACGAGTATCCATCAGATGAGACACCAATAGTTGTTAAGCTGTCATCATTTTGTATTCTTATAGTTTCGCTTGTATTGGTAGTTACTTTTGCGTGAATTTTACCAGCAGGACTAGACGTTCCCACGCCTATTCGAATTTCACCAGAATTAGTACCATCAAGAATTACACTACCTTGTCCACCTGCTTGTAGTTGCATTTTATTAGCAGAAAATTCTGAAATAAAAGTATGACCACTTGCACCATCAAAAAATAAAGTTTTAGTTGTTGCTAAATTAACATCACCTGCAAATGTAGTATTTCCAGAGCTGTCTATGGTAAGTCTAGTTGCAGATTGTGCATCATCTACTATAAATAATGAGTTGTTAGATGTACCAAGATAATATCTACCAGTACCACTTCCAGTTCTTTCAAGGTATAATTGGTCTGTACTAGATGCTACAGATACGTGCAATCCACTTACGTCATTTTCTGGACTTGCAGTTCCTACACCTAATGAACCTCCGTTAATATAAGAATCACCTGCTGTATGAAATGCAACTTTATTTGAACCTGCACTTTTCATACGAAAATAACCTTGGTCTAAAGCAGAACCTGAAGAACCTGCTCTACCAATAGAAACAAGTTCATAATCAGCAGAACTAACAAAGAATCTTGCACCATCTGCTGTAACATTTACGTCACCTGCAAAAGTAACTCCACCAGCATCATTATAAGTCAATCCTGTATCGTCACCATCTTTATTTTGCAATCTAATTTGGTCTCCTCTAAGCGTAAGAGAGCCACTACCATTATCATGTTTTATAATAGACACATTAGATGAAGTTGGTATTATATCTAAATCACCATAAGAAGATGTATTTGAAAATGTTGTAGTTGATGAAAAGGTTTTAGCACCACTAAATGTTTGTGTACCTGAAAGATGAGCAGTATCTGCATCTAAATACGCACTTGCAATAACAGTACCATTCCAAGTACCTGTAGTTACTACGCCTGAACCACTAATCATAAACCTATTGGTACTGTCATTATACACACCAAAAGCAGCTGAAGCATCAGCAGCTACATCTACTTTAATTCCATAGTTTAGTGTAGTTTTGTCTATCCATATTCCCCAGTCATTGTCTTGTGATGCGCTGATATACAAAGAAGCATCGTATCCACTTGCATCATTAGCAGTACCAGCGTTTATTGCAATACCTTTACCAGAGAATGTATATATACCAGTAATGGTTGTATTTGCATTTTTACGAACTATATCTGAATCAATAAATCCTTCATCTATTGTAGTAAATCCAGAAGCGATAGAACCTTGCGATAATGCTCCTACTTGCGTTATGCTACCTAAACCTATTGTAAGTATATTAGGTGCGCCAGAACCACCAGCATCATCAGTTGTCCAATCGGTAGTTATGCCACCAGTACCTGTAATCTTAATATGTTCATCAATGTCTACAGTTAAAGAATCACCATCATCGTCTTGTATATGAATAGAAGGTAAAGTCCATGTTCCGTCTTTGCGTAAATATGTATTACCATGTGAAGATGCTCCTGCTAATACAAGACCAGCAGCGTAACTATTACCACTACCCATAACAGAATAAGTAGTATTAGTATCAGGTGCATTTACTTGTACAATATAAGGGTCTCCACTAGTACCAGCTCCTGTAACTGTGCTATTACCATAACTACCAGAATTAGCAGCTGCAAATTTTATGTATGTACCTTCTCCAATATTACTAGTACTTGTATCTGTTTCTGTAACAACAAAGTTAGACATAAGACTAGCAGTAGATTTAACCGCTGATGCGTGTTGTGTTACGCTACTTTGGGATATTCTTGCGTCTGCAAATGTTCCACTAGTTATTTTACTTGTAGCTAATGCTGGTATTTGACTTGCTAGCAATCCAGTTATATCCGAAACTACAAATGCAGTATTAACAAAATTAACTCCATTATGTCTTAAATAATGACCAGCAGATGGAGTGCTAGTTGTCATATCAGTTAAACTATTTGTACTAGCAGATTGCAAATAAGAGTTTAATTGCAACATAGCTTCTACATCATCAAGGGATAAAACTTCTATATTTCCTGTTCCAGAACTATCTCTACCTAAAAACGTATCAGTTGCGACCTGTTGTATCTTACTCACAGTTATAGCATTATCTGTTACACTGAAAGCACCAGTTCCATTGTTATATGTTATAGGTGTAGATGCACTTAATGATGATAATGTTATATAAGAAAAAGATTGTATTTTGTCTTGTATAGCTGCTGATGTCATCAATGATGTATCGTTATCACTAAATGACTCACCGCTTGTTTGTAAAGAGTTAGCTGCTAATTCTGAAACAGTTAGTCCAGAAACATTTAATGTAACTGCTCCTGTAGTTCCACCACCAGATAATCCTGTACCTGCTGTAACAGATGTTATATCACCACTACCACCACCACTAGAAACAGTAGTAGAAGTAGAAGTAGTTCCTGTAGTTGATAAAGATGTGTAATGCCATTCTTTTGCTCTACGAACGTAGAGTCTTAAACCATCACCTTTTATAAAATGTAATCTTATTTCACCTTCATAACCACTATTTTTTGGAGGGTAACCTTCATGAACTCTGTCAATTTGAGGTTTTTTCTGATGAAGAGTTCGTGATTCTCTTTCTGGTGTCGTGGACATTTTACCTCACTGCAAAAGGAGAGGTAGGAAATGACATAGATGTTTTACGTTTATTACTTTCGTTATCGCCAACTTTTTTCCAAAATTCTCGCATATAGTATTCTTTGCGAGTTACATCTCCTTGAGAATCTCCTACTTGACTTTTCATATAATCTACAATAGACAATGCTAACATTCTGTTTACATTAACATGAGAACTAGTGTCAGGAGTGGTGTCTTCAGTAAGACTGCTATACGTAGTAGATTCAGGGTCTTCATTTACAAATGGAACATCAATTGATGTGTGTTCAATTTTAAGACCATTCGTAATACTTTCATTTGGGTATATAAGTTGACTACCATGAAAATCTGATGGAACCCTTACTCTATTGCCACCTACTAAATCAGTATTACCTGACTTAGAATATTGCCATAGATGTATTTGTTTTCCATGTAATTGATAAAACCAATTTTTATGTGTGTCAAAACTCATTCTGGGTCTGTATCCTCAGTTACTATAGAACTATGAGCTAATCTCCTAATTCTTTTGTATTTATTATCTGTTGTGTCTAAAACAGATACAGTTTTAATTTTTATTGTATCTGCTGGTAAGTCATAAGTAAGAGTACCATCTACAATATTTTGTTTAGTAGATTTTACATTTTCTTCAACATTAGATTGTATTAAATGTAAAGCATCTTTTATGTATGCTAAAGCAAGTGTTTCATTTTTAATACCTGCTCGTTCCATTATTTCTAAAACAGTCATTATGACTCCATTCCATAAAGTATATCTACTTTTGCAACAGCTGTTGCTCCACTAGAAAATATTTCAAAATCTGCACTTGCCCAAGCAGAAGGTCTTAAAAGCATAACATCACCTACTCCAGAAAGTTTATGAGGACTAGTATCACCAGTACCTAATCTAAGTGTAACATCAGGAGTTCCTGAAGAACCAGCTTCTCTAATTTTTATCATTAAAAAATCTATACCAGTTTTTGCGCCACCCAAAGCATCACTAAGAGTAGTAGTAACAGTTTGAGAAGTTGTATAGTCAACATAAGCAACATTAGTTGCTGTTGATGCACAAGATATTTCTTTTGAACCACCTATTGACTTATCAATACTACTATGAACAATACGAGCAGTATTGCTTGTATCAGTTGCTTGTATTTCTTCAATTGGTGTAGCAGATGCAGAGTAATTTATTTTAAAAGTTGTTGCCATAATTATTTCCTAGACTGTGCCATTGTTGCTTGTAAAATAGTAGAATTATTTTGTATGTATAAAGTAATTTCATTTACTGACCAATCATAATACTTTTTACCTTCAGCACTGTAAACTTGTGTTTTTTGTAACTTAGAAGCAAATTTTTGCAATTCATCATTTATTTTTGTTTGATATTCTTGCAGTTCTGCACTAAACTTTTGAATTTTTTGAGCATCATCCTGTGAACTTAATCTGCCATCCTCTATTGATTTTTGTAACTGTGCTTGATATTCTGTATTTTCTTTATTAAATAATGCCTGTGATTCTTGTATCTTTGCACTATACTCACTAATTTTTGCATTAATTTCAGATATTCTTGATGACAGCATTTCACTATCTTCTTCATTAGTAATTAAATCTTCTGTATCTGCAAAATCTAAACTTCCCATCGGAGGAGGTGTATAAGTTGGAACACTAGTATTAAATGTAATAGAATTACTAGATAAAGTAGGTGCTGTCGGAGGTGCTACCGATACAAATACAGGCATATTATCATTTAACAATTTACTATATTCATTTGATACTGCATGGTATATAACTGCTGACATAAGAACAGTATCATCATCAATTGTTGTAGGGTCTATAAAATAATAGTTTGCTACTTTACTATTAGTTGGAGTAGGATGTATTTGTAGTTTTGCACCAGCACTATCACCTATAATAGTATAAGTAGGAAATTTTTCTGTTGATTTTTGTAAACTTGCAGAATCGTTAGCAAAAGCAGCTTGTTCTACACTTATCTGTGTACAAAAATAACCATCTCTTACTACTTCTGTAATTTTAGATGTTGACAATTTATCATTAGTATGATTACCAGTATCAATATCTCCAGATTTAACTTTTGCAAACCCTAATAAATCTTTTGGTATTTTAGATGCAACAAACTTTTGTGCAGATGTAATAAACCCTGCGTTTGCAGTAGTTACACCTGTAATGTTTTGTATGTCTGTTGCTATGTTAGTTGTTGCCATTTAAAGTCCTATAAGGATTCTCTGCCCCTTCGGAAAAAAAGGAGGAAAATAACGTCAGGGGCATCAAATCCATGATTAACTAATTACTATTAACTTATTGTGCAGTCCACACAGCATGGGATTCTGGCATTTGCCATTCCATACCTGCTTCAGTCTGTACCAAGTCAATACGTTTGTCAATACCGCTATTTTCTAGTGTTTGCACACCAACATAAATTGCAGTATCTCTGTTAATTCCGTTACCAACTAATGGTCTGTATGCACAGTGAGCCATGTTGATACCCATAATTTTAACAGCACTTCCATCTAGGTGTACGTTACGAGAAATGTTCATAACTCCGTATGGAGTGTAAACAGTAGTAACGTCTACGCCAAAGGCTGATTTCTTTTCACCCATTGACATATCTCCTCTAGCTGCAAATGAATTAGCAGAACCTAAATCGGTCTTCTTAGCATTTGCAGTAAAGTATCCACTTAATTTATGGAACCAATTGTATACATCTGTTGAACAGAAGAATACAGTTGCGTTTGCATTGTTATAACGAGGGTCAAGGAATTTACTCATATCCTCTAAGAAGTCATCTGATGATTTATTTGTATCCCATGAAAATATGTTTCCATAGTTTACAATATAATCAAGAGCTCCTTGAGTGTATTGAACTCCAGCTGCATCGGTGTACTGTGAACCAAAAAGCATAGCAGTTTCAATATCGAACTTATGTTCAATTAACTTTTCTCTCCATAGACGTGCAAACTCGTTACCTTCGTACTTTAATACTGTTGCGCGAGTTGTGTTGTCCATTGATAATGCAGTCTTCCAAATTTGTGTAAGACCATTACCAGTTGAGAAAGGATTGTCTTGCCATGTTTGTGGGTAAGTACTACCTTGAGCATGTGCGCTACCAACAACGTAACTTCTCATAAACTCAAGCTGACTAGAAATAGCTCTATCTGCAACAGCTTCATCTCCACCAGTTCCGCCAGGACTGAAGTTGTTTCCAGTAAAAGATGCTAATTCATTTTTACCTGTTTCAAACTTAACAATATCTCCAGTAACAGCTACCGCTTCTTTACTATCTAATGTTGCTTTAGCTGCAACTGCAGTTACTTTTATAACATGATAACCAACAGTAGCATTGCTTGTTAAAGCAGCTCCACCACCAGCTGTAGAAGTTACAGGTATTTTAACTATTTGGCCAGGTAGGAAAAATTCTGGCGCTGTTCCTGTAACTCCGACATCAATTTTTGATGAACCTGTTTGCCCTTGAACATTGCTAAGATTTCCAGCTGACTTATAGTCAGTCACCATGTATACTTTAACTGTTTGACCAGCCGCTGAAGCAGCTGAGTTTGCGTCATGCTGGTACAATTCTGCATCAGCATAATTTGGGGTTCCATTTCTACTATGCCCCATGACATAAGCATATCGCTTATGGTAAGATGGTCTACGTTCTGTAAATTTAAACTGAGGGTCATCGGTAGGTTTTTTATTTACCTTAGACACCAAGCGAAAAAACGGGTCTTGTGCAATCGCTAATTCGGATACTTTGTCGCCAAAGTTATACCGCCTCCGCAGGTCACCAGTACTCAGATTATCATCGAGTCCAGCGCTATTCTCAGTTAAACCAGTAACGCCACCAATTTGTAAAAGGTCACTTGCCATTTTAGGCTCCTATTCTTTGTTTACTGATTTGACAATAGGAGACTAAAACTTTTGTTTTAGAATCCTAGTGCTTTTTCCAATTTGTTTTCAGCACCTAGAATAGCATCAAAAACCATATCTTCGTGAGTTTTTTCTTGTTCTGGTGAACTACCAGCAGACGCTAATGAAGCAGGTTTTTGTTGAACCTTTTTCATTTGGTTTGTTACTTCTTGATTTGCATTACGAGCAATAGTTTGCTCTCTCTTACCTTTATTCATTAGATAAAATATATCATCTAACTCTAAAGTTTTATTTCTTGCAAATTCAAGAAATTTAGACCATTGAGCGTCATCCAAATTATGCTTTTGTTTAAATTCAATTTCTTTAGCAAGTCTTGTATTTTCTTGTTTTTGAGTAGCCATAGTTTCATTTAATCTTCTTTGAACTACGCCATCAATTGTTGCTGACAATACTCTCGCAGAATCTGAATTTGAATTTGACATAGCTTCATCTGGGTCAAACACAAAATCCTCACCTAAGTTTAGTTTTTCTTTCATCGAACTAGGCGCTTCTCCACCACCCTCAAAATAACCTCTCACGTGAGAAATTAAATTAGGGTCTTCTTTCATAGCATCGAGTATTGGCATATATGGTTCTATCTCCTTTAACTGCTTACTAAGCTTTTTAGCTTCTCTGCTAGAATCACTATACCGTTTTTGCAGATTTTCAATATCCGTATCTTGACCTTCAACAGGGCTCATATCAGTAGGTTCAGATTGTACATCTTGATTATCCAACTCATTAGAGGTTGTCTGAGATTGATTGGTCACTTTTGGTTCATTATCATAAATTGAACCATTCACTTGAGTGTCTAAAGCCTCGAAAAACTTATCGACATCCATTTCTTCGTTAGAAGAACTTTCTGGGGCTCCCGAAAGAGCGTTACTTACTTGTTCTTGACTATTCATTTTACTATCCTTTTAGTTTGAGTAAATTTATTTCTGTTTAGCAGAATCTTCAAAGTCTTTTTTTTGCTTATCTTTTTGTTCTTTTGCATCATCTTTTACTTCTTTTCGCAAATCTCTACGTATTAAATCGAACTCTGCTCTCATCATATTTTGTAATAATTTTTGTTCCGCATCTGTTTTTTGTAATGTATCTTTGATTTTTAAACCACCTTCTTGAACTTTCATTCTAATTCCAGACTGTACTAACTGTCGTTCTAGTGTTTCTATTGTACCATCTTTGTCTTTCATTTGTTCAGATAATGCTTGTATCTGTGATTGTAACTGAGAGTACATGCTTTTACGTTCAATTAATTGTTTTTTATTTCTAATATCTGTTTCTGCTATCATTGCTACATCATCAATTAATCCAGACTGGAACCATCTAAAGTATTCTTCAAGTAATGCCCATCTATTTAATGGTAACGTTGCACCTGCTATAATTCTTACGTCAAAGTTTGCAGATTCATAATCCATCCATCTTCCTATTACACTACCATAATCATTGTATATAGGAATGTTAATTCTTACTTCTGAATCTTCAGATGTTTTTTGACCTGCTTCAGGTTGTACAATTCTAAATACTTTATCAATTGTATAATGTCTTTGTGCGACTTGTTGAAATACTTTACCTATATGTTCTAATGCTGGTTCAACTACTGTAGACATCCAAGACTTTAATCTTCTTGTACCAAATTCATCATTAGCAAGTAGACCTCTATATGTTTCTGCTTGCTCAGAAGTAAAACCCATCATAGCAGAAGGTACACCAGATATATATTCTGCGTCTGCTTTTCCTTGTTGTGTTATAGTATAAAATGCATTATTTATAGGTGCTGGTTGTATAGGAGTTGGAGCATTAAATCCTTGTCTATATTTTAAAAGTGCGCCAGGCGATGACGAGTATTGTTCCCATTCAGATTCATCAACAGAGCCTTCTTCATACATCCATCTAAGATTAGATGCTAAGTTAGCATTGTGAATCATAATCTGGTGAGCTTTATTTATCTCTTGTTGTTTACCAATTAACGGCATTACGGCTGACATTGGGTAAGGTGTGCCTGTGTAGAGGTAGGGTATGGGTATTATAGGGTATTCGTTAATTGGTAATTCATATTCATAGAGAAGAACATCATCGCCTACGCTACAACATAACATAATTCTTGTTTCAAAAAATTTAACATAATCAACAACGGTTTCTGCAAATTCTTCAGATTTCATAGAATTTACAAAGTCAGATTCTCTCATAACCATTTGTTTTACTTTACTAACTTCTTCTTGAGCTTGAGAAACTAGTTGCTGTCTTTTCATTTCTATTTGTTGTTTTGCTTGTTCTTCAGCTTTTTGTTTTTCTAAATTAGCTCTATCTTGTATAATATTTCCATTTTGTAACTGCATATCAATATTCATAATTGTTTCTTTTAATGAAACATCTACTTCTGCTTCAAATTCTTGTACTTGTACTTCTATTGCAGATTTCATTTGTTCTAAAACAGAATCTTCAGGAGGTATATTTACAAATACGTTTACAAAAGGAACTTTAACTTTAGAATATTTTTCGTAATAACCAATAATTTGGTCTTCTTCTCCACCTTGAGAATAAGTATTCGATATATCTTCAGGTTGTATAACTTTAGAAGTTTCTATATCTCTTTGTGAATATACTCCATCAAAATCAGAATGACTTGTTACTTTATTTATTTTACTAGAGTGTTGTGGAAATAAATTTTTTAATTGTGATTTTGACATATTCTTTTTAACAATTATAAAACCAGCATCTCTAAATAAAAAATCTCTACTAGCTGGGTCAACAAATACATCATAAGGGTCTATTCGACTGTAAGTTACTTCTCCTTTACCATTATCTTTATTTTGGTCTACATCTATTAAAAAATAACCAACACCTTTAACTAGAGAATCTAAAATTACTTGACCATATACAGAGTTACCATTAGATAAATTCCAACAATAATCTGCAATATCTGAATGGACTTGCGCAATGTCTGAATCATCACCAGTAACTCCTACCGCTCTCCATCTAGGATTATTAGCAGTTACAAAATATTTCATAATTTCGATTATAGGTAATATCCTATTAATCGTAAATGTAGGCATTCCTGCTTCTTCTAAAGAATCCTGTTCAACTTCTGTTAGTTGTTCATCAAGATAAAAATCATATCCTTTTTGACTTTTAGAACGCCATTTACCTCTATCAGTACTATTGGCTCTATCCCATAATTGTTTGTTTTCATGTGCTTTGCTTTTATTGGTAACTCTAGCCATTACTTTTTATCCATATTTAATTTAATTCTATCTCTTCTTTTTAAATTTTCAAACACTCTATCAGATGACATAGACTCTGCAATTCGTCTTACATTCATAACAGAACGTTGTGTTTGTTTTCCAAGCAATCCATCAACTGTAATTTTATCAGATGGTCTACCCATAAGTTCTTGCAGAAAATTATATTCACTTTGAAATTTTCTTGTCATTACATTATCATTTGGATTTTTATTTAAAGAGTCTGCCATTTTTAAAAGTTTTCTTGTTGAATAAGCTTTATTTCTATTAACTTCTTTTGGACTCATTAAATTTCCATTAATTTCATAAAAAGTTGAGACTAAACCCATACTATCTTTTACTTGTTTTGTTTTATATTTAGATTGTTTAGTTTGCATTTCTTTTTTCTTTCTGCATCTTTTGTAATCTGCGTTTATAAGTTTTGTTTTCTATCGCAAGTTTTCTACGTCTTCGTTTTCTTTCTTTTGCTTTTTTATTAGGCATTACGATACAACCCAACTTTTTGCTTTTCTTTTTATCTTATACCAACCACTTTTATCTTTATTTTGGTTCATATTTGGTGGAAATGAGTACAATTGTGCGTAATAAAGAGTCTCAATCGTGTCATCGTGGTTCATTTTCGGGCCAAAAGTAACAATTTCGTTAATTAAATCAAACATATTTTCTTTTAAAAAGATATTTCCTGTACTAAATCTACCACTTAAACCACTATAAATCTTATTTCTTTTATTTTTTCCGCCTGGTTTTTCTGGAATTACGCTGATATTAAATTTATTTTCTATACGTCTACGTTCATTTAATGCCTGAAATATACTTCTATTCATAGCAACATCTTCTACAGTAGACGATACACAATGGTATTTTTCGTGTAACTCTAATATATAATCTACTACACCTTTTTTGTCTAGTATGTTCCCATCTAAATCTCGTTGTCCTACTGTTGGTATACTACGATGTCTTTCGTATTCAACAACATACATTTGATTATCTTGGTCTACCGCAATAACCATAATAACAGAAAAGTCAGATGTTTTTGTGTCAATATCTGTAGCAGGGTCGCAACCAATAAAAGTATTTACAGGTATAGGTTCTTTATTGATTACAAGATAATTTTGTCCATCTGTATGCTCATAATAACCTTTCCATTTTTTTATGTACTTTCTTCCCCATACTGCTTCTTCTTCGTTTTGTACTTCTAATTCATATTCTTGGTAATAACCATGTATACGACCTGCTTCTGAATACTCTCTTTTTATTCTATCAAGTTTTGTTCTTGGTATATATGAATTCCATAATACACCTCCAGACATTTCTGGTTGTGTAGATTTGTATGATATTACATTCCAAGTATAATCATCTTTACTTTCAGATTTATTATATCCTTCTAAAATGTTTTGGCAAAGACTGTCAAAGTGAACAGGTGTTCCAGCAAATATTAATCTACCATCTACATCTAAAGCAGGTTTAACACCATTGTAAACAATATTCTTAATTTTTTCTCTAGCTTCTCTAGTAACTGTATTTGTTTCACTTTCGGTATCATCAAGAGCAACGAGGTCGTATCGTTTACCTAAATAATTTTCTCCACGTACACTTGATAAGTTTGACCTACTTATTAACTTTGCGTTTGTTTTTGTTACAATATCCGTTTCTGTCCATTTGTCTCCAACAATATCTCCAAAATAATATTTAATAATATCATTAGTTTGTAAATGTTGTTTTATATATTGTAGATTTAAAATAGACTTACGATGATTATCAGATACCCAAGCCATAAACATTAAATCGTCAGGTTTTTTAAAAAGTATCTTATGCAATAAAAAAGTTTTAAATAGTTGTGTTTTACCACTTTGTCTAGGTAATATCAATGCTAAAGACTTTGTAGTGTTCTCTAACAATGCATCTCCTATCTCATAATGAAACAACGGACTTTCAGATTTACCAAAATCTCCTGATAAAAATAATTTACCAAAAGCTATTAAATCTGTATATGCAACTTGTAAAGCCTTTTCTGCTTCACTTACGTTCTTCTTGTTCAGATTTATCTTTTTCGATTTTATCTGTGATGTATTTTTCAAACTTACCTGATTCTTTTTTCATTTCTAAATATTGTTCAAACAAAATATGAACTTTTCTAACCTCTGTAAACAATGTACGTACAGAATGATGTATGTTGTATATATCATTTAATATGTCTTTACGAGTATTTTTCTTTATTTTATTTCTCATTTTTTTCCTATGTATTCTTTACCATTATATATGGAATGACCATCATATATACCAACTGTATCTATTCTAAATCTTTCTTCATCGTATTCAACAACTCCAAAACCCTGTTGCCAATTATATCTAGTACCACCGCCAGGTACAATACCATCGATTCTAGCTAACGTACCCATAGATACTGCTTGATATATTTTTGGTTTTCCATGTGTCCATACAGTTTTATGTGCCATTTCTAATCTATGTATATGTCCTTGTATAATACTAATACGAGGAGAGTCTAATAACTTCATAACACTTTGACCGCTCTTAGCACCTACCTTGTTTCCATGTATGCATACAAGATTATCATTAATATAATATTCACCATGAGGATATTGTCCGACATATTCTACTCCTATTTTGTGTAATCCAAGTATATAAGGTACAGAAATTAATGGAGGTACATCTGGTTCATTTGCTGGTTTTATACCATAGGCTTGTATTGTGTTTTGCACGATACTATCCATCATACGTTTTTCGTGATTACCTTCTATGTATACCATTTCTTCGCAATATGGTCTTAGTTCATTTATCCAAGATGCAAGATAATCTATACTTGGTTGTGTTGTAAAATAAAATTCTGGTGAACGTACATAGTGTGTAGACCAATCAGGTAAATCAAGCATATCACCTAACATTATTATACGATTAGGTTTTACTTCCTTAATTATTTCAGTAACAATAGCAATTGCCCTTAAATCATGAAGTGGTTCTAACTTACCTGTAGACATATCTTTTTTATATCCTATTTGAGAATCAGGTAAAATTATATCTAACTTTTTTTCTCTTTTAGGAATATTAACATTAAACTTTAGTCTTTTAACTTTTGCACCACGAACATGAGGAAAATCTGTTTTTACTGGTTTTTTTCTTACTAAACTAGCTTTTGCTTGGTAGTTAGTATGAGTATTCCAAACAATCTTACCATCTATTTCTTGTTTAGCAGATACATCCCATTGGTTTACTTTAAAATTAGTAACCTTCCATACGTTTTCTTTTATTTTAAATTTCTTTAATACACTTTTTAACGTAGGTACTTTTTTGTTTTCTACGTCATCTATATAAATATAGTTCATATCTTCTACATACGAACTTGTATTTACATTAGCATTATTATTGTTTTCGTAAGTATCTGAATATTCCCTATTGCACTCGTTACATTTATATCGTTGTACATTTCCTCTTTTACCATTTTTTTTGTAATTACTAGAACCGCACCATCTACAATTCATTATTTCTCCTCGTTTATAGCTTTTAACTCTGGTCTTTTTGCATCTTCTAATTGTTCAGGGCTAAAACCTTGAAACATTCCAATAATACCCATTTCTTTTTGTTTAATTGTATTACCAGTTGTCCCTATTATTTTTCCTATTTCCTTTGTTGATTGCAGTACAATATTGTCATCTTCACTATTATCGGATAATAATTTTAATTTACCCAATACATATTCGTGGTCTAGACCCATATTCTTTGCAATATCCATTACAGATTTTTCTATTTCGTGCATAACTCTATCCTGTTTTAATAGCATTACAGCTTTCTTTTTAGATTTTATTGTGTCATCAGCATCAAACGCATCCATATACGATTTGACTATTCCCATACCTACAGCAACATTAGTTGCAAACATTTTTTCTTTATTGGTTATAGATTTACGTTCTTTGACACTTTTTGGATTTGTTCCACTAAACGTATATCTGTTTGGATGTTTGGTAAAATCAGTATCCATTTCTGATGTTTTGTTAACTATAAATGTTCCTACTATTGTACGAACCCATCCATTAGCAAACTTATAGTTTTTTCTGTCGTTATGATGTTTTATATTTGTAGAAACCTTTAGCAGTTGTACAATCTTACCATCGTCTGCATATACCCAATCTCCTTCTTTTGCAATTTTCCAATCCTTATGCACCTTAGTGTTTGGATTGTTTACCCTAAATTCTTCTATACTGTCATAAACGTAATGTTTTTTATTCCGTATTGTTTGGTAGTCCATCTTCTAATTGTGTTTTTAAAGAAACAGTTTTCTCGAAGAGTCTTTCTATTAATTCATTGACAGCTGAAGGAATATAATATACTTGTCCGTCTATGTCTATAGGAGTATAAATATCTTTAGATATACGTTTTAATATATATTTCTGTTCTTCAGCAGTAAGATTTAATAATTCTGTCATAGCAATAGCCATATTTGAATCTAACCTATAACCTAATTTATTACAAATAATTTATCAGCGCAAGAAACAGTCATGTAATACCCTTTTTTATAAAAAAAATAACTCTGTATTTTATCTGGTTAAAAAGTCAAAAGTCAAGTCTTATTTTAAAATGACCAAGTGTTTTCTGAAAAAAATGCAGATAAATGTCGCAGGGTGTTTTTTACATATATACCCCC
>TARA_R100000655_G_scaffold34945_2_pt1 | contig 18805 bp, 29 predicted proteins | sample TARA_R100000655 | Tara Oceans TARA_R100000655 (sample SAMEA2622497) | marine metagenome | biome: marine biome (ENVO:00000447); feature: deep chlorophyll maximum layer (ENVO:xxxxxxxx); material: "saline water (ENVO:00002010), including plankton (ENVO:xxxxxxxx)" | depth 90 m
GTTTAGTACACGAAACCCCTATCTTCGTAAGATGTTCCGATAGGGGTCTATTACAATAGGAGGTAAACATGAGTGATATACAAAAACAACAAAAAGAGTTGCTAAAATACCGTAATTCTTTACGTGATAAAACAGATTACCTAATAAGTGTTTTAAAATATGTTTTGTCAGATAGCAATCTTATTTTAGACAAACACCAGATTGCAATAATATTATACGAATGCAAAAGTATAATGACACTTGCAAACCGTGTAAAATGGCTAGAAGAAGATAAAGATTATGATATGTACGATGTAACTCAAACGAGAATGTATAATTTTTTGAGTGGTCTATCAAACGTAGACACCATGCCTGCTATGAAAAACTTAAACTTAACACAACTTAACGGGTTGTTGGTTCTGTTTAAAGAACAATATTTTAGGTTTTTGATGTGTAGACATGGACTTGTAATTAATAATACAGACTAGTAGAATGGGTTATATGTAAAACCCACACGGATAGGCTCTTTACTGAGCTGTTTCCTCCGACCTCACGCTTAAAGGCGTGGGGTCTTTTTTTGCTTATGATATTTTAGATAATGCTGAATATTCTATTTCAGTTACGAAATCTAATATGTATTTGTAAAGTTTGTTTATTTTGTAATATTCATTTCTTTTTATTTTTAATATTGCTGTACGAACTACATCGTTGTAAATATAATCTCCATTATCACAATGTGGACAATTCGATAAACTGTTCAAATGTATTAAAAAACCTGTGCCTTTACAAACCCAACACTTAGTAACGGTTAATTCTATTATTGCTAAATGTAATAAATCATCTAATTTTATCTCGTTATTTAGTTTAAATTTGGTATTCTGTTTTAAATCTTTTAGAACATGGGTTTTTAAACTTCTATAAAAATCATCGTTTAGGTTTTCATTTATGTATTTATGTACTAAAAGTGCATACTCTAAATTAGTTAATTTAGAAAAACCCAACAAAGCATTAATGTCTTCTGTAGAAATACTATCGTGTGTTTTACCACTTAACTCTAGTTTCGGGGAACTTGGGGTAAGTAACTTTAGTAACTCGGGTTTTATACTTTTATTCAAAATAACGTACTTTGTCTATCCCTTTCAGTTTTATACTCATGAAAATAATCTAAGTCATTTTTACCAAAACACCAAATGTTTTCTATGTAATGTGCTAATAATTTATTATCATCAGTCATTAAAGCTAAATCTTTGTTTAGACCTTTTTTGTTGTTTTCACGTTGTATTGCTGTACGTTTTAACGGTCTTTGCGCCATAGTCATACCTACAATTCCTTTAAATGAATCTAATAATTCATCTACAATAACATCGCAACAACGATGTCTTTTACTGCCGATTGTTGGGTCTATTATATTTATCCATAAGTGTCCTTTATCTGATAAACTATTAAAACAATTAACACTTACTGGTATAAAAAATTTATTCAACCAATCTTCAAATGTAACAAATTTTTTCCATGATTGGTCTTGTTCGTGTAAACCACCCTCGTTATAACGTTCAGTAGAAAAATATGGTGGGCTTGTAAAAGAACAATCAACGTTATCTATATCTTCCCACGGCAAGTTTTCAGCGCCACTCCTGTAAATTTTTACTTTTTTTACACCATTACAGTAGAAAAAATCAGTTTCTTCGTGTATATCTGCTTTACTACCCAACATTTCTTCGTAATCTTTCACTTGTTCTTTGTATTTTTCAAAAGTGTTAGGGTTTGGGTCGGAACCAACGTACTCTTTAGCGTTACTGGTGTAAAAACCTGCTAACCTATCCCCCCAACCACAACTTGTATCTAATACTTTTTCTGCTTGTGTCATAGTATAAATTGTTTTTGCTACCAAAGGTTTAAATTGCGTAGCAATAAAACTACCTAATCTAAAAGTAGACCTATATACATCTTTGGTTAAAGCGCCACCAACTTTCTGTTTAACACCATTTATTTCAACCTCTTTCATGTTGTTTATGCCACCCCAACAAGCTTTCAAACAAGCCCATATTTCTCTTGCAGTGCCATCTGTCCATGTATCTGCGACTGCTTTTCCACGTGCACTTGGACAGTTTAACCTTAGTAATTGGTGGTAATAATTGCTAACTGCGTTATGTGTGCCAGATGTGTCAATAATACCTAACCCGTAATCTTTATACGGATATTTATAATCATCGTGTTTTTCATTAACGTTTTTCGTTATATCCTCGTTTGGTATTGTGTGTTTATAGGTATAAGCTGATTTTAAGTCAAAAAAACTTTTTGCAACATCTTTTTCAGTAATGTCTTGTGTCGGATATGGTGGTCTAACTTCATATATATATTGCGCTAAATCTTCTCTAAACTTCTCAGAACCTATTTCGTTGGTTAATGTAGCAAAATCCTCGTGCCACAGTATAGGTATACCTTGTTCGTTAGCATATTTTGTTAAATATTGTATGTTTTCAGACACTTTTATTACTGGTTTCTGTGTTTCTACAAACAAATTTTGTGTTTTATGGTCTCTCATCTTATGATATTACTGTTACCAACTACCCAATAGCAAGATTTTTCGTTAGGTTTTATGATTTTTTCCATCATTTCAAAACCTTTTGACTCGTAAATCATGTCTAAATCAAACCCAACATTCTTTTTTAACAGAGCGTTGTATGGGTATTTACCTGTTATATATTTGTACCTGTGCGAGCGTATTTTTGTATATATTCCACCATTTTCTGTTAGTTCCCAAAGCTCTGGCGATGGGTGCATTGTTTTTCTTCTATCGTGTCCGAATGGTTGTAAACCTATTATCTGAAATTTTTTATTATATTTCCTAACACCCTCTAAAATACCGTTTAATGTTACCCCACTACCTACAATAACGTATAAACTATCACAATCAACGTTTTGTACTTGGTCTGCTATGGTGTCTACTATTGAGTCTTTGTGTGTTTTCATAGAATAACCGAACAATATTTTGAACATTGGTTTTTCATCACATAATTTACCAAGTCTAGAGTATAGTACGTTGTTAAATGCGTAATGTTCTGATAAAATTTTTACTTCCGAACCTAAGTCTAAACATAATTCTATACCTTTTCTTTGTTTTGCTTTTTCGACAGTTGTACCACCTATACCAATAAGACATTTTAAATTAAATTCTTTTGCCACACGGGCAACAATAGGGTTTTGGGGTGAATGTATTGATGCGGCAGTTGTAATAGTACTGTCAAATTCTTTGTGTATTTGTTCTAAATTACTTTCAACTAAATGTCTACATTGTCTTATTTTACCACCCGTAATAAAATTTTCTCCGTAAGGTGCGTATAAATCGTCTCGCTTAAAATAAATACCGTTATATTCTTCTACGGGTGTTAATACGGGTTTTGATAATTTTTTATCCATTTATCTTTGTCTCCGTTTCTTGTTCTTTGTACCACTCTAACAACGATATTTCGCTTTCAAACTTTTCTTCCCATGCTTTTTTTCCTATACCATGTATAGCTTCTAATCCCCAAAGATGATGTTTAACACATAGACAAATAAATTGGTCGTGGTTTCTTTGACCCATACCAACCCCAGTACGTAAATGATGTATGTTTAAGTCGTGTGTATTTGTTACACCGTAATATTTTTTACAAATGAAACATCCAAATTCGCACATCTTAGCCATTTCTTTTTTTATTTGCCTTTTATTTTTTTTACTCATTAACCTAAACTGGTATAACTTGCTAACTGACTTCTGTTACTCGCTTGTTGAGTTCTATACAAATTACAAGCCATTTCAGTTTGTGCAATTAAACCTTTATAACATTCCAACATATAAACTGCATGGGTTATCTCGTTGTCATATTTTTTAACATTATCTGATAATTTAGCAGTTATCTCACGGTCTTTTATTGTTCCGTGTTCTTTGCCTAGTTTGTTAAATTCTTCGTATTCTTTGTTTTTTTGTGTTTTTTCTAATCTTAACAATGTTTTTTGCCAGTATGCTTTTTTTTCATAGAACACAAAAATATTATGAACTACCCGTTCTATTCCCTCTTCTCCTAAAGTAATTGGACAAGTATTTTTAGTTTTAAGTAATTTTTCTATGTGTTTTTCGTTATCGTTCACTATTTCATCGTGTAATTTCATGTTTTCTCCATTAAAAGTTTATTTTTTAGCTCTGGAGGTAACAAACTGTAATTTTCTCTGTTAAGTTTCAGTTTATACATTTCGGTAAACTCTTTTTCTTTTACCGTGTACTCTTTTTGTGTAATTCTACGTAACTTTTCCCCACCCATTTTTCTAATAATACTCAATGTTATTGGGTCTTTTACTTCTTTGTGGTCAAAATAATCTTGAAATTTAGCTTTTATTTCCAAATCTGTGTTAGTTAGATATTTAGTTATATTGACAGGTACTTGGGGTTTCCAAATACCAAAATCTTTATCTTCTGTGTGTGATATAAATGCTAAGAAAACCTGTTCTTTGCTATATCTTTGTAAAGACATCCAAAAAACCGCCTGTTGTTCTAAAGTCAAAGGTGGTTGTTTGGGATATGTTTTATCGAATAAGTTTATTATTTGCTTAAATTCATCTTTTTCCACGTAAACCCCACTAGTTTGTTACCAACTCTAATAATTTTATTATTATAATTATATATATATATATAATATTATATTCAATTTATATTAAATAATTAATAATTACAACTAATTTGTTAAATTAACTCTTTAAATAAATATTTATTTATAGTATATTCTAGTAATACAACAATATACGAGGCAATTAACATGAAAATTAAACAAATAGCTGATTGGAATATAGAAAACCCAAAGTCTAAGACAGAAAAAGTATTATCTCATTTAGTAAATGTAGGTAGTATTGACACTTGGGAAGCTATAACCAAATACAAAGCTACAAGACTATCTTCAATAATTTTTAACTTAAAGGTACACGTAAACATAAAATCTGTATCCCAAAGAGATGAAGAAGACGGAAGATGTAACTGGGTAAAATACATTTACAAAGGTAGGAAAAAGGCGGTGTTTGCATGAAAACAGAAGTAAAAGAAGAAAAAAAGGTTACTTTTGCTGAGATATGGGACACTCTTAGCCAAGTTAATGTAAATGACTACACCAATACCAAAGGGGGTAAGACGGAACTTACCTATTTATCTTGGGCTAACGGTTGGAAAGCACTTATGGATAACTATCCACAAGCTACATACCGTTATTTACCTAGAATTAAATACCCTGACGGTACAGAGGAAGTGATTTGTGTAATTGATATTGAGGGTAACAGTAGAGAAATGTCGTTACCCGTAATGAATTACAACAATCAACCCATAGCAAACCCGAACTCATGGCAGGTAAACACTGCTAAAATGAGGTGTTTGGTTAAATGTATAGCTATGTTCGGTTTAGCATTATACATATATCGTGGTGAGGATTTACCCGATGAAGATGTTGGTATGGAAGTAAATGTTATAGATACTGGTTTGAAAGAACTAAGTGAGGCAAAAAAGGGTAAAGTCAAAAAAGAAAAAGACGGTACTACTAGTGGTTCTATCTATGACGAAAAAGCAAAAATATTTGAAAAATTATACAAAGAGGATAAATTAAATGACAAAACAGACGCAAGACAACTCGCTTCCGCATTACGCATTGCATAGTTCGGAGTTTATTAATATTGGGTTTGGAAAGTGGACTAATCGTTGCGATATGGTTGGTTACATAAAAGACCCTACAACAATACCCGATAAGGACGATTTTGCTAAAAAACGTATGAATTGGGGGTCAGAACACGAAATAGACGGTGTTGCTAACTGGTTATTACGTTGTAGTGGTGGAAACTTTCCAAAAAATATACTAGATGAACAAAAAGATTACCTTTTTACCGATTTTTATATGTGTGATAAAGGTACGGTTTCGTTGTCATCTAAGCCAGATGGTGTATCTAAAGACGGTAAAACCATTATTGAGGTTAAATGCCCAAACGAAGGCGGTAAACTACGAAGTGATTTTGACTTGACTAGATTACCACAGATATTTGGACAACAGTTGGTACTCAAGAAAAATGGTTTACCAATAGAAAAAACGCAACTTTGTGAGTGGACACCCCATACCTTTAGGGTTTGGGAAGTATACCCCGACGAACAATTCGAGGAACACTTAATATCGTTGTTAAATGAATTTTCTAATGTATTGTTAAATGGTGGGGAGATAACTCCTAAACCAAAACGATATACTGGGAAATATGAAACATATACTAAATTATTAGAGGTTAAATTATGAGTGTAAATATTAGGATATTCCCCGATAAAGATTACGAGGAGCAAAACAATGCAGTATTAGAGAAATCTCACGAACTTCTCAAAGCAAAGAAAGAACAAGCATATATTGATAATCCAAACATTTCAGCTGAACAGTTGGAAAAAATTAGGATTAGACCGTTTGCCAGTAATGGTAAGTTTGCTTTACGTGAAGATTTGTTAGCAGGTAGGGATTATACTTGGAACTTTTGGGTAGGCAAAGATGACAATGGTAATCTTATTTTTACTTTACAAGTTAAAGATTCTACGTATAAAAAACCACAAAATACTGACGGTGGGAACGATATAAACAACTTTTTATGAGTAATATAATGGAAAGAGTAGATGCATCGAGTGTAGTTAAGTACGTAAAAACACTTAGCAAAGAAGAAGTGTCTACTCTTTACAAACATTACAAAGGAATTGTTGATAACGAAAGTTTAGCAACACACAATGATTTGGTGTGGTTTTTTGTGTTAAAAGATAAGTTTTTAAAAATTGGAGTTATTAATGGCGAAGAGTAAAAATACTTACAACAGGGAGTATTACAGAAAAATGTCTACAAAGCTACGTGAAAAAAGACTAGAAAAACGTGCTAACATGACAGAGGAAGAATTAGAGCAAGAAAAACAACAGAAACGTGAATATTATTTAAAAAATAAACTTGCTTTTAAAAAACGTAATATTAAAAATTACCAAAATATAAAAAAGAAATTAGAAAAGTTAAATAAATTAGAAAAAATGGTGACAAAAAGTTCAACATGAGTATTAAAGAATTATACATTGTTAAAGATATAATACGTAAGTACAAAGAATTACCAGCTAAAATGTTCGAAAGTTATTTGTATGGTTTAGAAAATAAGTTAGAACACAAGGTTGATAATGAAATAGAAAATGACAAAGAGAGGTAATGTCATGGGAAGAGTGAAAAGTGAGTTAATGGAAGATATAGAGCAATTACAAAACACGGGTGTAGATGTAAATGAAAAAACATCAGCAGAATGTGCTTGGGCTAAGTACACCGCTGAGTTAGCAATAGTAGAGCCTAACCGTGTATGGTCTAAGGAAGAAAAAGATAGGTTTATAGCTACTTACAATGCTAACCTTGATTTGTTTTTTGGTAAGGACTGTTGAACACAAACATATTAAAATGGACTAGTTCAATAATTTTATCTACTGGATTGTGTTTAACGGCAGCAAACATTTACCCATTAAATTTATACATACAACTTATAGGGGCTAGTGGGTGGTTTTTGGTAGGTGTTTTATGGAAAGATTATTCTATTATGTTTATAAACGCAGTAGGGTGTATTATTTTGTTTAGTGGTGTAATTTACTCTTTGTAGTTTTTTCTGTAATTACATCTATTGGTTGTTTACCCTCTATTTGTTTTTCTACAGTTTTTAAACTAGGTACTTCTTTTAACAAGTCTTTAAGTTCTAAAACAAGTTCTTCATCCGTTTTGTTGTTTAAATTATCAACATTTAAGTTAATAGTTTGTTGAGAGTAATTACCTAATTCTAAAACTAACTTAGCTGTATTTAACCTAACACTATCTTGTTCAGAGTTTAATAAACTTTGTAACACACTAATTGCTTTACTAGATGTACCTTGTATACGTTCCTCGTTCTTTTCTCTTATTTCTACTTGTAATTTACGCTTTAAGTAAGCACCCATTTGCGCAGGTGTTTTAGTCCAACCAGCTTTTTCAGCTGATTTAGTAGCATTACCTTGTGTATTTCCGTCTGTAAAATAGTTTACGAATTGTTCTTCTTTTAATTTATCTGCTTTTTTTGGCATATTTACCTCTACTGTGAAAGTGGGTTTTTATTTTTCTTTTGTAATGATTCTATATCTTTTTTAATTGCTGTTATTTCTTTTGGGTCTATCATTTTACCCTCTAAAACTTCTACTCTTTGTATTAGTTGTCCTTGAAATACGAATAAAGATGCTATAGCAATTACAGCACCTATTGCTCCTGTTATTGTCTTGATGTCCATAGTTTGTCCTCGTAATACTGATTTGGATAAATTTCCCTAGAATCTACATAAATATTGTTCATGTAACTATCTATGTTTGTGTCTATAATGTTTGGTTGTTTAAAAATATCTAAGTTTTTTTGTGTATAACCAGTTATTTTTGTAGTGTCAGACATTGCTTTAGCAATAATTTTTTGTGTTAAAACTAGCTGTTGGTCAATGCTTAAATTAGTTTTTGCTATTTGTTCTGAAATATCTTTAATATTGACACGTACATTTTCTGTAGGTGTTCTCTCATCGACAACTTCTTCCTCTGAAACACTACTTGTACTGTTTCCTGTGGTATCGTCTCTTTCGGTTTGTTCGGCAACAATTTCTTTGCTGGTTTCATTAAAATTTGTGGGTTGTTCTTCAACAGAGTTTCCTTCTTCTCTTTCAGATACTTCTTCAGTTCCCGTTTGCTCCTCTGCAACGACAGTTTCTTCTCTTTCGATTTCTGTTGCGACTTCTTGTTCGGTCTCTGGTTCTTCATATATTTCTAATACTAATGATTCCTCAACAAATTTTTCTTCTTCGTTTAATTCTACCATTTCTGTTAGTATTTCAAAACTGTATTCTTCTTCTACAAATTCTTGTACTGTAACTTCCTCAAACAATTCTGTAAATTCTATTGGCTCTGTTTCAATAAAAGATATAATTTCCTCAATTTCTTGTAATTCTTCTGTTTGTGTAGTAGTTAAAACCGTATTGTCATACGTCATAGTAACCAATATGTTATCTACATTAGGGCCACCAAGATAAGCAGGGCTATTAGCATCAGAGCCAGTAATAAGAATATTTCCAATGTTACTACCAATCCCTGTATATGTAAGACTATCCGTGAAATCTTTACCGTTAATGCCTGTAATGTTTGTCCTAGTTTGACTAGTTGTTGCCAATATTTCATTATTGCTATCTCTTATTTGTAATCTTATTGTAAAGCTGTCAGCGTTGCCTTGTCCACCCCAACATTGCGCAACACCACACTCCCCATTTTGTACTTCAACACTAGAGTTTAGAGTAATACCATTATCAAGCATTGGTTGTGAAATATTATTTGAAGTTAAGCCGAACGCCTGCTCAATACTGCCACTATCTCCAAACTCTAGGTCGTGCCCGCCTGGGCAACAATCTCCAATACGAACTGCATTACCCGTCAAAGTCCAACCTGTTGTACCATTATCGAACGTACCATTAGTGATTAAGTTTTCGGTTGTTAGTTCTTCTGCTAATAAAGTACTACTTAGTAATATTGCCGCTAGGTATAGGTTTCTCATTCCAAGTCATAGACCTTTTGTTTGTTTCGTTAGTTAAATCTTTTTTTCTTTTTTCTAGCCATTTTTCTTTAGCATCCTGTCCTATTAAGCCATCTATTGGACAAGGAGTTCCAGCGTTCATCATGGCATCAAAAACTGCTTTGTCCTGACACATCAAACTTATTGCTGCAACTTTCATACCTAGCTTATCCAACAATTTGCTTTTCTTTCTTAACTCACATGCTGGGTCAGTATAATAACTTCCGTAAGTACCCGAAAAACCAATAACGGTTATACCTGCTGCAAGAGGAATGACGCAACTGTCTTGCCCGTAGACACTCATAGCAGGCGCATTACTTGGATTCACGGCAGTCTTGGTATTGTTGCTGTTATTGGTGGTATTCGTAGTGTTGGAACTACTGCCTGATTGATAAGTTGTTTCTGAACTATATCCTCCCGATATACTTGTGTTCGTACCACTCGTATTAGTCTGCTCTAAAGTAGTTGCTCCACTAGATGTAACATCAGATACAGCGCTTTCTATACCTAGCAATATAACCATAATGATTAATATGTATATTGCTTGTTTAAATCTCAACACTTCCATTTTCTTAACGCTAATGCTTTTCTAGTTGGTCTACCCTTACTGTCTTTCATAGGGCCTTTAACACCACTCATTCTTGCGCAAAAACTTGCTCTTCTTTTAGCTGCTTTAGAGCCTCGTTTTACCTTGCCTGTAACTGGTCTTTTAAGGTTTGCGCCTTCAGTTCTTTTAAAATATTTTCTACCTGCTTCGTTTAAACCACCAGTTTTACTTTGATATTTTTTAGCTACCATTATCTTTTGCTCCTTTTTGCGTAAGTTGAAACATTAGTAGGTTTGCCACCTACCCCTTGTTTCTTAGCTCTTTTCCTTGTAACAGCAGATTTTTTTTGTGACTCAGACATACTCCTAGCTTTTGATAAAGGTACACATTTAGGATAACCACGTTTACTACCTTTAGAACGTCCACAAGGTTGATATTTACCGTTTTTTTTAGGTGCCCCTATATCTACCCATTTCTGTTTAAACCATTTAGTTAAACCACCAGTTGCTTTAGCCACTTCTGTAACCACCACCTCTTTTCTTGTATGTTCTTACAAGCCATGCGTTTGCATACGCTGAGGGGTATACTTTAAATTTTTTCTTAGCTTCTGATTTTACTCTAGAATACAATGCTTTGTTAGTTGGTATGTTTTTAGATTTTGATTTAGTTTTAGCCATAATTACTTACGTGTCAACGAGCCTCCGAAGTAGAGCCCGATGATTGAGAAAATCGTGTGAGATTGTAGGTTAGTTATAAAAATAGTATTACCCTCTTCAAAATATGAAGTTTCGTAAGTCGAGCCAAATATCCACCAACCACTATCTGCTTCAGTTACAATTTGATATGCAATATTTACATCAGAGAAAATTGGAGCAACGATTGGTACTACAATAATACTGAATACACACATCAGGGCAATCCAACGTCTAGTGTGTTTCGTGTGAGGGTCTGATACTGCTCTAGCTTTATCAGTTTGTTTAGCTGCAAAGTTTGCACGTTGCATTAACATCTTTTCTCTCTCGGCCTCAGCTTGTCCTTTCTGAGCCATTATTGACATAACGCCTCCTAGAACAGTACTAGCTAACATTGATAATAACTCCATCGGTATCATTTTATTACCTCACTTTTTGTAAATCATCTAAAGCTTTTTCTAATTTATTAATATTTACACCCATACCAGTTTCTTGCTCCATTATACTAGAGTCATATTGTCCCTCACCTTCACCCGACAAATATTCTCTGCCTTTTTGTATAGTAGAAAAACCAGTTGATTTAAATAAATCTAAAAGAGGTAAATTATTGTTGGATAACTCTATTATGTCAAAATCAGGATTAACACCTTTAGAAATATCTCTAGTTAAAACTTTATAAGCGTACAGTCCCTCTAAACCAGCGTGTTTGTAAGACATTAATTGAAGTACATCGTTTACAGCTCCACCCTGCGTAAACAAAGTACTACCTAATGTAGAGCCAGTATCAGCGGTACGTACTGGTATTTTTGTTTTATTTTTTGTAGAGTCTAAAACTTCTATTAAAGTTTCTAGTTTTTGTTTTGTAGACGCTGATTCTTCTCCAAAAACATTGTTCCATATTTTTTTACCACTAGAGGTTTTAAACCATTTTTGAGTAGCATTTGATAGTAATCTAGAGTCTATAACCGCGCCAGCTGATACTTCAGAACCTTCTTTGACAACTGATGTAAAAGCCATTTCAGATAATAATGATTTTTTTAACAAATTATTAAAGTTTAATAAAGTATTAGGGTCATCTTTAAAAATATCTCGTATTTTATTAATTGTTCCAATTACTCTGTCATCTAAACCTATGTTTTTATTGTTTTGAAACCAAAAACCTATTTCCATTGGACTAATATCTTTTTGATTTACAATTCTAGAAATAAATTGGTCGTCTATTTTTTCTAAAATACCCATGTTATACGTTTGATTTTTACCAAACTTGACGTGTAATTCTCTAAACATTGCGCGTGCGTCCATTAAATCTTTATATGTTTGTTTTGTAAAATTAGATGTTGGTTTTGTAAGCATTGCATTAAACATACCATCTATGTTTTCATCAACTTTGTTAAAATATGATAGAACCTCAGCAGCTTGTTGTGGTTTGTCTTTTGGAACTTTATTATAAAGTTGTTGCATTTTAGTCCTATGATTCATAATGGCTTTCAAATCAAAACCTTTAACAAAATTTCCACCTTTACCATGCATATCCTTAATGAATGTTTGATTCATTTCGTGTGCGCGTAGTAGATAAGGAGATGTTTTTTTCAAATTAGCTGAATTACTTGGCAAACCAGTTATAGCTTTTATGTGATTATCCATATTATAACCTAGTTTTTCCCATTCAGCAGGTAAAACTTGTAACCTGTCGTCTTGAAACTTAGTATATTGTTGCGCTATTTGTGATTCTAAACCTTCTTTTTGGTTTTTTAAATTAGTAGCTGTAAATGCGCCTAAAGCATCTACTAACGTAGTATGTCCGCCTGCTTTAGGGTCTATTAAAGTGTTCATTAAACCTTTTATAGCGTCTTCATCTTCAATACCTATTGTTTTTGCAAAAGCTCTCAAAGCATTTTCTTCTTGTAGACCTTTAACTTGCATAGCTATTTCTTGTGCTTCCCCACCGTATCTACCGTTTAAAAAATCATTAAATAAAGTTTCATCTTCACTTTGACTCATTATTGTTGATGTTTTTGTTTTGCCTCTTACTTGAAAGCCCATAAGAGGAATACCTAAACTTTCTGCTCTTGCGTGTAACCAAGCATTTTCTGCTGGTATACCTTTTTCTATTGCTATAAGTGTATCTGTTAAAATTTTATCGTCTGGTTTATAAATTACGCCTTTGGGGTCGGTAAAAAACGAACTATCTTTATCTTGTGAAAATTTTATACCTATTTTTGATAATTCTACCGCCCCGTCTTCATTTACTACATTTGTTTTTCTATCAAAATATTTAGGAAAATAATCTCTTTTGTATTTTAAAAATCTTTCTACACCAGCACCTGTTGCTTTACTACCATAATAACCAAGCATTGCGCCAAACGGGGTTATACCACCTACTATAGCACTTTGTATTGGGTCAAATTTTATTGGCCCGTAGTTTACCGTACCTTGTTCGCTACCTAAAGCACCTGCTACACTTTGTTGTGTTACATCTAATCCAGCTCCAGCGCCAAATAATTTTAAACCTTTTGTAGCTAATTCTTTGAATTGTTGAGCCATATTTGCGCCTTTTAGTGTTCCCGCACCAACTCTCATAAATGGTATAAATTGTAAAGTTTGAGCTGCTAATTGTGCAAAATCTACCCCTTGTGCGCCTCTAGGGTTTACGTAAAATTTATATGGCTCTACAGGTACGTTATTTTCATATCTAGGTATAGTTGCAATTAAATTATTATATTTATCGTTTGTGTATACTACGTTAGGAAATTGTTCTTTTATAATATCAGCTATTGCGTTGTTGTCTAAACTAACACCATAACCCAAAGATATTGCTCTGTTTTGGTCTGCTGTTGCAAAATCATTAACTATCTCACTTGAAAAATAACTACTAGGTAAATCTTTAAATTCTACAGCATCACCTCTTAATTCATCAAAAAAACCTATTTTATCTGATTTTGGTACATCTAAGGTTGCTTTGTTCCGTATATCTTGAACTAAATCTTCTTCTCTTGTTGACATATTATCTACCTGTTAATTTTTTATATTTATCTTCTTCTATTATTACTTGTCCAGTTATGTAAGGGCTGTAATTAGGATTTTTTTGTGTTTTACCTTCGTCTAAAAATTTAAAATATTTATTATCTAACTCATTTTTTTCATTTAAAGCTCCTTTATAAATATAAAATGTTTCACCATTAATTTCTTTAGTAATCCAAGAATTAGAATTTGTATAGTTTTTGTCACTATTAAGTCTTAAACGTAAATCTAAAGCTTGTCTGTCTAAATTATTTAAAAGACTTATTTGTAACTTATTTATATTTTGCAAAGTTATTTTTTCTTTAGGTACTGTTAAACCATCTTTATTTACAAATTCATAACCTAAACCTAATAAGTAATCTTTTCTAAATTCATCGTTAGTTAAACTTTCTGCTTTACCTGTAATATTACTTTTTTGTATTGTTACCCTGTCGTTAATATTAGCGCCACCACTTTGGAAAATACTTTGTGCGTCAGCGCTGTCAATTAAAAACTGTGATTTACTTTTATCTATAGTACTTTTTAGTTTATACGTAACATCTTCTAAACCTAAACCTAATTGACTACTTTCACTATAAATTAATTCTCTATCTGATATAGCGCCAGGAAATGCTTGTAATCCACCCATAGCTAATTCTTTAGTTACAATATTACCATAGTTAATTAAATCATTAACATTTTCTGTATCTCCGTCAAACTGTAATCCATATTTTCTTCCTATACCTATCAAGCTATTTACAAGTTGTAGGTTGCCACCTGTTTGGAAACCTTTAGTGTTTATAGTATTTACAATAGTATCTAATTTTTGTGTATCCAATAAAACATTTTGTGCGTTTCTTGCCGCTTCGTATATTTTATCTTCACGTTTTACAGAAGATTTTGCTCTTTCTTGTTTTAAAGTAGTTTCTCCAGGCGGCATAAGTGTTTTTGGATTAGTTGCTGTAAGTGTTTTCAAAAACAAATCAGTAGCATTAGATACTGCGTTTTTACCAGCTGGTTGTGGCATCATAGAGCCAGCTAGTATAGAACCTAATAATAAATTTCCCATGCCTAAACGGTTTACAAAAGTATTTCTATTACCAGTATTAGTATTTTGTACATTATATTGTTCTTCTAAAAGTAACCTACTTTTTTCTTCTTCAGCCATTAAACCCTCCTTTCTTCATCATCATATAAAGATGTATATGGACTTATATAATTAGTTGGTGTCCCCTGTATACCTTTTAAAGGCGCAACAGGAGTAGAGTTAGTACTAGTTAAACCACTAAATAGAGTTAATAAACCTTGAATATCGCTCATATTCAAATTATCTAATAAACCACCAGTTTCTACAACATTATCTGTTGGTGTTTTTACATTTGAAACATCTACTTTTGGTTTATTTGGAACATCAGGTATTCTATTAACTTGTGTTGCAGTCGTACCATCTACATCGTAAGTAGTTACATTAGAAACGGGTTGTTCCATGTAATTAGTTTGTAATAATCCATCTATTTTATCACCAAAATAATCTAATATACTTTGACTTGGGTTTTTTGGTTGTACCATATTATTCATACCAAATGTGTTTGGTGTATTGGGTATACCACTACTAATATTTAAAGGGGTTTGTATACCATACGTTTTTGCTAAATTTGCCCTAGCTTCTAAAGAAAATGGGTTATCATTATCTTTTTTTGTATATAACGGGTACATACTAATTATATTCATCCTGCTAATAAACCTCCAATAATTGCTCCAGCTACCATGCCTGGAACCCCCAATGTACTACCAGCTGTAGCTCCAGCAACCATAGAACCACCTAAATAACCTGCGCCACCACCAACTAATGCACCAGCTGGGTCTAATAATGGGTCACCCGCTGTAGTTGTTTGTGTGCCTGGCAACATATTTGTACCAACAATGTTTGCATAATTTTGTAAAGCAACTTGTGGTGCTTGTTGTTCAAACTCAAACCTTGCTCTAGCGTCATTTATTGCTTGTTGAGCTCTTTGTGTTTCTAAACCACCTAACTGCATTAATGATTGACTTGGTGTCATTACAGATGACATTACAGTTGGTAATTGTGATAAAGCTGCTGTCTGTGTTTTCAAAGCGTCTTGATATGCTTGTCCGTACATTTGCGCTGTAACATCTCCAGCTCTTTGTAAATAATTACCGATAACATTACCCTCGAGTATTGCTTGTCTATCACTACCTAACTGTCCTGCACCTGTAGCATCTCTCCTAGCTTGTTGTAACAAACCTTGTGTTTGTGTAAACAACGGTCTAAGTGCCGCCTCAGTTGCGCCAGCTAAGTATGGGTTATTCATTAAATTAGCAGGGCCTGCTAGTTGAAATTGAGCAGCTGGTATGGCAGCTCCTGCTATAGTAGATTGTCCACCTAAAGCAGTTAATCTTGCTAAATCCTCCCCCTGTAATTGTTCAGCACTTGGCAACGCAGTTAATCTATTAGGATAAAACTGCATAGGCCCAGCGTCATATAATTGCTGAGCTGAACTGTACATATTTGATAAATAAGGGGCTTGTATATCTGACGGTTCAGCTTTTTGTACGGTACTACCGCCTCCTCCACTCATAATTTTACCTCTCTAGTGTAATGTTGTTAATTCTTTACCGAGTACTGTGTATATTACATTGTACCCGTTTTTATTTAATTTTTTAAGAAAACCAGCTCTACAAAACATTTCTACGTGTTTAGCGCCTTTTTCTATAGCCCAATCTTCTATAAATTCTATTAAATGTAACCATTTATCCATATATTTTCCCCCTAAAGTTACAATTCTACAAACTTTTTTATTAGGATAATCTAATATTTGTGTAGTAAAAGCTCCAATACAATATAAACCTTCGTTATATATTATCCATAATTGCATTTCAGCGTTAGAACAAGCTTCCTTTATGTCCTCAACTGTCATTTCTTCTTGACTTTTATTATTACCTAACTCTATAAAATGTTCGCATTTATCCCACACATCTTCTATGTTTTCAGGTGGAACACCCATTAGTGTTGTTTTCATATTTTTATCCTAATTTAACCCAACTACCAGCAGAGTTTCTAAAATATATACCCTCGCCACCGCCAGGATTAAAATTAGAGCCATCTGCGTAAACTATATCTCCTTGTTTTATTCTATCGGGTGTCACGTTTTTTATTTCTATAAAAGTTACAGGTGTTTCCTCTAATGCTCCTTGTAATTTTATAAATTCCTCAAATATATATTTTGGTAAATCTTCGGGGTTTTCGGGTACAGGATTAGGGGTATATCTAGGTGCTTGTGCCATTACCTTTCTCCTAATACCTCGTATTCTAAATCATACCCATTTAACTCAAATGTACTTGATGATGTATGTTGAAATTTTATTGCTATGTACTTACCAGTAGTCCTAGCATCTACTTTATTTTGTGAATTAGGGTCTAAATGTTGTTGTGTACCGTATGTGTATGTTCCGTTAGGGGACATAGAACTACCAACAAATATTTGACAAGAACCTGTACCTGAAATACGTGGTGTTACTTTCCTAACTTGTTTTACCGTATTGGTATTACCGTCTAAAACTAAACCTTTACGTTCTAATGTCATAGTAAAGTCAGAACCAGAAAAATCAAAACCTTTGTCTCCTCTATAAAACTTAGTGTCGTCAGTACCTGCCATAAGTATACTAACTTCAGCTGGGTTATAATTACGTTGTCCCCAGTTTTCAGTAGTGTTGTAAGAAATCCATGTTTGACTTTGTCCTGACCAAACAATACTTGATGTGCCTGGATTTACAATACCAGTACCAATATGTAGTATGTTTGGTAAATCTCTAAAACTAAAAGCATTTGCTCTATAGTTCCAAATTAATGCTTTGTTACAAAATGTAGAGCCTACACTTGGATAAGAAACCCATATTTCATTTTTTTGTTTATTGTGCGCAACAAATATGTTTTTATAGTTAGTACTGTCTAAATCGTTAAATAATGCTCTTTTTACTAAATTAGTTGCTACCGATTGTTTTGAAACACCATTATGTACTATTAAATCTCCTTCTATAACAACAAAATGTTTACCGTCAAATTCAACAACACAATTTCTTGATAACACCCCACTATCGTTAAATAATTTTTGAAAACTAAATACAAGGTTACCACCTATATAATTCATTAACCATGTACTACGTTCTTTGTAAATTATAAAAGATTGTTTAAGTGGAAAACCATCAACAATAAAATCTCCTTCATCACCAATAGTATTAGCGCCAGCGTCATTGGTAGCGCCTGCTACCCATGTACTAGGTACAGATATAGATGCGTCAGACCATCTTATTTTATTTGGTAAATTAGTTCCTGATTCTGTTAAATTTAAAGCTATTAAATAATTACCATAAGGTCTTATAGATTTACAAGTCGTACTTGCTGGCCAGTTAGTTAAATCTAAAAACTTACTTGTACTTAAATCATAAAGTTGTGGGTCATCTACACCGTTACATAGTATAGGATTACCGTTAAATATTGAACCTACCCAGTTTCCTGTGCCTGTTAAGTTTGTACTGTAATCTCCACCCGATGCCCTTGTTACATCTACATTATTAGTACTATCTGTCCTATATATTTTAGCAGTTCCTGCGTAAAACCAATAATTAGTAGAACCAGTTAAATTTAATAAAAAATAAGGTGCTACACTAGGTGTTGTAAATACTGTATCGTGTCCTAATATTTTTTTAGCTGCGTTGTCCTCAAACCTAACGTTTTCTGTGTGTGAAAACACCTCATTTGGTAACGCAGTAGGGTTTATGTCTTTAGACATACCTTTTGGAGGCCCTACTTGAAATATTGCCATTATGCTGTTCTTCTCCACATATATACAACGATATATGGTTGCACATTATTGTGTGCTGAATTACTTCCTGTTGCTGCTGTAGTAAAAGTTTCACCACTAGATGTGTTGTCAGGAAAT
>TARA_R100000655_G_scaffold92848_1_pt1 | contig 18766 bp, 47 predicted proteins | sample TARA_R100000655 | Tara Oceans TARA_R100000655 (sample SAMEA2622497) | marine metagenome | biome: marine biome (ENVO:00000447); feature: deep chlorophyll maximum layer (ENVO:xxxxxxxx); material: "saline water (ENVO:00002010), including plankton (ENVO:xxxxxxxx)" | depth 90 m
CAGATCGTCGGGGCAGCGGAAGGAGTGCATCGGGGTCTTCGGGGCATTCGGCACCCGCTCGACGCTAGCGGGTGTCATGACGCACCTCCACTCTTTGCGACCGGGGCGATCTGATAGCCCGCGTCGAGCACGGCCATGACTGCATCCACGGTTTCGTCCAAGGACGCGCTGGGCTGGTCGCGGGTGTAGGCCTCGTCGTCAGCGTCAAGGATCGCCTTGGTGATCGCTGCGCGGAGCGTGTCTTCCTCGGCGGTCACGGGTTACCCCTCTCGGCCGGAAAGCACTTGCGGCACAGATCGCCGGGAGGCACTTCGCTGACGGGTCGGCGCGTGTCCAACTTCTCCGAGAAGACGCCAACGTGGGTCAGGAATACGCGCTTCGGCCCCTCCCATGAGGTCGGCCACCAGATCTGGTGCCACTTCAAGCCCTTGCGCTGCTGGAACACGTCTCCCTGGGCGGACCGTTCTGTAGGTGTCATATCGTCAGCGTACCACGGTGTCATATCACCTGGGGTAGTCTGGTGATATGACACTTGAGCTGTACAACTGGAATCTCCGCAAGAACAAGTTCAACCACTCGGGCTACCGCTACCCGTCGAGTAAGTGGGACGGGCAGGTTCGGCGAGCCGTGCATCGGGCGGGCCTGCGCTACCTGACGCAGAGAGGGATTGCGTGGGGCACTAGAGCCAGGGGCGTGACGCCGCTTGTCGCCACGCCCGACCTCTACTTCGAGAAGTACCGCCTCGCAGTCTTTCTGGATGGCTGCTACTGGCACGGCTGTCAAATCTGCCAGCCCACGAAGAATCAGGATCGCTATGAGCGGGACCGCCATGTCGACGCGGCCCTCGAGCGCGACGGGTACAGGCTGCTGCGCATCTGGGAGCACGTAGGTGCTGAGGTCGCCGCCGAACAGGTCATCGAACGAGTGGCACAACTGCGTGCGGAGCGACCGTCAAGTGGCAGAGGTGGGTGAAGTTGGGGGTGACCGATAAGTGTCCTAATGCGAGATTGTGCTATTCTGGGCACATGTCGCAATCTGAACTTTCGCCCACGAGTGGAGGGATGGCATGAAGGCGCATCGCATCATCTCGCCCGACTGCGACGACCTCGACCACCCGGCGTGCAGCGCCGACTTCTGCTCATGCCACTGCCACGAAGGCCACCCGTGCGGCCACGAGGCGATTACCCGAGGCTGCGGCGGATGCGACCCCTCCGCTGGTCCTTGCTGGCGCAGCGAGTGCCGCGCCTCCTGCTACTACCCCCAGGTGTGCAGCGAGCTGCCCGCGCGCTGCCCTCTATGCCAGCAGCCCGCTCACGACTACCGCTGCGGAGTAACCCCATGATCCTGACCGAAGCCGACCGCGCGGCCATCACACGCTGCCTGGACGAGCACGGTGGCGTCTGCCGCGAGGCGATGTGCGACGACTCCCTCGATGTCCTGATCGACCAGATCGTCCGCCGGCGGGCAGCGCAGGCGTGGGACCAGGGATGGGCGGCGCTCCGGGAGTTCGCAGGCGATGGCCTGCCTTACCGACCCCGGAACCCCTACCGCGAGAACCAGTCAATCGGTCCCGACAGGAGTGCCGAGTGACCCTAGTCGACGACTTCCTCACCTGGGCCGAGCGCGACCGCAACAGGTCCCGCCACACCCTCGCCCGCTACCGCACCGTCCTCGCCAAACTGGGCGCCACCTGCGACCCCGCCACCGCCACCGTCGAACAGGTAGAGGCGTGGTGGGCGACGCGCTACGACGCCGCACCCGGCACTCGTGAGAACGAGCTCGCCTGCCTGCGGTCGTTCTACCGCTGGATGATGCGCTTTGACCACCGCCCCGATGACCCCACGCGCCGACTTGACGCGCCCAAGGTGCCGAACAAGGTGCCGCGGCCGATCGGACAGTCCGACCTCGACCGGCTCCTCGGCCCACTCACCGAGGACGCTCCCGACGTCCGCCGGGCAATCGCTCTCGGCGCCTACTCAGGGATGCGCGTCGCCGAGGTCGCAGGTCTCGACTGGTCCATGATCGACCAGGAGTCGCGGCGCATCTACGTGCGGGGCAAGGGGCGCAAGGAACGAGTGTTCGGCCTCTCCCCCATCCTGCTCGACAAGCTGCTACCCGAGGTGGAGGGCAACGTCGTGTGCGCCGGGGGCAAGCCTCACACTGCTGAGGCGCTACAACGGCGGGTCAACCGGCTCATGGAGCGCAACGGGATCAACCACCGCTTTCACGACCTCCGCAAACGTGCCGCCACCCTAGTGCTCGCCAAGGGCGTCAACCCCGTGGCTGTGGCCCAGGCGTTCGGGTGGTCCAGCATCCAGACCGCGCAGGCATACGCGGTCGTCGGCGACGAAACCCTCGACGAGATCGCCGCCGCCATCGTCTGAGCGCGATGGTGGCTCCCTCCCGCGAGCCTCGACCGTCCTCATGCGACCAGCCCCCCAATGGCCGCACGACGCTCTGCCTCGTCGACCGCGATGTAGCGCTGCGTCGTCTCAAGCGAGGAGTGCCGAAGCAAGGTCTGCACCACCCTGATCTGCGCGCCCGAACGCGACAGCTCCGTGCCGAACGAGTAGCGCAACCTGTGAACCGAGCCCGTGCCCTCAATGCCGCACGCCCGGAAGTGGTGCCGGATGCACTGACCGACCAGACTCGGCGACACGTGGTCGTGCTTGGCCTGCGGCGACGGGAACCACCAGCCTTTGCGCGGGTATGACTGGGCCAGCGTCCACAGCGCCCCATGCGTGGGCAGCACAGCCTCGCGGCCACCCTTGCCGAGCACGTAGAACGACCGCTCGTCGATGTCCTCGCCGCGGACCTTGGCGATCTCGTGGCAGCGCAGCCCGGCCAGGTAGCCCAGCAGCAGCCACGCGCGCATCCGGTCATCGGCGCTCTCGAGGACGGTGCGCAACTCCTCGGCGTTCAGCGGCTTGGGTCGCGGCGGGGGCGGAGGAGGTGTACGCATCTTCGCAACCGGAGACTCGGTGACGACGCCGGTCTCGATCAGGAAGGCGTACAGGCTCTTGACGTGCGACAGGTAGGTGCGGCGCGTCCAACCCGTGTAGCCCATCAGCCACTCGACCACCTCGTGCGACGGAACATCGAAGGTCCCCCACCGCCGCTCGAAGTGCTCCGCGAACTTCACACGCTGCTCAATGGTGTTGCGGCTCATGCCCTGCGAGACGAGCCAGTTTCGGTAAAGGGGAGACATGCGGTCATTGACCCGCACGCCCCTGTCACGGACAAGGGCTATGTTCACGCGCGCGTATCCAGAATCCTCGCCGCCGAAACCGTCAACAACCGCCAAAGATGCGGACACGATTCTATGCAACCTTGCGAGCCATGACGGGCCGTGCGAGCTGCTGGATGTTTGCCAGGTACCCGCGCGTACTCACAGCCGGACCACCCTCCGGGCCGGTCGACGTGGGGTGCTCGCCGGTCTTGAGCCAGGTGTGGTCGACGCCCGTCATGAGCGCCCACTGGGCCAGGATCGCCGGCCGGGGCTCGTCCTGGTCGTTGAGCCAGCGCGAGAGCGTCGAGCGGGAGTAGCCGAGGTCATCGGCCATCTTCCCGACCGGGATGTCCCCCAGTGCGAGGCGCATTCGCCAGCCGAGCGTGATCGTCGGGATGTGGCCCGAAGTGGTCATGGTCGTCATGTGCCCACTATGGGCCATGTGTCGCAATACCGTCAAGAAACCACACTGGTGGAATTAGCCCAGGGTGGGGGGTTGCCCATGATGCGACATTGTCGTAAGTTCGACTCATGTCCAAAATTGATGACGAGCTGATCGGCACCGCCGAGGCAGCCAAGATCCTCTCTCGGGACCGGCGAACCGTGCAGCGTCACGTGCTCTCCGGCGCTCTCGTCCCAGCCCACACGCTCCCCGGACGCACCGGAGCCCACCTGTTCAAGAGGGGGGACGTTCTGGCGCTGGCGGAGGCAATCGCTGAGCGAGCCAAGGCCAAGGCGTCATGAGCCCTCCCACCCCAACCCCCACGGAGACCGCTGCCGGGCACAACAGGCAGGTGACCGCACCCGAGGTCACATCGAAGCGCGAGGCGTTCCGTACCCTCCGCGCCGAGCTGGGCATCACTGGCGCGCAGGCTCACCGGCTCTACGTCGCCTACGAAGCCGACATCGCCGACGCCCACCGCATCGGCAACACCACCGCCCGCTCCGACGCCTCGTTCATCGGCTGGTTGATGAGCCAGGCCCCCGGTCACCGCAACCGCCCCGTCCGCAAGTGGCGCGTGGGCGAGGCGGGATGGAGGACGGCGGGATGAGTGTCTACTACGAAGACGACCTCGTGACGCTATACCTGGGCGACTGTCGGGAGGTCACCGCCTGGCTCGAGGCTGACGTGCTGGTTACTGACCCGCCGTATGGCGTGGCGTGGAAGTCTGGACAGTTTTCTAACGCCCGCGTCGCTCTAGTTGAGCAAGTCGCCAACGATCACGACGCCGCCGCCCGTGACGACGTCCTCGCCATGTGGGGCAATCGTCCGGCTCTCATTTTTGGGAGTTGGCGCATTCCGCGCCCACCCGGCGTCAATAACCGCCTGATCTGGCACAAGGCCGCCAACCTGCCGGGGCATAGAACTCAGCCCTGGTTTGCCGCCGACGAGGAGATCTACCAGCTCGGCTCGGGCTTCGTCGGGAAACCTGAGCAGAACGTGATCGTCACCAATGACCGCCGGGATGGCGCCAATGGCGAGGTGGCGAAGATCGGGCACCCCACGCCGAAGCCAATAAGCCTGATGGGTCGCCTAATCGGCAAGTGCCCTCCCGGCGTCATTGCCGATCCCTTTGCCGGCGCGGGCGCAACGCTGCTTGCCGCGAAGCAGTTGGGGCGACGTGCGATTGGCGTCGAGCTCGAGGAGCGCTACTGCGAGATCGCAGCGAACCGCCTCTCCCAAGACACCCTCTTCGGCGGTGTCGCATGACCAACCTCCACCACCAGGAGCCACCCATGACCCGCGCAACCCACCTCCGAGACGCCGCCCTCGAAGCCCAGACCCACGCCGCCGACCCGCGCATGATCGCTGCGGTCGACATCGCCATCGAGCGTCTGCTGGAGTCCGGCAAGCCCTGGTCGGCGGACGACGTCAGACCCATGATCCCGACCGCCGCCCTACCGCTAGTCGGTGGCCACGTTCGTTCCTACCTCATGCGCCGCCACCCGCGAGTGATCGACGTGGTCGGCGAGGTGCAGTCGACGTGGCCCGCGGCGCATGGCAAGCGCATCGGTCTCTACCGGGCTGCCGACGAGGCCGAGCAGGTGGCGTCGTGAGCGATCTTCACGCCGAGAAGGACCAGCCGATGGCGTGGGTCGATCTGCCTCAGATCATGGAGCGGATCAACCCGTCGAGCATGGCCGCGCACCTCGACCCGAGTCGTCCTTACGACGGGCAGCCGCACACCGATCACGGTGAGCGCGGGCGCACCGAGATTCAGGGCGTCACCTTCCGTGACCTTCGGGACTGCTTCATTCGAGCCTGCTATGAGTCGTCTGGGCTGCCGGTTGAGGCGTGGCCCGGCACCGTCTACGACCTCCCGTGGGACGGCATGGACATCATCGCCGTGGCCCAGAACCTCTCGTGCAACGTCGAGAAGGCGATGGGGATTTACCCCAACGTGTCGCGCCTGCTGCCCGTCGATCCGACCGTGGACCACTGGTGCGGCCCCAACATCGACACCGCCGTCTATCGGTCCCACGAGGGCGACTGCGATGCAGTCACTCCGGCCGCAAAGGCCGACCAGTGACCGCCCTCCGCTTCACCGCCTACGCCACCGCCCGCCTCCTAGGCGAGACCTGCAACGCGCTCGCTAGGCGCATCGGCAAGCCGGGGCTGCGGTCGTGACCTTCGAGGCGCGTTACGGCGGTCGCTGCGGCGTCTGCGATGAAGCCATCAAGCCCGGCGACGAAGCGACCTACGTAGAAGACGAGATCGCCCACGCCACCTGTCCCCAGCCGACCGTGCTGGCCGAGCCATGCGATGCCTGCTGGCTCGTTCCGGCTGCCAACGGCGACTGCGGCTGCCCCTAGAACCGCCGTCGCGCCCGGCCGGAGACCAAGCCCCGGTCGCGGCGGTACCAGACAGCACGAACGGGCCGCACCCATCACAGCCGGCCCGCTCGTTTCACCTACAGCAAGGAGCCTAGCAATGAACGAGCTGAAGACGCTCGACCGGATGGCCGAGAGGCTGGTCAACCGGATCGACCGCTACTGGACGAAGTTCGAGGAGACCGGCGAGCAGTGCTACGCCGAGATCGCCTCCCGAGCCGACCGTGACTACCGCCGCGTCAGGGCGATCCGGGCGGAGGTGGCCCAGTGAGCGAGCACATCACCGTCTCGGCCGGCCAGATGCCGTCGACCCTAGCCCTCATCAACGGCACCGCCCTCCGCGGCTGCACCACCCTCGACTCCGACGACATCGGCCGCGTCATCGTCGTCCGCAAGTGGCCCGGCCTGTCCAGCGGCGAGGAGCTGCTGTGGCGTTGCCTCGACTGGGTCAACGGCGGCAGCGACCTGCCCGCCTGGGACGACCTCGAGGCCGGGCTGTCCAGCGACAACCTGCCGACCGTCTGGGACGTGCTCACTGAGAACGGCGCGGGGGTCGTGCGATGACCCTCCACCACCTCACCCGCGCCCGCGAGCAAGCCGAGACCGCCGCCGCGCGAATCGAGCTTCGTACCCACGACCCGCGACCACGACTCATCGACGGACGCGAGCCCCGACCCCTGGGATGGGTCTTTGCTCAGCCCGGCAGCAACATCGCAAGGAGGAACGCGAAGTGACCCCCGAGCAGATCATCGCCACCGTCACCGCCGTGGCCTTCATCGTCACCGCCGCACTCGCGCTCGCTGGGAGGGCTCGATGAACGTCAACATGCTCCCCGCCTACATCCTCGGCGTGGTCTTCATCGGCGCCACGATCCACCTGGCCGTCGAGGGCTTCCTGGGCGTGCGTCGCCGGTGGAGGGCTCGCATGGCCGAACCGCTCACCACCTACGCCCTCCCCAACGGCGACGGCACCTACGCCGACATCACCCGCGCCGACCGTGACGCACTCCTCGCGCAGGGGTGGCACGAGATCGAGGTGGCGTTCGACGACGAGCGGGAGTTTGGGGGTGGGGCGGCATGAGTGAATCCGCCGAGAAGGACGAGCCCGCGACACCACGCGAACTGACGGTCGGGCAGCTCATCGAGCGCCTGCGCGAGTACCCCGAGCACCACTATGTGAGTCCGATGGTGGACGGCGTTCTTGGTGCCGGGATTGACGTCTGGCAGATGTTCGACCCTCAGACGCACGACACGCTCGTCGTGTTCGGTGAGTCCAAGCCGCCCACGCCGGCGATCGTCCCGCCCCACTGGTCTGGCGGCGATCCGAGCACTCCGGCCGAAGGGAGCCCGTCGTGACCGCCGAAAAAGCCGCGATGTTGGTGGAACTCAACCGGCACGCGAGGACCAACCTGACGGCGGGGTGGGCTGGCTCTCCCGACCCGAGCAACCCGAGCAACATTCGCCGCGTCTGCTCATGCGGCCAGGTCATCGGCCAACTTCCCTACCCAACCGCCAAGCCGGGCAGAACGGTTCACTTCCGGTTGGGTGGCGAGGAGTTCGACCTGCCGCACCGCGAGCACATCGCCGAGGTGCTAGCCGCTCCGGCCACAAAGGACGGCGCCCAGTGACCTGCCCATCGACCCCCTGCGACCACATCGACCTACTCGCCGCGCTCTGGAAGTCGGGCATCAACCCGAACGGACCCCGCGACTACCACGACCCCGAGCTCATGGCCTGGGGGGAAGTGCTCGCTGACCGGCGCGCTGACCAAGGGCGAGGGGTGGTGGGGCGGGGATGAGGCTCGAGGACTGCTGCGTCCGCTGCACCGAGTGCTCCTACGTCTACTGCCGCGATGTCGACGAGACGTGCGAGCACCAATACCCACTCTGCTCCAGGTGCTGCCTGGTGCTCCACGAAGGAGCCGTTGCATGAAGATCACCAAGCCCGGCCTCGTGTTCGACATGAGCGACGAGACCTACCACTCCGACCCGGTGCCCGGTGGCTCGCTGTCGTCGTCGCTCGCACGTCGCCTCACCGAGCACGTCCCAGCGAAGGCGTTCGCGTGGCACCACAACCGCAAGCCCACCGCGACCATGAACCTCGGCAAGGCTGCCCACCTGCACGCACTGGGCGCCGGTCCCGAGCTGGTCGTCTGGCAGTACGACGGGCGCACCAAGGCGGGCAAGGAGGAGCGCGCGGCCAGAGCCGAGGACGTCAAGGCCGAGCGCATCATCGCCGTCACCAAAGATGAGCGCGACCAGGTGCTCGGCATGGTCGCGGCCCTGCGCGCCAACCCCGAGGTCGCCGCCATGCTCGACGCCGGCACCCCCGAGGTGTCCGTCTTCTGGCAGGAGCACGGCGCCTGGTGTCGTGGCCGCTTCGACCTGCTCGGCGAGGTCGGCGACGACTACAAGACGACCGACGACGCATCGGCTCGAGGCTTCGAGCGCGCGATGTCGACCTACGGCTACCACCAGCAAGCCGACTTCTACCTGCGCGGCCTGCGAGCGATCGGCCACCCGGCAGGCGAGCGCCCCATGCGCTTCATCTGCCAGGAGAAGACCTATCCCTACCTCGTGCAGGTCCACACCTGCGACGAGCTGGCGATGGAGATTGCCGCCGAGCTGAACGACCGCGCCATCCGCATCTTCGCCGAGTGCGTCGAGAGCGGCGAGTGGGCGGGTTACCCGACCCTGCACGCCGAGCCCACCGCACTCCCCAACAGCTACTTCTTCCGCTACGCCGACGTGATCCCGGAGCGGCTTAACCCATTCGTAGAAAGCGCCTGAACATGGACCTGACGCAGACCATCATCGCCAAGAGCGACCAGCTGAACGCCGACGACCTGCTCAGTGGGCCGCGCACCTTCACCGTCACCGAGGTTCGCCAGGGTGACGCCGAGCAGCCGGTGAGCATCGTCCTCGCCGAGTGGCCGAGCAACCGCCCCTTCAAGCCATCCAAGACGGTCACGCGCATCCTCGTGCACGCCTGGGGCAAGGAGACCGACGAGTGGCCCCAGGGCGCGCGCATGACCCTGTTCCGCGACGCCGACGTGAAGTGGGCGGGGCAGGCCATCGGCGGCATCCGCGTGAGCCACCTGTCCCACATTAAGGGCAAGCTCAAGATCGCACTCCAGGAGTCCAAGGGAAAGAAGACGCTCCACACGATCGACCCGCTGCCCGACGCCGCACCCGAACCCACCCCCGACGAGCTCGCCGCGCAGGTCGTGTCCGCACTCGCCGACGCCACCACTGCAGACGATGCGCGCGAGTGGGGGAACCGCGCCCACGCCCGCAACCTGCTCGACGTGCAGGTCGACGGCACCACCGTCCGCGACCACGTCACCGCCCGACTGGCCGCGCTGACCGAGGAGCCAGCGTGATGTGCAACGCCACCAACGACGGACCCCGCCACCTGCCCTGCTGCCGCCTCGACCCGCACAGCAACGGCCACATCTACGACTGCGGCGACGTCGCCGACGGCCGCCACGACGACAACACGGACGAGGAGTGAGAGCCATGAGGACTGGACTTTTGCCCACGAAGGACGTGACGGCATGACGACCTTGAACATGCTGGAGACGCACGGCTGCCAGGGCGGCGCCCACGGGGGCTACGTCCGCGCCGGCTGGAACGTGACCGGCGTCGACATCAACAAGAACCACGCCGCCTACTACCCCGGCGAGCTCATCATCGGCGACGCCGCCGCGGTCATCCGCGAGCGGGGCCACGAGTTCCACGCCAAGCACACCAGCCCGCCGTGCCAGTGGTACTGCCGCGGCAACGCCCCGAGGCGCGGCCAGGAGTCGAAGTGGGAGCGCACCATCCCGCCGATTCGTGAGGCGCTGGAGGAGTCCGGCGGCCCCTACGTCATCGAGAACGTTAAGGACGCGGTGTGGGACATGTGTGACCCGATCCTGCTGTGCGGGTGCATGTTCGACCTGTCGACCACTGACGCGGACGGCATCCGCATCCACCTCCAGCGGCCCCGGCTGTTCGAGATCAACTGGCCGATCGCTGGGCTGGTTGAGCAGGAGATCCGAGTCAAGGGCGTGGACTACGTGGTGCGCTCGCCGCGAGCCTGCGACCACTCCGCACACGAGTGGGTGGCCGGCGCCTACGGGGGTGCTCGCCGCGACAAGTACGAGGCGCGCTACGTCAGGAAGGGCGGCTACGTGCCGCCCAGCAAGGCTGTCGTCTCCGCGCTGCTCGGTTTCGAGCCCCGCGACCGGGCGGGCGCACGCAAGCCGGAGATGACGTGGAACGGGCTCTACGAGTGCCTGCCGCCCGCGTACACCGAGTGGGTCGGCACGGCCCTCGGGCTGGCGCTCACTCAGGGGGTGGCTGCATGAAGCGCCCGGCGACGTACTCCTCAAGCGCCCACCTGAGTACGTCCGACAGGTTCTCGCCTCGCTCCTCGGCAACGGCCCGAGCCGCCGCCCACAAGGGGTCAGCGGCTCGGAAGTTGCGGATCGTCGTCCCGCGGGCCATCTCAGGCGCCGAAGAAGGCGGTGCGCTGGCAGGTCAGGCAGTGGCCGAAGTTGGCGAGGATGGTGGGGTTCGCGCCGCCGCCGCACTTGGGGCACTCGCCGCCAGTGACGTTCGCCTCGGCCTGCTGGGCGAGGTGGGCGTCGAGGTGGGCGGTGTTGTGGGCGATGGTCTGGGCCTTGGTGCTCATGTCCTGCTCCGTTCGTCGGGGTGTGGGTACACAGTAGGCCGGGGTGTAGGTACACGTCAACCCCTTTCCTCGAGAAACCCGTCTTTCGGTCCCGAACGAGGCTCACAGTGACCCGCCCCCTCGAAGTCGTCGCCATCCTCACCCTCGGCGCCTTCGCGATCGACTGGCAGCTCGCCGCACTCCTCACCGCACAGGCCGGGTGGGGGTCGTGAGGGCCGCACTCGCCGCGTGGCTGTACGCCCTGGCCGCGATCGTCGGGGGCGCCAACGTGGACTGCGGAGGTGAGGACGAGTGAGCCGCAACCGTGCCAGCGCGAAGGCAGCGGGGCGGAACTGGGAATCGGCTATCGTCACCGCCCTCATCGCTGCTGGCTGGCCCCACGCCGAACGCCGACGACTCGCTGGCAGCAAGGACCGCGGCGACGTGGCTGGGGTGCCGGGGGTCGTGATTGAGGCCAAGAACACGAAGGCGATCAACCTCGCCGCCGCCCTCGACGAAGCCACCCGCGAAGCCAGCAACGACAACGCACCCATCGCCGCCGCCTGGATCAAGCGCCGCGGCAAGGCGAACGCCGCAGACGGATACGCCGTCCTGTCGGGCGCCACATTCATGCAACTACTCAAGGAAGCGGGCTACTGATGCCACGTATCTACATCGCCGGACCTATGACCAGCTACCCCGAGTTCAACTACCCCGCGTTCTTCGACGCCGCCGAGCGCCTGGCCGCTATAGGCATCGAGACGATCAACCCCGCCCGCACCGAGGGTCGCGAGGACTGCCGCGACTGGCTCGACTTCATGCGCGCCAGCCTCCACGACCTCGCCAACTGCGACGGCATCGCCTTCCTTTCCGGCTGGCAGGACTCCCGTGGCGCCGCGCTTGAGGTCCACATCGCGCGCTCTCTCGACCTGCCCGTCCGCAGCGTCGAGTCATGGCTGGAGGCGGCGGCATGACACCACCAACCACCCAGCCCCACACGGCGCCCGAGACTCAGGTCTCCGGCGCCGTTCCTTTTGAGGCCGAGATCCGCGAACTGTGGGCCGCCAACGAGCGGGCGCGTCGGGAGTACCGCGAGCACCCCATCGGCAGGTCGTGCAGCCGCCAACACCAGTGCCTCGCGCGCTACATCAAGCGAGCGGAGGCGGAGGGATGAGCCTGCACCCGCTCCACGACGACATCGCACTCACGGACGGCCACTGGGTCAACGACCGCGGGATCATGCGGTGGGTCGCAGACGAGCCCATGTCCGACCTGGCCGACGAGCACCCGGACGGCGAGGTCGTCTGTCGCTGCGGTGCTCGAGCCGCCCAGGCTTGCCGCACAAAGAAGGGCGGCCGGACCAGCGAGCACAGCTTCCGAACCCAGCCGCGCACCTGCCGCTGTGGCGGTCCGCTCGAGCGCAGCCAGCACTGGCGTACCGACTGTCGCATCCAGCGCGACCGCGAGCTGGGCCGCTCCCCCAGGGTCGGCGCGGCATGACCGCCGACATCATCGCCGACCTCAACGCCGAGCGCTACGGACGGTCGATCTGGTGGCACAAGCACACCGAAGACGCGGCGATCGGGACGCTACAGGACGACTCCGACATGGCCTGTGCGCGTCGACGCCGAGCGATGGCCGAGGACTTCGAGAAGCACGCGCGAAAGGAGGACCGAAATGCTGTTTGACCTGCGGCTTTACCTGGCGACTGGACTAGAGAATGTCCGCGCAGTCTGGGACAATGAAAGCGGCCCGGAAGGTGCGCTAACACCTGAGTCACCGGGCCTGACCTGCATCACTCGACACAACCGAGGAGCAAGGCTGATGCCTACTTTAAACCCACCATCGCAGGGCGTGAACACTCCGCCCACTTCCGGCCCTTCGCCCACGAAGGACGTGACCCGATGAAGCTCCTCGACCTGTTCTGCGGTGAGGGTGGCGCGGCTGCCGGCTACATCGCTGCCGGCTGGACCGTTCACGGCGTCGACCTCAAGGCCAGCGCCGCCAAGCGGTACCCCGGCCACGACTTCGTGCAGACCGACGCCCTGGCGTTCCTGATGAAGTACGGCCACGAGTACGACGCCATCCACGCCTCGCCGCCCTGCCAGGGCTACTCGATCGCCACGGCCGGCAACCAGGCCGCGCGCAGCAAGCACGTCCGGCTCATCGCCGCGACCCGCGAGCTGCTTCGGCTGACCAACCGGCCCTGGGTGATCGAGAACGTGGAGCAGGCCGGCTCACAGATGATCGACCCGATCATGCTGTGCGGCCGGATGTTCGGCCTCGGCGCCATCGACGCCGATGGCCTGCCGCTGACCCTCGACCGGCACCGCCTGTTCGAGTCCAACGTGCCGCTCGTGGCGCCTCCGCACGCCACCCACGGCCGAGAGCAGGTGGCCGGCGTCTACGGCGGCTCACGACGCGCCAAGCGACTGCCGAGCGAGTCCCTGGCCGCCGTGGCCCCGCGCGACAGGTACGCCGCCCGCGTCGAGCGCGGGGGTGGCTACGTGCCCCGCTCGCTCGAGGTGAAGCAGGCGCTGCTCGGCATCGACTGGATGACGGTCAAGGGCATGGAGGAGTCGATCCCTCCCGTCTATGCCCAGCACGTCGGCCTCCAGCTGGCCCAGCACGTCGCGGCGGTGGCGGCATGACCGAGACCAAGCCTTTCGGTCCCGAGCGAGGTGGCGCCTAATGGCCCGCGACCACGCACGCATTCAGACGGCCATCTGGCGCGACCACGACTGGCGCGGACTGACCTTCGAGGCACAGTGGACGTACCAGGCGATCGCCTCGCAAGAGGGGCTGTCCTACGCCGGAATCATCGACTACCGACCAGGCAGGATCGCGGCTCTCGCGTCCAACTTGACCGGTAAAAAGATCGAAGCGGCCGTGAAGCTGCTCGAAGCGGAGCGGTTTGTGATCGTCGACCGGCTCACCGAGGAGCTTTTGGTGCGCTCCTACGTGCGCCACGACGGCGTCATGGACCGCGCCAACATGGGCAAGGCGGTCGCTAGAGCACTCGCCAAGGTGACCTCGCTCGACCTCCGTGAAGCCGTACTTGCCGAACTGGCGCGGCTTAAGAGGGAGCGACCAACCCTCTCGGGCTTCGTTGGCTTTGCCGAACTGGACCCCGATGGCATCGCACGCATCGAGTCAATGCAATCGACCATTCCATTCCCGATGGCATCGCGGAAGGCATGAGCAATGGAATCGCCAATGCGGCCCCCAACTCCCCTACCCCCCTGTTCCCTAGTTCCCGTTGTGGTCAAGGCATGCATAGGACCTCACCGTTACGCGCGCGAGAGCACGCGATGCATGGCGGCTACCGCCGCAGAGTTCGGCGGTGGTCACTGATGCCGGTCAACCAGCAGCAAGCGCAGATGCTCGCAGCCCTCGCCGCCGCCTGCCGACCCCACCGGGCACCCACCTGGGACGAAGCCGGCATCGTCGCCAACATCGCCAAGGTCCGCGACCGCGACCTCGCCACCGTCGCCCTGGCCGTCATCCGTGCAGCCAGCGACCGAGACGCGAAGTCACCCGGCGTCATCCCCACCCGCGGGCCGCACTGGTCCGAACGGCTGGCCGAGGACAAGTGGGAGCCGACCATCGTCCCCCGCGAGGAACGGTGCTCGGTCTGCTCGCTCGACCAGGTGTCATGCGAAAGCCGCACCAGAGGCGAGCACGAGTTCGTGTCCGCCGCCACGACAGCAGCAGCCAAGCGCGGGGCCGAGGTCCACGACATCGCCGCCGCACTCAAGGCCGAAGTGCAGCCCATGCGCGAACCGGCCACCAGGGACAAGCCCAGCGGTGACGGCAGTAGTCGCGTCGCTGCCATCCGCGAACAGCTCGAGACCAACCAGGAGACCGCATGACCAGCCACGCCGAGATCAACCACAGCGACTACACGCTCCTCGTTGCCACCCTGCTCGCCAGGGGTGGCGAGGTCACAGTCCACCCGCACGACCTGGACACGGCCGCCAACTACCAGGTGACCGTTTGGCAGGCGGGCGAGCGGATCAGCCTGCGCGTCAGCCACCGCGAGCTCGAAGGAGGCGCAGCGTGACCGCCGCAATCCGCACCAACAACACCGGACGCGCCGAGTACCTGTCGGCCAGGTGCGACAGGGAGCACGGAGACCTCACCGACGAGCAGCAGGGGGAAGCATGAGTGCGGAGCATGGGGGCGAGAATGACGCGCTCGCCCAGCTCCTCGCCGCCGAGTCGTTCCGGCACTACTGGGACAGCAGCGACGAGCGCCAGATCGACGGCGCTTGGGTGTGGGGGCTCTGCTGCGAGTGTGGCGAGTTCGTGCCGGGCGGGGAGGAAGAAGCCCACCTCGCCGCCGCGTTCGCGCCGCTCCTTCCGGCCGGGTGCGACAAGCGCGGACCTGGCGGTGAGTGCGTTCGAGACCACGAACCATGCCCGGACTTTCCGGCCGCAAAGGCTGGTGACGCATGAGCACCGAGAGCACCGAGGCGCTGATCGAGCGGGTGCTGGCGGAGCACAGCATCGGCGCGTTCTGCGGCACCGACACCGCGTGCAACCACGACCGGACCTGGCGCACGAATGCCGAACACCGCGCCCACGTTGCCGCCGCCATCACCCAGGCGCTCGCTGAGCAGCGCACCGTCGAGCAGCCCCGGCGACTGTGCGACCCGATCGACACCACCTGGGCCGAGGACGCAGCCGCATCCCACCGCGCCCTCTACGACACCGACAGCGGACGACGAGACAAGTGGAGTGAGCGATGAGTGACGCACCTGAGACCAGCCCTTTGCCCCCGAAGGAGTCGAGCCGATGAGCTACCAGAACGAGTGCAGTGGGTGCGGTCTCAGCGTCCACGACCTGCCGCATGAGGCATGTGACCCCGAGATCGTCCGCGACCTGTTCTTCGAGTTCGCCGACGATGGATCGCTCTACTGCCAGGGTTGCGCCCAGGCTGGCTCGGGGGTGTTCTTGTGAGCGCCTGCCTCAACGTCTGCATCGTCAGCGATGACGAGGGCCACGGCTACTACTGCGATGAGTGCCCCGAGCGGCGCCCCGTACAACTGCCGACCCTGCCCGGCAAGGTCGACGGGATCGTGAACTGGGACCCGCTCGTCCTCCAGTGCCGCGCGTGTGGCACCACCTATCAAGGCGGACGCGAGCGACGTGGCTTCGACATCATCCTGTCGGGCTACGGGTTCCACACCTGCGAGCCCGGCAGCGGACGCCACTGCCGGGACTGCCTGGCCGCAGTCGAGGCCGCCTGCCCCTCTCCGGGGAGGCACCAGTGACCGCTCAGTCCTTGACCCAGACCTGCACCGTCGACTTCGCCAGGCCGGCGGCCTCGGCTACGGCGGTGTACGACCCGCCCGCCGCTATGGCGGCCACCACGGCGGCCCGGAGTCGGGCCTGTGCCCGCTCAGAGGCCGCGCGTGCCCGCCGCAGGTCCCGAAGCTGCTCGGCGGGCACCTCGCCCCGAGGGCGGGGCACTCAGGCCGCCGCCGCGTCGTACTTGGCCCAGGTCAGCGAGTGCGACCGACCGACGATGTTGCCGGCCGCGTCGAAGATGAACCAGTCGTGGCCGGTCATGCGCCACGACTTGCGGATCGCCATGCCGTTCCAGGGGTTCACGTACTCCGAGATGTACAGCTCGCCGTTGACGTGGAAGGACTTGCCCTTCGTCTTCATCCAGGCGATGTCGTTGCGGTGGGCCTTGTTCTGGTCAGTGGTGGTTTCCATGGGAGTAACGTACCGTGTATCGGTACGTTATGCAACACCCAAGATCGAGTCTTTTGGTCCCGAGAGTGGTGACGACCGATGACCGCCTGGACGCACCACGACCCCGCCGTCCGCAGGTTGATCCGTGAGGCGCAGGTGGAGGCGTGGGACGAGGGGTACGTGACGGCCGACCGCGACTGGCAGAGCAGCGAGTACAGCGACCCCGATGCCTGGCCGTCCGATCTGAGCCGCAACCCGTACCGCAAGGAGGCCCAGTGAGCACGCACCTGAGCATCTACACCGACCACGGCCGCGTCCCCCACATCGACGACACCTCCGGCCTCCTCATGCTCGACAAGGGGGCCACGCTCATGCCGCCGGTTCAGCAACTCGACCGCGCCGCCTGGTGCCGTGAGTTCGCCGCCGTGCTGATCGCTGAGGCCGAGGCGTCGGAGGAGCGCCACGAGCGGCAAGTCCGCGACCTGGTGGAGGCGCGCGCCGAGGTGGCTCAACTTCGAGCCGAGAAGCGCGAGCGAGACGAGAAGCGCGAGGAGGAGCGATGACCACCACCGGCTGCACCTGCGACTCGAACGCACCCCACTGGCACAGGAGTGCCGTCCGTGAGCGCGAGGCGGTGGCGTGGGAGGTCGGCTACCTGCGCGGCGTGCGTGACCAGGAGGGCGAGATGGACAGGGCTGACAATCCGTTTGAAGGCCCGCAGGAGGCGTTTGCAGCCGATCTGACGGGCGTGCAGGGCGAGATGGACCGGGAGGGCCAGTGAGCTGCCGCTACGACCGCGAGGCCAACGACTACCTGACCGCCGACGGCGAGCCATGCGAGACCGACGAGTACGGCGACCCAACGCGGCACTGCACCGCGCGGCGCACCTGTTCGGTCCACGTCGGCGAGGATGAGCTCACCTGCCCCCGTTGCATCGCCAGGACCAGGGCGAACCTGCGACGCATCCCCACGCTCGACGCGCTACTGCTGCCCGTGGCGGTGGCGAACGGCGCCGACAGCACGGCCGCAGACCTCGCCGGCCCCGCAGCACAGCCGCGAGACTGGACCGAGCGGCGCATCGCCATGCGCTCCCACCTCGCAGCATGGAGCGACCGGGGGCGCATCACTGAGCGGCAGTACGTCCACGCTCGGCACGCGATGGACGAGACCGACGACCGGCACCCGCTCAACGTGCTCGGGCAGTGGGACCTGATGATCCGCGAGGACTACGACCACCCGAGTCAGGAGCGGGTCACGGTCGCCAACGCCGCCGACTACCTCGACCGACAGCTCGCGCGCATCGCCAACGATCCCGACCAGGACTGGGCGCTCATGTCCACGGAGATCCGCAAGACGCGGCGCTACCTCGAGCGGGTGGTGTCGCTGGCTGCTGCACCTGAACGGGGTGCGCCGTGTCCTGACTGCACCAGCGAGGAGACGGGCGTGGGTCCGAGGCTGGTGCGGCACTACTCGCACTGGTGTGACGACGAGACCTGCGAGCGCATCCACTACGACGACGACACCGCCGACCAGTGGATCTGCCCGCGCGATCGGGGGCACGTCTGGAGCCACGCTGACTACGAGCGGTGGATCGAGGAGCGACAGGGCGCGTGATGCTGCGAGGTGGCGGTGGATGGGGTAGGCTGTGCGACAGACGCCGCCTCATTCGTCGCCACCTCGGCGGTAGCGTCCCCAGATCAAGCCCCAGAGCCAACAGGCCGGGGCTTCTTTCGTTCCCGTAGTCGGGAGGTCCGCATGACCGCGCAAGCCTTCCGCATCACCGACGAGACCACCGCCGCCGAGCTGATCGAACTGCTGGGCCACCTCAACGCCAACGCGCGCCGTCTGCCCCGCATCGTGGGCGACGACGTGATCCCGACCGCGTGGGACCAGGCGCACCGCAGGATGGACGGGCCGATCGACGACGTGCTTGAGGCGTTGGCGAGGCAGCGGGGCTGACGTGAAGCGCCCCTGCATCGAGGCTGGTTGCCCGGTGCTGACCAGCAAGACCAGGTGTGCCGAGCACGAGAGGGCCAAGGACCGAGCGCGGGGAAGCGCAGCGGCTCGAGGCTACGGCGCTCAGCACCAGGCGCTACGTGCGGCATGGAAGCGACGCATGGAGGCAGGCGAGCGAGTCGTCTGCTGGCGTTGTCGTGATGAGCATGGCATCGAGCACGACGTTGACCCCGAGTCATTCGACCTCGGCCACGACGACAGCGACCGCAGCCTGTACCGCGGACCCGAGTGCGTGAGTGGCAACCGCGCCACCGCAGCTCGGCACATGCGCTGACCTGCATAGACATACACTGAGCCCCAGGGGGGCGGGGCACGCTGACCCGGCTAGGAGA
>TARA_R100000655_G_scaffold13257_2_pt1 | contig 18635 bp, 29 predicted proteins | sample TARA_R100000655 | Tara Oceans TARA_R100000655 (sample SAMEA2622497) | marine metagenome | biome: marine biome (ENVO:00000447); feature: deep chlorophyll maximum layer (ENVO:xxxxxxxx); material: "saline water (ENVO:00002010), including plankton (ENVO:xxxxxxxx)" | depth 90 m
ATTGTTTTCTACATAAAATGTAGAAGCTAATTTTCCTGCAGTCACGGTTCCATCCGAAGGCGTTCCTACGTCCACGTTTTCACCCATTGCCACAATAAAATCTATATCCGTACTTGCAACACTTACACCACCGAAGTCAATAGTTGCCCCCGATATTGTGTATGCTGTTCCTGGAGCTTGTATAACTCCTGAAATGCTGACAATTAAATTTTGTGCCGCACTTGGATAATAATTAACTGATGATGATTGAAGCGTATAAGATGTCGCAGGTGAACTTCCGCTCACTGAGATCAGCTTTCTATCTCCAATATCTAAATTTCTTCCTATATATGGCATTATAATTTATCCATTTCTATGTTGCCGCGTATCTAACAAATGTAAACCAGGTTTTATTATAAGCAGAATTACCTTCTAATTGATTAGATGTATCCGCTTGTATAACTCTAAACCTAACTTTTTGGTTTGTTGTATCGGTAATGTCTAATAAAATATCACAAGCAGCAGTTTGAAAAGCAGATCCTGATGTATTAGCTTCTGCTCTAGCTTGCGCTTGCCATGAACCACCAGCATTTAATGTAGAATAAATATATATACTCATATAATCTTCTGAACTTGCTTGGTGTAATGTACCACCAAATTTTACCCACCAATAACCAGTTGTTGGAAATGTGAAAGCTCCACTACTAACTGTCATAGCACTTCCTAATGTTGCATAAGGTGCAGTATCTACTTCTTCTAAATTTGAAGATATTGGCTCAGCACTTCCTGTTAAATCAGATGTCAATCTCCAAACAGATGAATGAGTAATTCCTGGTGTATAACTTGTTGTACCTGTACCACCATTGCTTGTAGCAAGAGTTCCTGTAATTCCTGCTTTACTTATATCTATTTTACTTAGCGCCATTAATCAGCCTCCGCTATTGTGTTACCATCTGCTACCCATTCAAGAATAGATTGATAGTCTGTGTTTGCTTCAACTTTTGGAACATTATACGTAGAATTTACTAAATAAATGTCTGCAAAATTTCCAAATTCATTATTAACTTTTTTTACTGTACTTATTGTTTCTCCTTGAATAATCATCTATAACTCCGCATCTGCTGTAAAGTGGTAATTCATAACATCTCCTGTGTAAGTTCCTGTTGAAGTAACTTCCATGCTTTTACTAGAGCCACTTGCTAAAGTTGCATTTTGACTTGTTCCACTTCCACTGCCTTGATCTATCCTAGACATAACTGCTGAATTTCCACTAGAGTCATAAAAAACAACAGTAGGAGCGGCTCTTTTACCAACTACATAAGTTGTTCCTCCGCCCATTCTTCCTGATGTTCTTCCGCCTTGGTTACCACCACTTCTAATAATTCCTGTGCTTGTTGCTGTGCCAGGATTAACTCCAACCTCATAAGTTTTTTCAAAGTATCTTAAACATCTTGACTCATTAGACCCATAAGTTTCAGATTGAAAAGGTGGTAAAGTAGCAGATGTATAGGTACCTTCTTCCACTTGAAAATTAGCTAAATCTAATGTCCAAGCATTAGTAGAACCATCTCCATCTGGTTGTTTTATTAACATTTGCAGATAAGAATTTGCTCCAACTGTTTTACCAGATATAGAAGCAAGACTAAAATTAAATACAAATTGTTGCCAAGAGCCAGTTAAAGTTATATTTTGTGTACTTGTTTCAACTGCTGTAGAGCCACCACTTCCAAAGTCTTGTTTAGTAATAATGTGTAAATTTCCTCCATTAGGATTTGTACCTTTAGCATAAAAAGCAATTGTAATATTTCCCGTAAGTGTTGTAACATCTTCATGTCTATAAAAAATACCACAATTATTATTTGCTGTTGAAGCTGCTTGTCTTAAATAATATTTTGGATTGTTAGGTACATCGCTTTGACCTATTGTAAAAGTTTGTTGTGATACAGTTGCAGTAGCTCCAGACAAATCCTGCTTCCATCTATCTGCCGTATAAACAGAAGTTGTAAAACTGGTTCCTCTTTGCCATACTTCAAAATTTCCATTAATCGCAATCGGTTGTGCATCTCTATATACTTGTGCAGTTGGTTTAATATAAGAATAGTCTACTCTTTTAAGTGTCCCTGCATCACTTACTAAAAATTCGTCAGTGTCTGCGGGCTCGGCACCGAGTGCACTTTGCCCTGTAATTACAGTAGCTGATAACTCATCAGATCCAACTGACCCTTGTCCTGGAACTACAGTTTGAACTGCTTTGCCCAAGAAAACACAATACATTGTGTCTGTGCCAGCCGTAGCTGCTGAAAGTGTAAGTGTTGTACCTGAAGCTGTATATGCATATGAACTGCCAGGTTGTTGAACTACATTGTTTATTACTAACCGTATGTCATTTTCATTTGTTACAGCATGGTCAAGTGTATAACCTGTAGTAGCACTTGTTGTAAAATGCTGTACTGCAAAACTTGCATACTTTTCTGCTGGACTGTTTCCTACGTAACCCAAAATAAACTCCTATGTACTTATTGCATCGACTGCTGAAACCCATGCATCTACGGAACTGGCTGTATCAGATTTAATATAAAGTCGATCACCCGACTCTACTACTATCTTAGCCCCTCCGTCTAATACTTGTAATGCACCGCCGCTAGGAATGGGAGCCGTTTTTACTAAGTAGTAATTCGTGCCTCCATTAGCTATATAAACATCTACATTGATTGCAGTTGTTAATATGTTAGCGAGTGATATGCCCACAATTGTATCATAACTATCAAAGTTAGACCCATTAGGAATATCTGTAGCAGAAGTTCCTATTGCTGATTCTTTATATCTGCGAAAATTCTGTGCCAATCTATCCTCCTATGTTATAATGCAACGGCCATTGCAATGCTAAAACCTGCTGTTGCTGAAGTTGATGGGTCAACCCCATTAACTGTGTTAACTTGTAAATCATTTATGGCATTGTAAATAGCGTTAGAACCTGTACTATAAATTATAGCATCACGTCCTGCACTTACTGTGTAAGTTGTACCTGATCCAGTAGTACAAATTATATCTTTGTCATCACCAGTATTATTTAAAACATAATACCACATTAACTTATTAGGAAATGTGACTGTAGTTGTGCCCCCTGGACTTCCTGTAAAATTTAAAATCTTACAACGACCATCTTCTTGTGCATAAGAAGTTGGATCATTTGTAAAAGTTAAAGTTTTAGATGTTCCAGTTAATGACACACCGATGTATGCATTAACCATATCATCAATACGTTTTAAGTTATCATTTGTTTGATCACCCCAGGTGTTATCATTTTCACCTGTTGTCATTAATCTCAACTCGGCGTTAGACCATGTTGATGCCATATATTACTCCTTCTTAAACTATTCTTAGAATAGCTGTACTTGCTCCTGCAGCAGGAAACTCAATTTTAAAAGTACCTCCTGATACAGAATAATCTGCCCCAAAGTTAATTACCATTACGCATGAATTTCCATCGTTTGAATTATAGATAAGACATCCACGTGTGGTAAATGTAGCTGAAGTCCATTCAGTGTCATTGAAATCTACATATGCTGTTGTACCTGCAGAAGTTGGATTTACATTTACTAATGTATTTCCAGCTGTGCTGTATCCACCTGTTGCAGCCAACTCATCTGAGTTACCTGTCATTACAGAATAGTTAGTTGTACTAGCATCATACGTTCCTGTAATAGAAGCATTTGCTTTGAATAACGCACATTTAAATGCGTCTGCTCCATTATTGAAATCATGATCACCTTCAAGAAGTTCTACTTTAAAACTAGTTGCAATAGCTGATGTTATACCTGCCATATTATCCTCTCGTTCCTATTTCCCCTTTTACATTTTCATCGCTTCTTACACGACCTTGTTCGAAAGCTAAAAATGTCTGCAATGCTCTGTCATAAAGACCTTGATATCTGGTTAAAATATCGGGAGGTGACTTCATAAACTGTGCTGCTTCAATTAAAGCTCCGTATAAAATAACGTCAGGAGCATAGTCCCCAAGATATGAATTTGCATTTCCAGATCCTAGTCCTGTCGGCATTATAGTATAACCTATTTCTAGCGTCGTGTCAATGGTTGGTCTGGGAGAAAATATCCATTGCATACCTCTATCGGATGCTGAATATGTACCCTCACCGTAGGGCGCATAATAAAGAGGCCCACCACTTTCGGCTGTTGTAATAGTTTGTGTATACTCACGAACAAATGTATGATCTTTTTCCATCAAAAATTCGCCCGTTTTAATTTTAATATACCTAGTGACAAATAAGTCTTGAGGCATATCAAAAAATCCATTGTTAGCACTTAAGGTTATATCATATGTTTTTCTATAAGCTGTGATATCAGCTTCTCTTACTAACCTTTGTTCTGCTAATTGAATACATAAATCTACAGGAGCTATCCCAGATCCTGTTGCTGTAGTAAATTCTGTAGCATCATTTTCTGTCCAATCAAGAATTGCCTGTTTTAATTGTACGTATGTTAAACCCATATTACTGACCCCATGTATCGTGACCCCAAGTAAAGTTACCCCAACTTGGAGAAGTTACGCCTATTGTACCACGTGTAGCAGTACTATACAAGCCTGATACTGAAACTGTAGTAACTTCTACTGCTGTAACAGTTCCCTGAGTAGCTGTCGCATACAATCCATCTGGAATTTCTATTCCACCTATTTGAACTGTTCCTTGTGTAGCTGTTACATACATGCCATCTGGAACCTCAATGCCAGGAATTGTTACAGACCCTTGTGTAGCTGTAGCATACATTCCGTCAGGTACTTCTGTTAAATCAAGTACTACACTACCTTGTGATGAAGTTAATTCAAGTCCTTCTGAATCTTCAGTTGTTGAAATATTAATTGAGCCTTGAGTTGCTGTTGCAAATAATCCTGTTGGAATTTCAGTTGATAAAACTGTCACGTCTCCTAAAGTAGCAGTAGCAAATAAACCATCTGGTACTTCGTCTGCTGAAATTGTTACTGATCCCTGCGATGCAGTTGCTGGTATACCAGTAGGTACAAAAACAGATACAGGTTTAACAGATCCAAATACAGCTGTTAATTGGAAACCATCTACATCTTCACTAACACCAACATTTATTCTACCTAAAGTAGCTGCTGCTTGGCCAGACCATTTACTATGTAACGGACCTAAATGTGCAGTTGTAGGAACTGAATCAACATTAGGACGAGGATCGTATAAAACGTCACCTTGAGCTGATGCTCTTCTTAAATATTTTTGTGGATCAAGTTGTGGTTGTTTTTCTTCCCACTCTTGTTTAGAAACTCTTGCACCCGTCCATTCAGTACGAGCGTCTTTATATTTTATTTTCCAACCAGATCTATCGCTGATTAGAACTGCGTGTTTGCCTTTTGCATATTTTGGCATGCAATTTACCTAATATAGTTTACTTGTGGTTGTACTATAAAACTAACTCTTTCTCTATCTTCTTCTTTAGCTAATTGCCAATCTCTTTCATATAAAGGAATAAGAGCAGCTAATCTTTCAGGTGCTTGCTTTACTGCAAGTTCTACAGATAGACCGCTTACTAATGCTGGCAAATATCTTTTTGGTATTTCTGCATTTTGATCATACGATGCAGTTATATCTTGTGCATACATAATAGTCCAACCAACATATTGATAATATGTTTGATTTGGCACAGGCCATAAATACATTTTATGGTTACTTGTTCCTGATGAATCGTATTGTGTATTTCTTTCTAATGCAAATTGAACAGGTTTTCCTTTAGTCCATTTATTTGGAATAGACATATAGTCATCAAGACTAATACGTTCCATTGGAATGTCATTAGGCTCGCCTGCTGTTTGATTATTTCTTACTACACCATCTAAAACATCTGCATGTATAGATGAATTGAAAGTAATATAATCTTGATCTTTAGTCATGTTAGCTGTATGAAAGTTTAATTGAAATAAATGCACACCTTCATTAGCCCATTTAGTTAGTAATAAGTTTAAAGAACGTCTTGCTGTTTTTAAATCATAACCGCTTTCAGGACTTGCACCTATTCTCTCATAAGCTTCTTGTATAATCTCAGCAGTATCTAAACTCCAATTCCATGTCCCTGAAGTAGCCATAGTGCCCCCTTTACATTAATGCTCGGGTTAATACCCAAAGCAATTGTCCTAAAACCATAAAGCCAATTGTATACATTACTTTTGTAATGCTATTAATTTTTTCTTCTATATGCTTTAGATGATTATCTTTAATTGTAGAAACACGTTCACTTAAAAGTTTTATTTCACCTTTAAGTTCTTGTATCTCCAAATCATATTTGGAAATTTCCGCCATGTATTAATCCCAATAAACTGTTGCGCTTGCGCCTGAACCAGTTATATCTACAAAGATATTAGTTTCACAGACTCTTCCCATTGCTGGAACTGTAAAGCTTGTCGTGCCCTTAGCTGCTACAGATAAACCTAAAATAGGTGTACCTGTTGCACTTTGTGCATTATAAATATCTACTGTTGCATCTGCACCAGATCCTGCTTCTAATACTACAGCTAATAAACGCTGTCTATGTGCATTAGTTGTTTGACCATCAGTAGTTGCATCAGCAGTAAAATATGTTGATTTGGCGTCACCTTGAAATGTCATATTAACTCCTTTAAATGGGGAGACCGAAGCCTCCCCTAATTATTTATTACGCGTTATTTATATTTTGAATATATTCAACCGTTACGTAACCTGCTCCACTTGATCCTGCAGAAAAGTCAATATAAATTGGTAAGTCACTTGTACCTATATCAGCCCAAGTATCACCATCAGTAATTGTACCTGCTGATCCATATTTAAATACATTAGCTGCTGTTCCAGCTGCTAAGGCAGAAAATAGTTCAGTTGATGCAGATGTAGTGCCCATAGAAATATTAGCTGCATCACATGCAGTTGTAATATTAACAATGATTTCAGTGATTTGGCTATTAGCTGGAATTACAATTCCAGTATCTGCAGCTGTAGTTGATTGACTCCAACTTGCACTTTGTGCCATTTTTACAAAACCAATATTTTTTACATTAGTTCCAACTGTTGTTCCAGTTGTATTTGATATCGTTCCCGCTTTAATCGGTCCCGAAAAAGTAGTTGTTCCCATAGTCTTACTCCTTGTTGTTCAGTCTGCTTTCGCAGTCTATGAGTTGTTAAAGGGGGCACCTTTTACAGTACCCCCGAAGTCGTTAGACTTAGCTTGGATTTGATCCATATACCGCACGCCAATCAGACCAACCGAAAGCATATCTTTCTCTTGATTTGTAACGAACGTTACCTGTTTCAAAATCGCCTTCCATTGCAGTTGATACTGGAGTTCTCATGAAGTGCTTCATACCGTTAGGTACGTCAGTTCTTAAGAACCAATGTTTAGCATTTGTAAATCTATGATTTACGAAGTATCCACCAGGAATCATTCCTTTAGATACAATTGCGTTCACATCGTTATCAGCAGTTCCAACTCTGTATGGAGATGCCATTAGTCTTTCCGCAACGAAAACAAGTTGTCTTGGAATGTGCAGAGTTTTTGCTTGTAGAGCAACAGGGATTCCCCTATCGTCTGTAAGTCCTGCAATTGCAATCAACGCGTCTTCTAATGAAGTTTCTGAAAGCTCAGAAGCTGTAGTAAAGCGGTTAGACTGAGTGCTACCGTCTTGTAGTGGGTGAGCAGTATTACATAAAGTAACACCATCGCCACCAGTATACGCAGCAGTAAATGCTCTATTGTATACGTTAGCACCTTTTGTTTGTTTAGCAGCAGCCATTGATCTAGCTAATGCTTTGGTTAATCTAGTAGACAATTTATCATACAAGTTGTCTTCCATAGCTTCCTCAGTAATTGCGAAAGCCATAGCAACAGTCTCGTTAGTATATCTTGCTACCCAACCTTCACCAGTATCTTCGTAGTTAACTGGTGCACCTTCAAATTTTACAGAAGCTTCTCCAAAACCTGGAAATAAAACTTCTTCTTCGAAGGCTCTATTTGATTTTTCCTCATCGAAAAGTACTGCTGCTTCATTCTCGTATCTGTTATATTCAGTTCCGAAAATGGCATGCAAGCCAGGTACTAATTCTTTAAGGAGTTGTGCTCTTGAAATAGCCATAACTTAATTTCCTCTCTTAATTATATCCCAGCATTGCCAGCGGCAATACCAAATTGATGGGTGTTAATTTTCACTAGAACGTCCATAGTAGTTCCAGCTGCAGTGTAAGCTCCGTCAGGTGCTTCCGCACTACCCATAATAGATAGAGGGTAACCTGCGTTACCTGTTGCTGCTGTGCTAGAGTCTGCTACCAGACCGCTTTTGTGAGTTGTTGTAGATCCCGTAGGTCCTGCTACAATTTGTACATTATGTCCAACTTTAGTTTCATCAATTGCTGTTGCAACTTGATCTGCTTGAATTTTAAACAGACAGTATGGGTCATCATAAACATAAGCTTTATATTTGCTCTTTGCCACTGTTCCGTTAGCAATTGAGCGTACAAATTTAACATCGCCTGAAGAATTATCAACATATTCAGCTCCGTAGAATACACCAACTACAGCTCCTGGTGATGCACCCGCCATGTCAGTGACTAATAGTCCTGCTGTGAGTGTGCATAAGTCACCTTCAAAGTAAGCTGAAGGTGCAGTAGCTGCAATTCTGTAACCGTTTCCGTCACTGAAGTTATTAGCACGAACTGTGCCCCCGTCAGCATTTCTAACTGGGTCTAATCCGTATCCTGCCATAATAATCTCCTTATTGCAAGTTGTTAATTTATACCAAAAAACTCTTAGAACCAGTTAATTAAAACTTATTCCTCGAACTTTGGTGATGGTTTTCCTCCTCCTCTAATTACAGAAGAAGTAGACTCATCTTGGGTTGGCATTGCCGAAGAGCCAGCATTTTGATATTCTTTCGAATATGCTTGACCCATTCTCTCGGTTTGTTTATCGTAGTACGCTTGCTTCTCAGCTACAAATTCCTCAGTATTTTTCATGAGGATTAAGTCGCCTGCTCGCACCGTACCTGCGTGCTTACCAGAAGTCATTACGTCAGCATGATAGTCTATTCCGAGTTCATCGGGTTTGACTGGTTCATAGCCTTCGCGCAGTCTTTCGTGAACATTTGAATCATCTGGATTGTTCAACAATTCGTGTCTAACCCAAATATATTCCATGCCCTCTTGCTTAAGTTCCTCTGGAACGTCTAAACGTTTCGTTGGTTCCCAAGGCTTTTGTTTTCGAGTTGCCGAAGCCCGAGTTTTACGGCTGCTTTTTGTTGCTTGTGTCATTTCTAACCTCCCGCCTGTTGGCGTACTTTTTGGCGCGCATAATCTTGTAGACTTACTCCCAATCTATTTGCCATGTCAACTTCAGTCTTAGTTAACTTGACTTGGTTTTTGCCTGTAGCAGAGCGCGTTCCGCTTATAACTGTAGGAATCTTTTTAGTTCTTTTAGTTTTGAACCGTTCAGGAAATTCCTCTCTAATCCTTGAATCAAGTTCGTTATAGTATTCATCAGGACTATTGTTGGGAAGGATACCTTCATCAACAAGTTCTTTATGAATTACCATAGCTGCTTGAGTCATGATTCTGTCTTTAGTAGAAGTGCTACCAAACCATTCATTTCTTTTCTGCCAACTCAGAGCCTTACGGTCTGGGCCAACTGAACTAGAAACTTCTTTTGCTTTTGGTTTAGCTTTAGTTTTACTTTTTTCAGAATCGGATTCTGCTCTTATCTTATATTGTTGAGCTACTAAAGATTCTGCCTTAACAGACGCTAAAGCATCTTGTGCTTTTATTTCAGCATCTACATCACCAGATTCTTTTGCAGTTTTTAAAGCACTAAGAGATTGTTTCTCCTGACTTTTCAATCTATCAATATATTGATTTATTGCATGTAATTCTGAATCTTTGGATCGAGATTGTAATATATCTCTTTCAGAAGTCCACTCTTGCTCTCTTATTGAAAGTTCTTTAAGCTTGGACTCTAATTCCTTTTTCTCTTTAACAAGACGCTTTATCCGTTTTTCAGCACGCTTGCCAAATACCTTCTTATCCTTAGATTCTGTATCTTCAGATTTTTCTACTTCCTCATCTTCCTCATCATCGGCTTCGGATTTCTCTTCCACCTCTTCTTCGTCTTCTGATTCTGTAGTTTCTTCCGCTACAACTGGAGCCTCGGTAACAGGCTCTTCAGGCACTACGCCTTCAGATTTTTCTTCTTCAGGAAGTTCAACGACTATCTCCTCTTCGGATTCATCTATTTGTTCTTCTTGCTTTTCTTCGTCTATCATCTAGACCTCCTTCGGTTGCGATCCGCGTTATACGCTGATATAATATATTACACTATATGTAGCTTTATTACAAGTCTACTTAGCGGATATTTTGGCAGGATCTGGTATTAAAGCCAGTACTTCGTCATCATTTATTAACGAATATTCCTCTCCATCATATCTAAATTTGAGTCCTACATACTTTCCTGTAAGAACCCAATCTCCTTCTTTGCACCATATAGTGCTAGATTTCTCTAAACTTTTATAACATTCAGGTCCCATTGATATAACTTTAGAAACTACGCATTTAAACTTAGCAGCTTCTTTAGATTCATCAGTTAGTATAATACCACCTGCTGTTTTATTTTCTAATTCTCTTGGCTGTATTATAAGCCTATAACCCGTAGGTTGTGGTAAATCACTCATACGTCTCCTCTTTGAATAATTTTTTATATTCTTCATTAACTCTAGCTTTCATATCAGCTAAAGTGTGAGATATTCCTAGCATATATTTATAACTAGAAAAATCTTCTGCACCTGCACCTATGGTCATTTGCTCTGCATTAGCTTGCAAAGCTTCCTCTAATACTTTTAATAAGTTAGCCTTATATATTCTGGCATCCATGTCATCTCCTGTAAAAGGGGCATTGTTACATGCCCCCATTAATTTATTTAATATTTATTTGCCTAGCTTCTTTACCTTCAGGAACAATCCTTTTTAAAGAAACTTTCAATAGGCCGTCTTTTAACTCGGCATCTTTAACCTCTACATCATCTGCTATAGTAAAAGTTCTAGAGAAAAATCTTTTAGCAATACCTTTATGTAGTACGCCTTCCTCTTCTCCTTTTTTATCTTCTTTAACAGATTTTATAGTCAGCTGATTTTCTGAGTAATCCACACGAATATCATCTTTGTTGTATCCTGCAAGTGCAACTTCAATGTCATACTTTTCAGGTCCAGTTTTAACAATATTGTATGGTGGGTAATTTACTACAGAGACATCACTATCAAACATTCTTTCAAAATGATCGAATACATCATCGAATCCTATTGAAATTGGTCTGAGTTGATTAAAAATAGATAATGCTTTATTCATATTAACCTCCTTTAAAAGCAAGATTTATTTAGGTTCCTTACGGCAACCTATAATAAATATATCACATTCTCTCTATTAATGCAAGGCTGCTATATCCAGCCAATCCAATTGCAAACTAGATATATAACAACTACAGCAGCTATTGCTGAAGCTATCTTACCTTTTTTGCTTAAGTTATTCCAAATATCCATGATATCCTCCTTAATGTTTGCCCCGCTCTACGCCCTTTATACGTCCCTTATTACGGGATGCATAAAACACTTTCTTTCCTTTTTTAGCTCCATACTTTTTCTTCATGGAACTCATAACCTTTTTTCCTTTTTTAGTTAATGGCATTATGGTCTTTTTTTATTTCTATTTATTTTTTCTGGAAGAAGTTTTGTTTTTATTTTTCCCCCTTTTTTTGTTTGACTAAGATCAACACCTCGTCGCTGTACTGCTCCGAGTTCCTCGGTTAATTTGTATTTTTTGCCTTTAGGGCCTTTGTACATAGAGTAAACTTTTTTTCCAGCAGGATCAACAATTCTTCCAACTGATTCTGTTTTTCCATTTTTAGTTCGTTTTTCAATACGTTTTCTTTCGTAAGGACCAATGCCTGTAGCCATTTTATTCTCTATATCAATAGCAGTTTTCTCTTTATTCATTACTTCATCCTTGTTGCATAGATCATTTTTTCTGCATCTTTCATTACATCATTAGTTGCTTTAACTGCAAGCTCTGCTTCTTTAAGTTTGCGATCTTCATCTTTGTTTTCATCATCAACAATTAATTTAGTTTCTTCAAGATCCATTTTATCTTTATGCATTTTTACTATATCCATTTGTTTTTTAGCACGTAATGCTAAATCTTGTTTTTGTATTTCTATTTGTTCTTGTTGTGGATCTTCTGTTTGTCCTGACATTATTTTAGCTTTTTCTTCATCAAGCTTTAATACTTTATCAGCTGCATTAGCTGCTGCTAGTGCAATATCATTTTGCATTTGCATAGGCATTTGTTGTTGCTGTTGTGGTGCTGACATAATTACTTGTTGTGCTTGTGGATCTTGTACCATCTGTGCCATTTCTATTTGATACTTCATAGCTAAATGTTCTTGTATATGCGCTATTAAAAGTTGCTGCACTGATGGACTTTGATACGCAGGATCTTCTAAAAATTTACCATGAACAATAATATGTGCATCATGATTTTGTTCTGGCTGTGCTTGTAAAGGTGCCCCCTTTAGTGAAGCCATATTCTCTAGAATAGGATCTGCACTTAAAGGTTGTTGTTGTTGTTTTAAATAACGTTGTGGATCCTCCACGCCCATCGCAGCAAACAGTTCTAATCCTATCGCTTCCATATTGTAAGCAGCAGGATTCTGTTGAGCGATGGACATGATAGCATTTATTTTAGCTATTCTATGCGCTTCTGTTGGCATGTTAGGATCGGATACAGGTATGACGTCAATACTTTTTAGATTGAAATCTTGCCTGAATACTTGCTGTGCTCCACCTGCGACCTCATAGGGATACATATCTGGAAGGTACTCACTATCTAAACGAGTGAGTATTCGCAGGTCTTTAGTTTGTGCTGAGTGTAGACGCTTATGCACAGCGTTGAACAGTTTTGAAGACTGCTCGAGTAGAGCCATAGTCGTTCCGACTGGCCCATAGTTTGTTGCATTATCTACTACATTGTCAGTAGAATCTGCAAATTGGGATGCAAGCTTTGATGCGTAATCCATCAAGTTGAATAATGTAGACGATGGTTCTTTAAACGGAAGTATTTGTAATGACTTGCTTAAATCACCAGCAGGTGCATTAACTTCTCTAAACTCTCCTGGTGCAATTGGCTCGTCAGGTGCAAGGACACGAAGACCGTGTGCCTTGAACCCACCTGGCAAGTTCGCAAAGGTACCTGCATCTAATAATTGACGCATAGAGGAGGTAGCTGTTTTTGTTAATCCACCGATTAAATGTATATAACCATAACCATAAAAACCTAAACCTGGAATCATTGTAAAATGTGTAAAGAACATTTTCTTTTTCTTTAACGGATCTTGTTCATCCCAGTTTCTTCTTATACATAAAACTTTTTGACCATCCTCAGTCATATGAACAATGTATGGAAGTTTTAATTCGTCTTGATCTTCAAAGCCTGGTAAATCTATATTAACGTGCATTTCTAAAATGCTTACGTATTCATCATTATCTGTAGGTTTACTTACTCCTACAATTTCATTTTCTAATTCTTGTGCTCCTGATTCTTCTATATCATAATCTGTACTAATATCTATATCTCTAAACATGCCTATTAGTTGCATCTTTTTAATTTCGTTTTTAGATAATAAATATTTATGTGTATAACGTTCTGCACTTTCTAAGTTAGTAGCATAGTAGTCTACATAAAAATCTGAAGACTTAATAAATTCTGTAACTGGTCTTTGTAATGATGGGTCCCAAAAAGTTTTTTTAAATGATGTTCCATATAATGCAACATTAAATAATAACTTATCTAACTCAGGCCCATACTCTGGCATTTGAAATTGTGTTTGCCAATTTAAGAATTGTCTTACACGATTCGCTTGTTCTAATTTTTGTTGAGTCTGTGTTCCCATAATTCTGGTACGCACAGGTCCTTCTGTGGGAAATAATTCTTTGTAAGCTTTTGCTTGAAACTTTACTACTGCTTGCGCTAATACTGGATGAGTAACTCCTGCAGATCCTGGAAATGCTCCTGCTGAATCATCATATTGTAATCCTAATAATGTAATTCCATCTTCTGCTATTTCATCATACTCTGAACGTGAGTCTTTATCACGTTGGTATCCTTCATCTAAATCATTAGCGACAGATTGTAAATCTTCTTCACTCATTAACTCAGCTAAGTTTGCATCAAATGCTCCTTCATCTACTAAGTTCTCTTCATCGAAAAGACCCATAGCTTCTGCTTCATCAATCTCTTGCTGATCAGTTAATGTTACTTCTACACCACCATCTTCCATTTGTGAAATCTCTTCACCAGTTGGAATAGGTGTAGATATTTCTTCTTCCTCAAATAATCCTATTTGTTTTTCAATTGCCATATATCCCCTTTAAATATAATAACGTCTACTACTCTCCTTATTATAAATCTCTTTTTCTCTTTTGTCAAGCCATGTATCTGCACCATGACTAACATATCCACCATTCCTCATCCACAATAAAGCTTGTGATACTGTATCCATATAGTCATCATGACTACCTGTTGGGAAAGTTCTAGCTTCATCTATAACATCCATAGCCCAATCCTTCTTAAAGGGGGCATATATTCTGCCGTTATGGAATAATGATGTAATAGCATAAGCTCTTGCTACTTTATCTCTGTCTGGTTGAAACTCAAATATAGGTAATCCTGTCATACGTAGGTCTTGTATCAAAGATTGACCTGATGCTTTCTTCTCAATTAGTATTGAATCTGGTTTATGCTCTTCATATTTACTAACTGCCTTAGTTCTAAGTGTAGGATAGTCCCATCTGCCCCGTTCTGCCCCCAATAGTACTAGATTAGGCATATCGAGGCCTGATTTAAAGACACCCCACGTTGTACATGCTGAATAATCCGCAGATGTCTTAGTTGAAAACGCAGTATCCCATGATTGTATGATATATTCACACTCAGGTGGAGAAGGATTGTCCCAATTCTGCCACCATTCTAGTTTTATTATGTTTCCTTCCTCATTTGTAGGACTTTGACCGTACAATGCGTCAAACTTAAAGGAAGGTGTGTTGTTTTTTGTACGTATTATCTCTTCAGTAGACCAATGAAACCCATCTTTGTGGTCTGATGCAGGCCAAAACGAACTTCCAAGCTTTAATTTAGTATAATCTTGGGACAAATATCCCTGAGATACTAGACTTTCTCTAGCTTTTTCTAATTTTTCTAAAGATTCTGTAGTATTTAGGGCAGGAATACGAACTACTTCCCATTCATCTGCCATAGGACTGTCATCTTCTAAGGATAACAGATGTCCCGCCAAGTCATTTTCATGCCATCTTGTCATAACTAGCACTACTTTTCCGCCAGGCATTAACCTTGTACGCAAACCAGAAGAGTACCACTCATTGAGTGCCTCCCTTCGCGCTTTAGAATAAGCATCTTGCTCTGATATAGGGTCATCAATAATAGCTAGATGTGCACCAAAACCAGCAATACCTGATCCTGAACCAGCTGCTAGAAAAGAACCTGCTTCTTTTCCTTTATGTTGCAAACCCCAGCTATTAGCTGATCTATTATCTTTACGAATATTTATTTTAGGAAATATAGAACCATATTGTTCTGTGTTTATTATATCACGAATAGCCCGACCGAACCTTGTAGCTAGATCATCACTATGTGATACTGCAATTTCTTGCCAATACGGATTACGCCCGAGCGCCCATGCTGGAAAGTATGTAGATGTAATTAATGACTTACTAGAACGTGGAGCTACAAAGACCATAAGTCTATCTGCTTCACCAGATTCTATTCTCATTAACTCATCACATAATACTCTGTGATGTGGCCCTACACTAAATGAAGGATTCATTAACATAATAAATGCTAACAAATCTTTCCGCGCTGATTGTATTGCTAATCTAGTGGCGGCGTTTCTATCTTCAGTCGTTAAGGTAGCAGACATATGCTTGATCTCCCCAAACAACTAACTGGCGATAAATATCTTCAATTGGTTTGCTTGGATCGTATAAGTCTAACATTGGGTGTAATACCATACTTATATCTCCTGTTAAGTTTACTCTTACCACTCTTTTTTAAATCCTATTGTTAATTTGCCTTTGGGGTCAATACTAGCTGAAAATCCTTTTTTCTTTAGTTCTTTAGCTTTTTGAAAAACCTGACTAACTCCTGGAGTAGCTTCTACCCATTCACCAGCCTTTTTTTGAATCCCTTCTGTAGCTTTATTAATCATTGCTGCCCCACCTATTGTTAATAAATCTCTGGCCGCATCCTCTGGATTAGTATATTCTTTTTTGTATTTTGACACTATCTACTTCCACCATTCGGTCCTTTTTTAGATTTCTTTTTATATGTTCCTGTGTGTTTTTGTATTTGTTCAACTAACATATCTTCATCTTTATCTGCCAGATTTCTTTCATAACCTTTATCAATATCAGAATCTTTATGTCTACCTTTAGAAAAATCTACATCTTTAAATAATTTTTTACGAAGTTTGTTTTTCTTTTTACCTTCAGCGCCTCTATCAAACTTACCTTCACGTTCTTGCTTTAACGTGTTATTTTTAACATCACTCCATTTAAAGGTTCCGCCTGATGTTCTTTTAATATCTTTTTTTAATTGGTTAAGTTTAATTTGAAATTGATTACGCCCATCATCAGATTTTTGTCCAACAAGTTTATCTTTATTTGCCAATAATTTTTTATATTCTTTGACTGCCTGATCATACATGTTTATATTTATTTCTAACGGTTTATCTGCCATTATCTATTCCTCATCCAAGCTGGCTTAGACTTATCCATCTTAACCTTTTTGCTTGCTTTCTTTTTTGCTTTAAGTTTCTTGTGTATTTTAGTCAAAGTTTTAGCTTGGCCCGCATGGGACTTGGAAGCCTTGTTAAGACCTTTAATAACTTTTTTTAATTCTCTGTGCATTAATATCTAGAAGATTTTTTAATCTTCTTGACATTTTTCTTCTTAGCTTTTTTCTGTGATTTCTTTACAGATTTTTTCACAGCCTTCGGCATGTTTTTATACATATTGTCTCCTATGATTTTTTAATTTCTTTACCATCTGGATGAGTATATCCAAGAGGTAGATTAGTATTATACCCACCAAAGTTGCGAGCTACTTTTTTAGATTTAGTAGTCCAAGTAAAGGTATTATTCTTTCCTTGTTTCGCACTGGAAGTATAAACTTCAGACTCATATGGTCCATTCACTGGATGTGATTTAACTTGTTTAATAGCCATTAGTGTACACTTTCTTTTTTAACAATTTTTAAATGCGGCGTAGCAATCTTTTTAAGACGCTCTACATCGCGTGCAATATCTTCCTCAGAATTTCCTGTAGCGAAAGCATTTCTAACTTCCATTTCAGTAAGATTCTTATCAGTCCACATAGCCTGATGCTTACCTAAAAGTTCAAGGGAGCGGATAGCCGCTTGATAATCGCCCTCCTGCTCAGTCTTTTCAGCGATACGTACTAGGCGGCGCAATATATCATCCGCTTCAATTTTAGTACGCTTTGTTCGATCGGCCTTGAGTTCTGAGATTCTCTCAGCCACAGCAGGATTCCGTATGATTTGCCAAGCATTCTTCTTTGCATGTTGCTCTCCATATCCCGCACGTATGGCAGCGCGAACTGCGTTGAGATCTTTAATGAACTCTAAGCAGAACTGTTCTTGTTGTGCAGTTAATTTGTCGCCTTTTGCCATAATAAGATTATATCGCAAAAGGCATTGTAATACAAGTCTGTTTCATGTATAATAAAAATTGCATAGCCCCGCGCTATGCGTCTCCTGTAAGAGGGGAAGGTACTTTAAAGCACTATCACACACATACATACCACCTATAAAGTGCTAACCTTCCCCCTTCATTTTCAAAAATAGTCACGGCAAACCAAGGGGGCACTCCGCGAATCTAAAACTAGGTCTAAATTTTTGCTAAAATTTTTTGAGCTGGATATGTGTGTAGTGTCCTACGCCTTTTTTCTTCCCTCCCTACCTCGATTGCTACCCTACCCACCTACCCGTATCACTCATATTTTTTGATGTTCTGGTTTTGTTCTCTTAATGAGTATCAATAGGAACAAATAGCGAACAGTTGGGGGAAGGTTTGAAGGATGTATAGAGTATCAACAGGAGGTAAGTACCTAGTGATACCTTCCCTCAAACGCAAGGTATGTTCCATGTTTGTTCTAAAAAGTTATCCACAGGCTGTGGATAAGTACCTCTTGACAAAGGTTTTTAAATCGCTAGAATAGGGCTATAACTTTTTTTGAAGGTGGTAAGTATGTTTAAAAAATCTACTTCTACTTCTCGAATTTGTGATAATAAATCTACTCCTATTGGTTGGAGTTCTGGTATCTGGTTTGGTGGTCAATTTGTAAACCCACCTAAAAAATCTGTACCAAAAGTTTATAGCACAAAGTCATTGAGTAGAATTGAATCTTTTGAATCTTATGATAATAATTATAATCGTGAGTGTAAAAAGTTATGGAAAAAATTGGTCATTGAAATTGGTCAAGGTCGTTCTATAAAATCTCTTAATGAGTGGGAAAAAATGCTCATTAAACAATT
>TARA_R100000655_G_scaffold6472_2_pt1 | contig 18563 bp, 26 predicted proteins | sample TARA_R100000655 | Tara Oceans TARA_R100000655 (sample SAMEA2622497) | marine metagenome | biome: marine biome (ENVO:00000447); feature: deep chlorophyll maximum layer (ENVO:xxxxxxxx); material: "saline water (ENVO:00002010), including plankton (ENVO:xxxxxxxx)" | depth 90 m
ATTACGTCTATTGTAGTACCCGTACATAATACCATTCATTTTTTCTTCAAAAGCTTTTGTGTCTGCATAAGAGCCTACACCATTGTTACCAGCAGTTTCATTTGTAATTGTATAAACTGTGCTATCAATATCATTTTGAGATGTAACGATTAAAGATATTTGAGATACATCACCATCAAAAGTATTACCTGAAGATGTACTTGTAGAACCATTTGCTTGTCCAAAGAACCTTACGTTAGTTGCAGCAGGAGCTGCTCCACCTGAAGGATAATTTGTATCACCATTAATTACACAAGTATCCCATAACCAATCTGGTTTTGTTGCTGCGTCATACGCAGATTTAACTAGATCGTCTTGAGCTGCTGCAGTTACTACACCACTTGCAGGCGCATTTAAATCTACTTGTAAGTGAAAGAATTCTTCAACTAATCCTCCTTTTCTTACAAATTTAAGATCTAATACCATGTTCTTAACTTGACCGCCCGAAAGCAATGTTGAGTTAGTATCAATATCTAAATCTACAAATGCATAAGTTGCTGCTGCTGCAGGACGTCCATCCCAAGAGATAACGTTTCTAGGATTAAACCAATTCGAGTAAACGTTTGGTCCTGAAGTAGTACCTTGAACGATTCTAATCATATCAGGATTAGGTGTAGTCGCACTGTCAAAATCTACAGGTCCAACATCATTTGATGAATGTAAAACTTCAATATTTAAAGCCTCATCAGTTAATTTTCCTGCAGTGTAAGACGTACTCCACTCCTCTCCTATTAAAAATTGTCTTGCCATTTTAAAAATTATTTAAATTAATATTCAATTATTATTCCATTTTTCCCACCTCTATTTGGTGAGTTTGATACCTTGGATCTGAAATACCTTCCAAGATACTACTTACCGCCATTTTTACAATCTCCTCGTGAGTGTGAATAGGCAAATCACAATCTACTGCAGGGGCTTCTACAATTTGCGGCTCTCTTATATACGTCAATCTTACTTTATCAATAATAAAGGTTTCATCTGTATATAAATCTATATACTTTCCTCTCATTGTTGCGAGAGGTGAACTATATTTTGTTTTATTAAAAGGGTCTTTAGTCATAACATATACGTCATCAAACTGTACCACTTTTACTGCATGTACTTCTTTTAAAATACCTGCATTTACCCAAGAATCATTATCACTATTGTAAGTACTTGGGTATCTTTTAGAGCTAGTTTCTACTAGCTGTTGTAATGGAGATTTATAAAGCATAGCTCCATTAGCACTAAATCCTATTATATAACTTAGCCATCCATTAGATAAATCTGCACTGTATAATGGATCACCATTACTATCTGTCTCTCCCATCATTTGCGTCCATGGTATAATTATACTATTAGGTGCAAATATATTTTGACTAGTTAAATCTTCCCAGTCAGGACCTATATTATCTTGGTAGTCACCTGGATTAGGATTTAAACCAGTATATGGATTACCAATTAATCCATTCATACCATATATTAATATATCTCCTAATACTTGATTAAAATTATTAGGATATACCGTATTTTCATTTTGAGTTGTAAAAGCACCTGGAGTAGCGTTCCAGCCAAAGCCCCATTCCCAAAAATTTTGCCAAACAATTGCATCTCCGTTTGCATCTACACTAAAATCATCTGCAGAAGGTTCTGCGTTTGCAATATTATAGTATGAGACATATTCTGTAGATAATCCATCTAAGTTATTTTGTATACCTGCAACTTTATCTATTAAAAAATAAAATTTTTCTTCAGTTGTTTGTGTTATATACGGTAATGCTACACAACGTTTAGATCTCCATAAATCAGTTTGTATATTTACCTGAAACATGTAATCTTTTGGTAGACCACAAGTATCTATAAATACTGGATAATCTGAGTTATAATCATTAAGAATTTCTTTAAATGTAACAGGTATAGTAGTCTCTACTACTAAAGCTCGAAGATCATCTCGTCTTTTTTGAGATTCTTCAAACCCTTCTCTATATTTATTATTCTGCTGAAACCTTGTAGTTACAAATTGCTGTATAGCTTTATTTAATTCTAAATCAATTTCTGCAGAAAGTAATGTATCAGCGGTCTGCGCGTGTACTTTATCCACGCCTTGCATGACCGCCTGATGCATTTGTATAATATCCATTTACTATACTAGTTCTTTAAGTTTTGCTCTTAATATTGTTAATTTTCCAGAATTCTTTTTATCTTTTAAATGTAATACTGTGTCATCTAATGTGTCACCTAGTATCTCATCTATAAAAATAATTTGATTACCAATTTTTCTAAGAACACCTGCACTCACCATTTCTTCTACTTCTGCTTTTAAACTTAAGTTCTTATCCTTAGCAATCTTTAAAAATTTCTTAGGTTCTTTTTCTTTTAGATCATATAAAGAATTTTCTAATTGTTCTCTGCTCATAACGTCTGGATTAGTATTAGACATTAGTCTTAAAATCCAAGCCATTGCTTTTTTATCAGAAGCAATTTTTATAAATTCTCTATCTGCATCTTTTTTAACTTGAATAACTACATTTCTTTTTAAATCATCTTTACTCGTATCTTGAATATAGAATCTTTTTTGAAAATTATTATTCATTTCTTCTTCAGACAAAGCTACATGAGGGTGTCTTAATGCAAAATGATATTGAATAAAATCCATAAGTTGTATTGGTTTATCCTTATCATCTTTTCCTATTTCTAGTTCAACACCTTCAAATCCTACTTTAATTGTCATATTGGTCCAAAATTCTTTTGCGTGTTTTGGCCAATGTTGGTTTGCTGGATCTACATCTAACAGACCATTTAAATATATTTTTTCATCTTCTAGATCAAATCCTTTTAAAGGTTGTCTATTAACAAAAACACTACTGAGTTTCATTACCGACTCAGCTCGGACTTCTTCAGGAAGAAAATTATCTATAGTCTTCCTACGTAAATAAATTTTTTTACTTGCCATAATTCAGTTCTTTTAAGGTTAATTTTAGGGGGTGGAAAGAATAACTCTCCCTAGTAGGTTTTAGTGGCTGCAGGGATTGCTCCCTACAACCTAACTAAAAACCAATTTATATAGACTTCACGATGCAACGTGAAAATAACATAAGTATCCTTATGCTATATTAAGATGCAGTACACGTAATATCTAGAGAAGTATCAAATCTCTTCAATACAATACCAGCAGTCTTTAACATGTGAACGGATGCACCGTCAACATCAGACGCTCGTGAGCTTGAAGCATCAAATCCTCTAGGTACTACAGACCCAGCCACACACCATCTCATCATTTCACGTCCTTTTTTAGAAAGCATCTGTAAGTTTGCTTGACCATCATAATTAGATTGATCTACAAATACCATTCTGTAAGACTCTAATGAGAATCCTGTGTCAGGGTGTTTTCCTGCAGCTTGAGCAACAGGTCCATGATCAAATAAAGGTAGTTTAACTACATTTACTGTATGACCATCAATGTGCTCATAAGATGTAAAGTATCCTGTCATTCCAAGAGATCGGCCTGAACCAGTGATAAATCTATTTTCTCCACCTATTTTCCAATTACCTCCAGAAGAAGTAGTGTTAGTAAAGTGTCCTTTTAGAGCTTCATCAAATTCACGCATACCACCTGTACCTGTATACAGTGTTACTTGTTTTTGTTGAGAATCAGTCATTCCGTAGAATAAATCACCAATAATGTTTTTAATCTTAGTCTCAGTCATTGTAGAATAAGAATCTTTATTAACAATTTGTTCTAGTAAACCAGGTCCAACGATTACTGGTTGACCATTCTCGTCTTTCATTGCAGTGTTACCTGCACCGTTGTATGTTTTTTGTCCGTACCAGTAGAACATCTCACACTCTTCTTTAAAGTTAAGCATGTGTTGATATTCTTCATAGTCCATCCATAGTTTAGTCATTTTACCGCCTTTAGTAGGTAATCCAAACTCAACAACATAATCTCGCGCGTGGCCAGACATGTGGTAAGATTTTCTTACTGTACCAATCTTATTTCTTACTAAACCTGGTGTTTCCCAGTTAGAAGCATTTCCTCTAGAGAAATCAACTCCTACTGGAGCATACAATTGTGCCCATAAGTCACCTGCGTTATATCCTGCAGATAAAGTTGCAGATGGTGCTGGGTTAACTAACTGTAATGTATATTTATAACCATTTGATCCAGAAACTGGAGTTGGTTCTTTCATTATACGAGCTTGCTCACCTTTTGAGTTTACAAGTACGTAAGGAAATACGAAAAACTTGTCAGGGAAAATTAGTTCAAATGCAGAGCCCCCAAGCCCAACATTATTTGTATCTGATATCGCCGTTTGTACTGGTCGTGTCTTTCTAGCATGAGTTCTAACACGATATTCATATTCCAATCTATCCATTGACTTAACGTTTCCAACCCCTTCCGTCAAGAATGATAGTGGGAATCTTTTATCGTCTTTACCAGCCAAGTGTGTGATAATTGGAGATAATTCAGTAGGCTTTGATAACAGAGCGTTCGCTAGACTGTTCATGTCAGTCATTTGAGAGTCATTATAAAACGTTTTTTGAACGCTTATATTTGCTCCGGTTTGTTGTAATGCCATATTCTAATTATTTTTAAAAGTTAATAGGTTAAAATAAACTAAGATCTAGACTGTCAATGTCTACAGCTGTAGATGGAGCTCTAGATGCCTTCTTTGCACTTTTTAACGATTCTTTATGCCCTTTAATTTTGTCCTTTAAAGCACGAGTGCTTTTAGTCCTGGCTTTCTTATTTATTATTTTATCAAGGTTAAACCCTTTAAACATTAAATAATCAATCGCTAGCTTCACATCCATATCTGATCCATTGTGATCTACATCACGTTGTGTGTAACCTTCCTTGGTTACAGGTTTTGAGAGATAGTTAAAAAATTTGTTTTTCTCTCTTTCAGGAATTGATATGCCTTTAAATTCTTTTGACTTATCAATTGTGTCATAAACACTGTCCCAAAATTTTTGCTGCTCTGCAACATAATTTTGTTGTTGCTTTTTTTGATCCTCAAGCATTTGTTCTTTATGTTGAGCTTGTGCTTGAGCTAAAGCTTTTAGAGCAGAATCTGCTTTATTCTGAAGTTTGCCACTATCTTCATAATCTTCTAAAAGTTCATCAATAAATTCTTTATCGTGACCTTTTAATCTAAAGTATTCAGAAAGTACAGATTTTTGAGACATAGTATCAGTCTCTTTAATCTCTATTTTTGAATAATCTTGTCTTGGGTCATTAGTTACCATAAATTGTTGGCTGTCGCCCCCATTCATAACATATTCTAAATGTTTCCCAACTAATGGATATTGTTCAAATAGTTTATCTAATGTTTCATCAGCTATTTGAGTTCCAACATCTTTTGTTAAAGCTACTAATCCTTCAGTAGTATCTTCATATGCATCATCTACTTCGTAGCCTAATGTAGAAAGAACTTGACTAACTATTGAATCATCTTCCTTCTCTGAAGTTTCTTCTGCATCTTCCTCAATTGATTTAGAAGTTTCCTTCTTTGCTTTGCTTTTCTGAACAGGTGCTTCAATGCTTTCTTCTTCTTCCTTTTCTTTTGCGTCAGCATCAAGATCATTTTCAGCAACTTCCTCTTCAACTTTTGCATCAGTTTCTTCAGTTTCATTGGTTTCTAATTCTAATTCTTCTACTTCTGTGGAATCTTGAATTCCACCGTCGATAAGATCCTCAAAGGATATGTCATCGACATTTATTTTTTTGTCGTCTGTACTCATTGGTTATAATTTTTTACAAATATAATTATTATTTTTTAGTTATTTTTTATAAAAGTTTATTTACAGTGTCCCTTTAATATATAACACTTATTTTAAAATTTCTTTCATTTTTTCTATATCCGGAACTACAACTACAGTTCCATCTTTTTCATGTTCTGTTTCTTTAACTCCTCCATCTTTATAATAGTTAGATGTATAGTTTTTAATATAAGAAGAACTATTAGCTGTGCTATCATATGGTATTTCTGTATACTCAGAAAGTCTATATCCTCCAGTATTATATTCTAATGGTTCTTGTACAACATCTTTAACCGCATCTCCCATTGGCATATCTTCTGGTGCCGCTGTTTTATAACTCTGAACAAGTTTTTGAGATTCAGGTTGAAAATTTTTTGGTGATTCAGAACGCGGAGATAGTAATGATGGTGGATTAACTGTTGAAGTTGGTTCAGCTGGTACAGGCATCATTAGCTCTGGATCATTTCCTTCTGGGTCGTTCTCCATAAATAATTGTGTAAAGCTACCCTTATAGTTATTTCTATAAGCTTCTTTCATTAATTCTAACTTTTGCTCGTTATCTAACATTAAGAAGTTGGTTTAGGTTTATTAACATTTTTTTCTTTAATACGTAAATCTTCACGTTTTAATTCTCTATCCTGCGCTTTTTCATTTCGTTCTAATCCTTTTTCAGCTGCTTTTTGTCTTTGGTCTTCTCGAATTAATTGTTCTTTTGCTTGATTAGATCTCACTTTTTCAGCATACTCTTTTTCTTTTAAAGATGCTTGATTAGCTTTTGCAGTAGAATCAGTCATTGATTTTTGCATATTTAATTGATCCCCAGCCAATTTAGCTTCTGCTGCTATTCTAGCAACTTCAATTTTAACTTGTCTATCCTTCTCTTTATTCATGTTTTCATTCTCAAGTTCTTGAGCTTTTAACTGTAATTCTTGTTGTTTAGCTTGTTGCTCTGCTTCAGACTGTGCTTGTTGTAATTGCTGTTGTTGATTTTCTGCTTGTTTAATTTTTTCTTTAATTTGACTAAAGTTATCTGCATCAACCATTTCAGCAATTGTAGAAGCTGGTACTCCGTTTTGTACCATTGATTGTGATAATTGTTTAAGTATATCTAATTTATCTTGATCTTTACCAGAATCAGAAACAAATATTCCATATTCAGATTCCATGTGATCCATAGAATCTAAATCTAAAAATTCTGTAGTACCATCAGACATTACATACATTCCTTTCTTACCTGCAATCCATGCTTCTTTAGAATAATCTAGCATAGCTTGCAAATCTCTTTGTTCTAACCTAGAAAATTTTCTAAATATATCTTCTGTAATATGTGATGATTGTACAATAGCTTGCTGAGATGTTGCTTTACCTTCATATGCCCCAACCATACCTTGTCTTTGTCTATTTACTCCAGAAACTTTTTCCCATTCTATCATAATAGATTCTAACAAAGTTATATATTGCTCTATAGTTTTTATAGACATATCTAATACAGATTGATGTTGCGGAGATAATTGAATACCTTCTTTATTGTAATCTACCCACGCAATACCTGTACCTTCTACATAGTACATAAATTTATCTAAGTCCCATTTCTTTGGGATCATATTAATATCAAACTGAGCTACAATATCTTTTGATTTTGCAATTGATAACTCAAGACGATATTTGTAGATATTGTAATTTAATTGATACGGAATACCTAAAGAAACTAGAGATATGTTTCTAGAGTTGAGATCTGAATATTTTCTTCCATTAATTGGGAGCTTACATTTAGATGGATTGTCCATAGAAGTTCTTTGATTTTCTAATGGCTCCATTTTTATATACATATTCCCATCTATTCTAGTACCTTCCCATACTTCATTTATCCATTCCCATTGTAAATCTGCTCCTGCTTCTTTAAATTCTTTTGGTAATTTAAATCCTTCTTTTACTTCTACCTCTTCTGTAGATCCTGTATCAGGATCTTCATATACTAAAAATCCAATCTTCTTTCTACTTTTCCAATATACATTTACAACTTCAATTAATCTCTCTCTATACATTTCTCTATCATCTGCTCTTGAACTAACCGTTAGATAAGAATCCATTGATGCATTTTCAGGTTCTTCTAATCTTAATATCTGCGACTCATCTAAGTAATCTCTATAATGATCAACTATTGTTGATGCATGTACATATTTTCTTACAAGTGCCCAATCACCATCTTCTACAAAATCAATATCAGGATCCATATCATAATCTACATCTAAAGGATTAAGAATATCATAATGTGGTTCACCACCTTTTACTCCTCTCCATGTGTAGACTTCTCCAGATACTAAAAAGTGAAACCAAGCTTTTTGAAATTTATCATACAATTCTTGACTTTGCATAATATAATTTATAGCTTGTTGCCCTTTGATAGCTCTATTATCTGTATAAGTGTTTTCAAACATTTGAGCTATATGTTCAGGTAGTTCTACCTCTTCAGATTCTATACCTGTATCTTCACCTACAGCATTTAATTGATTGACAAATTGTTGTTGGTAATTTTTTAAGAGTAATTCCATTTTTGCTTGCTCTTTTATAGAGATAGCATCAGAATTTTGTACGGTAACGGTGTAATTAAGTGGGCGTTTAGATTTTTCACCCAATAACAGATCGATTATAGGCTTAATAATAGGATAGTTACGCATTTTAGAGGGGAAATTGTCCCTAGTTTTACCATAGGGCTTTAATACGTATCTGTAATCTGCGTCATCAATTACACCGTTATAATAATCATACAATGTTTTTAACCAGTCACGCCTTTCACTGTAACCAGCTGTAGAAAGGTCGATATATGCCTCTACGCATGCTTCTCGCCATTTCTTGTCTTTCTTTTTTAAAGATAACTTTTGTTGTGGAATTTTATTTGATCCTAAATACATACACTATACTATTAACCTAAGGACAAAAATAACAATAATTTTTTAAATTTGCTGTTTGTAACATATTTTTAACTTATACATCTATAATATAGCACTAGTTATAGTTATTATTAAACCATTCATCTGCAGATCTGTCTTCTAATATGTCTTTTACTTCAGAATTATACATTTCTCTTGTATGGTACATACCAACCATTAATGCCATAGATCTATCAAAGTTTCCCATATGATTAAACTTAATTAACTCTTGTAATAATGCTAAATCATATATCTTATGCATATTTAAAATTTGCTTACCTCCCTCTTCTACATGTCTTACAGTATTTAACCAATCTCTTATGTAAATTTCACCTTGTCTTTTTCTAGCTTCTGTCATATGCATACCATATTGACGTTTAACTTTCTTAGATCTTAGGTCTTTTTTATCTAACATTTCAAATTCTTCTTGCAGTCTGTGCAGCTTTCTATGCCTACGCGCGTATGCAATTACTTCACCACGATCATTCTCAAATCCTATTTTAGCATTATAATAATCTGCTAACATAAATAAATTTTTATTAAACTCATCTTGAGAATGTGGACGTGCTACATAACTAGCTACTATTAAATCGTCTGGTTGTGATAGATTATTTACCCTTTTAATAACATAAGCTGCTCCTAATGATGAAGAATCTGCTGATTGAGATTGAGCATAAGGGTCATGACACACTAAATATAAATTATGCGGTACTTGTTGATGTTCATTTTTATATGGGGATTCATATATTACTATACAGCTTTCTAAATTATCTTCTTTTCTATGTGGAAATCTACTAATAGGTCTTGCATCCCCATCTAATTTAAATTTAATTGTGCCATCATGAGCATAGTACAAATGTCCATTGTTTCCAATAGAATGTAAATTATTTACTTTGACATTATTGTAGTGTTCTTGTAAAGATGCTATATCAAATAAATTAGAAGACACTTGAAGTGTGGCTTCTCTTGGATTCATAGGATGTTCAGCTATATATTGGTCATATGCTTTTGGATCATTTGTACCCTTTTTCTTAGTTCTATTTTTTTCCTCAAATTCTCGTGCTTCCTGCCTTAAACTATTACCATCTTCGTCTATAAATCCTTCTAAATTTTCTTCAATAGGTATAAAATATCCACATTGTGTACCTTTACCGCCATCATCCCATTCATTTTCAAACGATAAACAATCATATGAATCTGGGTTATAAAATAACTCTTCCATCCCTTCAAAATCTGCACCTTCTGTACCACCCGTACCAAATGCAACCATAGTTCCAAGAGTTTTTGCACCCTGACGCATTACAGGCATGGTAACTTCCCAAGCTTTTAACAAACCTGGGAAAGCACCAGCTTCTTCAAAGAATATAAGCTCACCAGCTTTACCCCTCACTTTATCAGGAGCGTCTTTCAGCGATACGCCCATTATTTGACTTTTCATTCCAAGCTCTACGTCCGCTCCGTTTACGTTTTTCTTATACCCAGACATTTTGATCATTTCTCTATCCCGTAATCTAGGTTGTGTCCATGCTGTATTATCATCTACAAATGAAAGTATCTCCCAAGCTTTTGATAGAAGTCCATCCCCAATTAGATATTCCTTTTGTCCTGCAAATACAAAATTTTTACTATTTCTTATATGAAAGTAGTTTCGAGCAAGCATTGCTGCTGCTTTGTATGAGTATCCTTTACGTCTAGCTTTTAATACAACTAAATGTTTATCATTTTTTCTTGCATAATCTATAGCATTAAAGTATTTCCAATCTCCATCATAAAATGCTGGAAATGTACGTTCACGTCTTGCTATAATTGTACCATCTGGAAGCTCTTCATCAACAGATCTATCAATAGGGCAATAATTTAAATAAAAATAATGATTACCTGTAATTGTTAATTCATTTACAGTATATCCGTATAAACATCTATGCTTTTCTTCATCCCAAAACTCATAATAATCCTTTGTTCCTGGTAAAGCACTTGTATAATACCCATTTTTAATAAAATTTAGAGCTGCTACTCTTACCCTATCTGTATTTTTAAGCATATTATTTTGATTTCAATTCAAACAACCTTGCACATTTTTCATACTCTTCTAATTGAGTAAAATGCTCTATGAGTAAATCTAAAGTTGCGTCATCTTTACCATCCTGTTCTAAAGGATTAAATGGTAAATAAAAATCATCTACGTTAGCATCTAAAATTTCGCTTACTGTTCCTTCTCCTGTTATTAGCATATAAGCATTTTCCATTGATTGGTTATACTTTGCTAAATCTTCTAAAAATTCCATTTTATCTTTATTTCCAGAGCTCAAATCCTAAATTAAAAATCATTACTCTGTGCTCATTTAAATCAAAATTTAAATACACCTCAAAGATAGTTAAAAATCCAAGTCTAATTGTAAATTCAAATATACTATTCTTTTTAAAGCTATTCCACGAGTTTATCCAATCTATTTTCATCACTGACTATATTTATTTGTTACTACGCCTCCTCTATTGGCATTATTTATTTGTTCTTCTTTTTTTACTTGCTCTTCTAATTTAGATAATCCTGATACAACATCACCCATCTTAGATAGATTTTGGACTAAGTCCTTTGCTGTGTAGATAGGTTTACCATTATCGTCAACTAAGGTTAGATCTATATCTCTAAAATATTTTTCTAATTTAGTTACAGATGCTTTAGCAGCTTTTAGTAATTTAACAGCTGAGGTTTCTGTTAATTCTTTATATTTATGACAAGCAGCTTCTATTTTAGAAGTTATTGTATATTTTTTCTTAAATACACTAGCTATTACTTCTTCTTGTCTTTTTTCTTCATCGTATACATAAAATGGAGATCTGTGATCGCACATATAATACACATATCCTAATTCTTGTGCAGATAATGCTTTAAACTCTGGTATAACTAATGTATACGCAGAAGGTATTACTTTATTATCACTTATTGTTAGTAGATCCATTTTTCTTTTGTATATGTTTTAATCTATGTTCATTTACATCAAATTTACCAAAGTATGGTAATCGAACTGATTCAAAATTCCCTTCTTTTATAGTTTTAGACACAAATTTAAACTGCGCATTTATAATATTAGTTACAGTCTTCAAAGGTAAGTTATATTTTGTTGCCAATTTTTGTATTATAACTTTTTTACTTTGCATTTTGTCTCAAATCTGATTTATTTCGTGTAGGCATCCATTTAATAGGTACTTTTAAACTTTCTTGTTTTCTTTTTACAAACATGGCAACTAAGCATGCTTTATTTGTAACTCTTAAAGCTCCTATTACATTATCTTGCATTACTTCAATATATCCATGTTCTTTTGGTTTATATCCATGTTCTCTATGATGCTCTTCTATTTTTTCTAAATCACAATAATCTATTTCAAAAAAATCGTCATTAGTAAGTAATATAATATCCTTTAATTCTTTAATGCTTTTTACATCAAATCTTTTTTTTGTCTCCTTTGTTATCTTTACTATCTTTGGTTTTTCGTAAAAATTGTTCTCTAGTTGATTTTGCTTCTTCTCCTGTGATTGAGGAGAATGGGTATCCTTCTCTTGGGAGGTCTTCTTCGTAGATTGCAAATTTTGCGTCGTCTCTAGCTTCGAGTTTGAGTCTTCCATCTTTAATCTCTTTTTTAATTTTTTTATTCCAAGATCTAATTTTATCTTTATATTCTTTACTAGCAATTAATTTTTGTTGGTATTCTTCTTCTTTTTTATCTGCTTCTACTAATTCTTTAGCTGTTTCTATTTTAACTAAATCTTCTGGTGATAAATACAAAGGTTCCCATCTTTGGGGTTCGTCTGGGCATGTTGTAGTTCTCCACTTAGCTTTATGCTCAAGTAAACATCCGCACTTACCACATCTCATAGTAGGTTCTATTAAATGTGGACATTTTTTACACGCTTCTAGTCTAGCAAGATATTGTTTATGCGTTACATTTGGTGCACCTTCTTTTACATACTTTGTTAAATCTTTAGCAAAGTTAGCTGCCATTTTAAATATGCTAGGCAATTTTGCTTTATTATCTTTTTTACTCATAGTGTATTTCTTCTAAATCTATTTGTAATAATTTACCATTCATATCTTGATGAATAACAATTATATAATTTTCATATTGATATTCTGATATAACACGTTTAATTAATGGTAACTTCAATGTAATTAATATTAGGATTTAATAATTTATTAACTCTATAAGATCCTTTACTAAATAATAAAGCACCTTTATCTTTTAGTTTTTTAATATAATTATTTAAATCATTAGGATCATCAAAATTTAACAACTTAGCTACTTCATCTTTATTCTTTTTACTACATAAATTTTTTCTTTTAGAAGTCATATTAACTTTTATAAATGCAGATACAACCTCTAACTCTTTATTAGTTAAGTTAAAAATTCCATTCCAAATTTGTAATCTTTTAAATATACTATTTGCTTTTATCGTTACCTTCATGTAATTCTATTTTTATATAATATTCTTCTTCACCAATATAAATATCCATATCCCATGTATTATTACTGTCTTGTGATGTCCACAAAGTTAAACTTTCGTTAAAATCTGATATTAAATACATAAACTCTGTAAAATCTTTAACAGTAAATTTAGTTACCATTATTCCACTACTTTTTCTTTTTCTAAATAAGTATAATATACTTGATCCGACATTTTTTTGCCATGGAAGTGTAAAACTGTACCATCTTTAGCTACAGCATACGTATCTTCTCCGTATAAGTCCTTAAAAAAATCCTGTTTCCAAGGTACCATTTCTGATAATAAAAAAATCTTTTTCATATCTTAAAATTTACCAAGTAGTTGATAATCCGCTACTAATATAAACTCTCCCTCATCTAAATGTAAGACACGTGCTTCTACAGTTGGATCTACCATTACAGTATCGCCAACTTTAGCAAACTTTACATCAGGTCCTATAGCTATTACGTCTAGTACGTTTGTAGTTATAGATCCTGCTGTTTTCTCATCTAAGATGATACCTGAATCTGTGATTGTTTTTGCGGGATTAGGTAATAATATCCACGCTCCGAAAGGTTTAAATTTTACTTTTTTTGCCATTTTATTATAAATTAGTTCTATGCAAATATATAATAAAATTTTTTACAACAACAATAAAAAAATAAGTTTTTTAATTTTTGGGTATAGGTTCCCCCTTGGAAATTTAGTTTAACTTTGAATTTCTACTTACCGTTTTTAGCCTCCGTGGGTACATTTCTGTCAGCCTATAGTATTATTCCCACCTAAGTTTTATATCAAAGCAATTTGCGGAATTATTGGGGACAACCGTAACTACAGGTAGTACGTAAACCCAACTTCTGACCCTATAACTACCTTCTGGCCCTCTAGGGTGATCTAAGATTCCAATGCAATATTACATAATTCCTACAACAAATGCAAGTATTATAATAAAAATGTATAAATAATTTGAAATTTCTATTTTCATGATCTTGCAATATACAAACCTAATGTTAAATAAATGTTAAGGTAAAAAAAATTTTAGGTAAAAAATTTTTTAGTGGAAGATTAGTGAGAGCGTGGGGGTATTCATAATTACACCCCACCAATTTATTGTGTTAACAAGTACCTCCGGTACATTTAAAAAATAAATTATGCCAAACAAAACTAAAGTTTCGAAAGGTGATGCATACATCACCAATGTTAAAGCTACAACAGGAGTTGTATCTTTAGCAGATAAAGTACAGGACATTACCTCCGGTAAAATCCTTAACTTTGATGTATTTCATACATCAGGTGAACAAGCTAACAAAGTTAGCTGGTTCAAAATAAAAGGTTGGAACCTTATGAACAAAGAACAAAGACAGCAAGCTGTCCTTGCCTTTGAAAAAGCAATAGGAACTAAAGTTCCAATAGCTTTTACTCACCCATCTTCTGACGAAGAGGGTACAAAATTCTATAACATAGAATTTCTTTAATAGCAAAGGGGACATTTGTCCCCTTTTTTTTAAACTTTAATTATATTGCGAGCGAGCACACTTGGCATTCATGTACACATTTTGTGTGTGAGCGAGCAATAACAACATTTAACTCATTATAATATATAACACTTAGATTAAATTGATATGAAAAAGACTATAACTAACATACCAAGAAATATAAAGAAGATAATACATTTTACACTATTAGTAATAGCTATGATGCTACTACTATTTGGTGGATTATATGTAGCAATAATTAATCTCATTAATCATCCGTTTGTGTTTGGACAAATTATCTGCAGTCAAATAGGTATTTGCTTTGGATATTATTGTTTTACGATGTTATTTAAAGGGATTGACTATTATAAATAGATATACTCTCATATTGTTACATAATATTGGGGCAAGTTAATAGGTTTTCTTGCCCTAATATATTAATAGGTAGTGGCTTATCACTAATATAATTATGACTGATAAAGAACTTAAAGAATGGGAAGAAGAAGCTAAAGAAGCTGATAAAGATATAAAAAAGATAATAATAGGCTTAATATTAATTGCGTTAGGTTTTATATTAGCTAAGATAGTACAAATAACAGAAGCTGCTGAATATAGCAGTTACTAATATTAACAGTTCTGAGCATAACTATAAACTGTCTTTGAGGTGCTGAACAATCACCATAAACTGTTCACTTCTAACAGAATAAACTGTATAAATGGACTAGGTCAGTGTAAATTCAGCATCTATATGATGTGTAGCAACCTGACCTTTTCCTCTCACAACTACATTACCAAAGTTGTAATCAATTTAATAAGATTTTATTAATAAATCCTGTTATGCTTTGTGTTCACGATTACCATTTCTTTGGTAATGTAGTTCATCTAACTCGTGTGGCAATTGTCGCAATAGCTACTGGGGGGTAATCTATGTAAAGGGTGACAACCTTTCACGAGTACTAATATATTTAATTAATTAATCATGAAGAAAACTGAATTACTACACCACATTTGTGAGTTTTATTTAAGAAATAACTCACTTGCAGAAAAAACAAACGATGGAAATACAATTGTAAATAAAACAACAGCACAAGTATTTGAACTTAAAAATAAATTATTCACCAAATTAAATAAATAGACATGGAAAAACTTAAATTATGGATAAACGATTTGTTCTACACTTGCGTAGACATATTAATAATGATATCTGATGTATTTGGTATAACATATCAAGAAGCAAATGTTATAATATTTTGTTTTATTATGCCATTAATAATAATAGCATTATTTACAGATAATATTTTATTACAAATAAGAATCAAGAAATTAAAAAATAAATAGTTATGGGATTAGAACAAGATTATATTGATTGGTATGAAAATGAATGCCAAAGACATCAAGAAAAAACAGCAAGAAATAGAAATATACAAGAAGCATTAGAACGATTGGATAAAAGTAGAAAAGACTTCTTTAATCTTTTAAATAAATAGTTATGGGAATGGATATATCGGGTATAAACCCAAAGACTACAGGCACTGAACCTGTATTCCCAAGTAATTGGGACGAATTATCAGAAAAAGCACAATCATTTTATTGGGAGTTAAAAAGTGATTATGAAAGAGATAATCCTGGAATATATTTCAGAGCAAATATATGGTCGTGGAGACCAATACACCTTGCAATCGTACAAGCTAACGAATCATTGAACTTAGGAATAGATGATGATACAATAGAGGGTATGAGTCATAATAGTGGTGCAGGATTAAAAACACAAGCAGAATGTAATGATTTAGCTTATGCTTTAGAATTATTAGCTGATGGCATGGAAGAAGATGGAGTAACACAGTTTGGATTTGCATTTGGATATTGGAATTATAGAGATGGATCTATTATTGTAAGTGAAAAAGATACAGAAGCATTAAATAATAAATATCCTTATGGTAAAATGTTAACTGATATGCCAGTTAAATTAGCAACAGGAGATAAAAGTAAAGATGTATGGCCAGCACATGTAACACAAGTAGAACATCTAAGAGAGTTTATAGAGTTCTTAAGACATTGCGGAGGCTTTGAAATATGGTAATAAATAAATAAACAAACACTAACTTAAAAAACCTAGACATGTATAAAATTATATTTGAGTGTGATCTATTTGGTAGTCACACTGCACCAATTACAGAATTATGTGAGGTTGACAGTATTTTAATATCTGATCAACTAATAGCATTAAAATTTATACAAGAGTGTACTTCTTGTATTACAAGGGAGAACGAAATCTGCCCTTGGATAGCACAAAACCAAGATATATTTACAGAAAATAGGCCAATAGCAGAGCCATTTAGTAAAATCAAGGATAAAAATGTGCATTTAATTCCAAATAAGAGTGATTTTAAAACATTAATTTAAATTTATAAACAAGAATATTATGAAAAATAATCTTAATAGTGGCACAATAGAGGCCCTACAACCAGGACAGACATTACTAGTGTCTGCAAGAAAAGTATCTAACGGAGAAAAAGTTCAATTAGAATTTGCAGAACAAATAGCATCTAAAGACAGACCAATCAATGCATTAACTATATTAAATGCAAGTGATAGTAGATTTAGCAGTGGTGCTAGACGTTCTTGGATAACTGCAGAACCGTCTGATGCTACTGAACAATTAGGAATTGACTTTTCTGCTGCCAATACAGCTTGGTATCAATCAGAGAAAGGCGAAGTGATGGATCTAAATATATTAAATCCATCTATTGAACTAAATGGTAACAATATGTACTTTAGAGTTCAAGTTGTCGAATCTACTGAGCCAACAGAATGGGAAGCTGATAATGTAGAGAAAGCTGCTAAAAGAGCAGGCAAGAATGGTGATTTTATAACACATAATGGTGATTATATATTCTCTAGAACTCAAGTTATTTTGCTACAAAAAGGCGGAGAAGTTAAACACACTATGCTAGAATCTGATACTACTCGTACACAAGTGACTGCTAATCAAGGAGTTAAGGTCGCTGAATTAGAGACAGAATTAGATGATATGGGCTTATAAATAAATTCTTTATAATGCTTGTGTATTATAATAATTTTGTTTATATTTGTCTTGGATTGTTAACACAGCCTAACTAATTATTTTAGAAACCAAGATAAATGTGTGTGATAAGGGGGAACCAAAAGTTCCTCCTTATTTTTTCTACTAATGTTTAAACTGAGAGTAATGGGACATATGAAAAATATTAGTCAGATGATTCAAGATGGATCGTTTGACAACGAATTTGTACCAGCATATGAAAGAGCATTAAACCAAGGTAAACAAACATATATACACAGAGGTTCAAAGTATAGTATAGAATATGCTAATAATGTTATTGAGTTAGTATCAAGTTTTAGAAATAATAAAACAGATAATGATGCTATAGAATTAATAAAAAAATTTGAGTAATGATATATTATCACGGAAATTTGGGGTTGTCTGCAGAAATGACTTGTTGTATGAATGTAACAATGGATTTTGTAGTAAGCTATTGTTCTAAAGCAAAAGTATTAGGTGTAGACACAGAAACAGAGGGAATGGATTTCACTTCTAAAAAAATGGTGATGTTTCAAATAGGTGACGGAACACATCAATTTATAATTGATACCAGAACTTCATCCATTGAACCGCTGAGAGACATACTAGAAAGTAAAGACATAATAAAAATATTACATAATGCTAAGTTTGATTATAAATTTATTAAGAGATGGGCTAACATAGAGCTATCTAATGTTTATGATACATTTTTGGTAGAAAGACTATTACATTGCGGTAAATCAGATGTAAGATATGGTCTACAACATTTAGTTAAGAAATATTTTGATGAAGAAATGGATAAAGAGCCAAGGAACAAGTTTGTTAACTTGCAAGGC
>TARA_R100000655_G_scaffold9301_5_pt1 | contig 18559 bp, 28 predicted proteins | sample TARA_R100000655 | Tara Oceans TARA_R100000655 (sample SAMEA2622497) | marine metagenome | biome: marine biome (ENVO:00000447); feature: deep chlorophyll maximum layer (ENVO:xxxxxxxx); material: "saline water (ENVO:00002010), including plankton (ENVO:xxxxxxxx)" | depth 90 m
GACTGCATAAGCTGCAGCGACAGGTGCTGAGTAAGCTATAGGTATCCAGGGTCGGGCACCTAATCTATAACTAAGTTCCCATTGTCGTCCCATGTATGCTGCGATACCGATGAGAAAGTGGAACACAATAAGTTGATATGGTCCTCCGTTATACAACCACTCGTCGAGGGTTGCAGCTTCCCAGATTGGGTAGAAGTGAAGACCAATTGCGTTAGATGACGGGACGATTGCTCCCGAGATGATGTTGTTTCCATAAAGCAAAGAGCCTGAGACTGGTTCGCGAATGCCGTCGATATCGACTGGCGGGGCAGCTATAAAAGCTATTATGAATGCGGTTGCTGCTGTGATTAAGCAAGGTATCATTAAGACACCAAACCACCCCACATAGAGGCGGTTATCAGTAGATGTAACCCAGTCGCAAAGCCTCTGCCAAGAATTTTTTTCTTGTACTAAGGTTGCTGTTGTCATTAAAATATTCCTGGAATAATTTGACCAGTTGTTAAGTATGCTCCAAGAGCTGCAACAACGCCAAGCATTGCTACACGACCGTTTAGCTCTTCAGCTCCACGGAATAAAAAATTTTGTTCTTCGTTATTCATTACTTCAATTGGGGGTTCTAAAGCGATTACTTCTGTATCGTTCATTAAAATTTTTGGGGTAAACTCTTGAGGCGATGACGATCGTTCGGGTCGCCTCGCCTGTTTACTTTTTCTTAGCTGTTTTTTTCGCCTGCTTAAAAGCCTTTGCTGTGGGTGCTCCTTTTGTTCCGGGGGATCTCATTTTCTCACCCGAGCCAGCAGCAATACGCTTTTTCTTAGCATGGATGTTTGCGTAAAGTCCTTTCTTAGCTGCCATTACTTTTTCTTTGTTGTTTTTTTAACTGGAGGTCTACCAACCTTTGTTCCGTAAGTTCCTTTTCCTTTTGGCATGATTAAAAATTAATGTTTGAACGTTCTAATTTATTTATTAAGTCTTGTCTATAAGCTGGATCTTTGTCGTAGCGTTCATCACTCATAGCTTTAACTACTTCAGCTTGTGATCTAAATACATCACCTGATGATGTAGGTGCTTTACCAGTTAACATCCTTCCTTCGTATCCATTAGCGTTGTCATATTTTGCTTTAATACCATCAACAGCTAATTGAATTAAATCGCTGGAACCAGACTCGATAAGTTTATTAAAAGAATCTCTTGATTCTTGTGTTGTGTTATTTGAAAACCATTGAATTATTTCGCCATATTTTTCTTCTCCTCCAACTGACTTATATATGTTGTTAGTTTCTGTTTCAGATAAATCAGATTGTGGTTCTGCTGATGTGTCATTAGCTTGAGCATACAATTCCATATATGTTTTAACTAACTCACTGCTATCAAGCTCTTTAAATTTTTCTAGTGTTTCATTAGAAAGAGTTTGATTAGCTTCCCACTCTTTAGCAGCTTCAGCTAAGGATGATTGAATAGGTGATGTTTCAACCTCTTCCTCCTTAACTGTTTCTTGTTTTTCACTACTAGCTTCAGTCTCAGATTCATCCTTGCCTAACTTTTTCTGTAACTCAACATAAGCTTTTTCTAATTCTTGAGCACTCTTATATTTACCAGCTAATAAATTTTCTTGCTCTTCTATTAATGCTTCACCAACTTTTAAACTATCTTGCTCTTCAGCATTTAAATTATCTTCAGTAGAAATAGTATCGGTACCAGCATCGTAGGTAAGTGTTTCTGCCATGTTTTATTCTGTAGGTGGTTGTTCTTGTTCTGGTTGTTGCTCTTGCTGTGCAGCTGGATCAAGCATTTTGGAATTCATAATTTGACCAGCTTGTTCCATCAAAGCCATTTGACCAGCTTGTTCTTGTTGCTGTTGTGCCTCTTGTTGTAACTGCTGTTCGGACTTAACTAAATTCAATACGTCAATACCTTGTGCAGCTGCAAGTCTTTTTATATATTCACTTGGATCAATAAATTTCATTAAAGCTTCTGGTCCCATTGTTTGTGCAATGATCTGTACAAACTGGGTAAGACTCTCTCGATCTTGTCCTCTACCTAACGCATTAACCCCAGCAACAATTTGAGGTCTAACTAAATCTTTAGGTATCTTGTTTATTTGATTACTTCTTTGAAGTATGTGTAGTGTTCTATCTAAATAAGGAATTAAAAACTCTACAGTCAATAAGCTAAATAAACCTCCTAACTGTTGTTCGAGTTCTAACTGTGTAAGGCGTACCTCTTCAGCCGTCGTACGTTCGCTTTGTCTTACATTTAATACAAGAAAAGCTTCACTAATTCTTCGTTCAATTATTTGTGCTTGTTCAGCAGCCGTACGGAAATCTGCTGTCTTACCGACCTGAACCACTTGCACATCTTCTGCACGACCCTGAACAATGGCTCCCGATCCAGCTTCTGCAATTTGCTTTGGCTTTGTTGTAGAGGATGGGCTAACAAGAAAGATAACTTTACTAGCTGCTGCTGCACCCTCCAATAACGCACGACTTAAACCATCAAGTGAACGTAAATCTCCAAGAAACTCTTCGACTCTGCCACGTCCATAATCTTCACCATCGACCGTGGCTAGGCGTAATACCAGCCAGGGGTTAGCATTTTTAGGTGCTGAGCTTTTAGAGTTAGGAATAATTTTATCGAAGACTTCCTGATGCCAATGCCATCTTCCGTTCTCTAGTTTCACACATGTATATACTTCACATTGTTTATCGTCAGCCGATTGATAGTCCCCTACAACAGTAGTCGGGTCGGGTACATCGACGTCGTATTCCAATAGTTTTTTACTAACAAGTTCCTTTGTGACAATCTCAATGACATTACCGTTTCCATCACGATTAACTACGTAACGGTTAAGGGGATAGTGTTTGAGACCATCTTTACCCATAAAAATTAAAGCGTTACCAGATACGATGAGATGCTTTAAAGCTGTATTAAGAACTACACGGTCAGTAGAAGCATTGATGTAATCCATAACCATCCTTTCCATTTTTGAAAAGGAAAGATCTAATTCACTTCTAACCTCTGGTGGTATGTCTTCACCAAGCTTGTCGTCTCTTATCTGAAATTTAAAAAAAGTTGTTTGTGGAGGAAGTAAACTTAAACCAAGCTTTGCAGCTAAATTTAAGACACACTTGGCTCCTACACTTTGATACGGAGTGTGTAACTTTTTATAGTTAGGTCCGTTTGTATCGTCTTTAACTAATGAAGGGACAGTAAGTTCACTACATTCAACTGCTGTATCAAGGAACTGAGTACGTTGTTGGGTAAGTTGATTGTATCTTTCTTTAGCTGTGTTCATTATCTTGTCTCAGTTGGAGGTGCATATAAACCACCGATATTTACACCCGATGGGTTCGTTTCTGGTGGTGTAGTTAAACCGACATACTTAGGATCTTCACTTATAATGGCGTTTAACTGACTTAAGCCTAATTGTTTCCTATTACGCGAAGTATTTTGAGCATCACTTTTTTCTAATTTAGCTGCCTCTTTTTTGTCGTCCTCTTCAGGGACTTCAGCTGCTTGTTGAACTTGTTTTCTAGCTACTCCAGGTGCATTAGTAGGTTGCTCAGGAGCTCGGTTGTCAGCTGGATCATTAAATTGATCTTGTATTGTGTCATATGCGGTTTTACCTGCAGCAATTAAAGTCACAAGTTTTGTGATGGCAGGTATTGTTACTGGTGTACACATTAAATTTCTTCCTCCATAATTGATCTTATATATTCAATAACACTGGCTTGACCAGCTCTGTACATAATTGTGTTGATATCTTCTGTTGGGTGAATTGGTTTCCAACCAAAGTTTTTTTCAAGTTTATCTACAAGCTTGTCTAACCTTTCGTTATGAAGCTTAAGAGTATTGAGGGAGATTGGTGTTTGCATGTTCAAAAAAGGCGGGCATTCTAGCTCGCTTAGTCTCATTAAATTCTGGGGCTTTGCCTTCGTACATCAAGCGATCACTAGCATCCAACCAAAATTTTTTGTCCAAATATTTATCGTTAGTGTTTACTTTTAAGGGTTGTAGTACCCAATTAATTGTGGCTTTCCTAAGTTTATCCAAAGATTGACTACTGCTAAGACCCATATGAGCACATACGAGACTATTAGTGGCAACATGGATTTGCTCATCTCTGGAAATATCAGCTGATATCGTTCTAAGACCAGCATCACCACAAAACCTAAAGAAAGGGAGTAAAACAAAGAATATTGCACGCTCAGCTACCAAGGCTTTTGTAATTGTGTGATCGGGGTGTTCCTCCCAAGCAGTGCGGAGACGTATTGCCTCTGCCTCTGCTTGTTCATCAACTCCCAATGCATTGACCGCATACCCTAGAGCAATGTCATGGTTTATCTCATCCTTAACATTGGACTCCAAAAGCTTGCGTGCATCAGCAGGTACATCTTTCTCAAGAGCGTCGGTGATAAAATTCCCAACTGGTAACTCCATGTGACGTATAGCCAGAGCACGGTAGATGGTTTCTTCAGCTCCCTCTTTAAGTGTTCCTCCTGTTGTTTGGACAGGTGTCCATTTTCTCTTTCGAGATAGTAATTTTTCATATGGGTTTTTCATTCTTGACAATCGCATGTAACGGGTTCGAGTATTCCCGCTAAATAATCTTCGACTTCATTCTCATCTAATGCTGCATATGCACTTGATTTATCCTGAACGTCTCCCATTACTTGCAGGGAATAATAAAGAGAAGTTTGGGGGCTATCCAGCCACTCTTCCACGAACGCATTGTCGTAGGTTACAACGTCACTCCAAGAGTTAAAGCTGTATCCATGAAGAAGCCCTGTGTGTCTAAACATTGCAACTAAATTGTCGGCTACTTTTTTATAAGCATCCCAACCTACTTCGCTTGCAATTTCCACATCACCATAATCGTAATGTTGTACACCAAAAGTTCCGCTATCTCTATCTACTGCACGTGCAATAGGCGGAGCAATTTCTGGAGCACATGTATGTCCATCTCTATCTGTACTTCTATATGAACATGATGCAGTAGGAGCTATTGCAAATGCTCTATCCATATCATGTAAACGAGCCATGTCTGCAGCTCTATTTATTGCTTTATAAAATTCACCAGCAACTATACCAGCTTTACCCAGTCCAGGGATGCCATCCATAACTGCTTCTAATGCATCACCAAATTGTTGATAGGTAATGTTTTCTTGTTTTAAAAAGTTTGCTAGTCCAAGAACCCCGAGCCCAACTTGACGATCCGTTTCGGGTGAGAGGTATTCTCCCGACACATTAACGCCTGTTCTGCCATGAAGTTCGCACAAATTCCGCATACCTTCAGAGAAAGCATCGCACAAGTCTCCGATTTTACAGGCACCAAGATTGACGTGCTGGAGGAGGCATGTGCCTCGTGAGGGCAGATATACTTCGAGACAAACATTTCCTCTGATACGTTTTCCATTTTGATCGTGTTTTATTTTGTTAAGCCAAATGTCTCCACTTTTAATTCCGTAGAGGATGGCGGATTTAATTTCTTCAGTTGCTTCTTGCCAGCCCCTTTTATCAAGGTTGACGCAGCGTTTAACCCAAGGAAGTTCACTACGATTGGTCGTAACGAAATCCATAATATCGGGATGTGTAATATCAAGATGAAGGACACAAGCACCGTTTTTGTAGTGCCCTCCACGGCGAATAATTTCATTTAATGTACTGTAAATTTTTCCGAACGAGACAGGTCCGCTGGCTGTAAGCCCTTTTCCATTTTCTGTTCCCTTTGGACGCAGTTTAGAAAGATGTACAGCGACCCCGGCTCCGTATCGCAAAGCGTGTGAAACGAATCTCCAACTTGCTTCGATTCCATTTGGTCCCTCCATTGAGTCTTCTACAACGAAAACTGTGCATGACACTGGAAGACGTGATTCAGGATCATCAATCCAGTTTTGAACTCTTCCTGTACGAGATATAAAATTGCTCATTATTTAACTAAATCGGTAAGTGTTGGTGGGTGATAGTTTTTACCTTTTAATATCTTTCCGTCTTCTCTTCGTTCTGGTTGTCCGTTATCTCCTAGCTTTGACATGTTGCTTTCATGCACACGACGACAAGCTTCATCTAAATCCCACTCCATATTTGCAGCATATTGATAACAGACATAAACAAGATCAGCTAATTCTTTTAAAGCTTCAGCATGTAAAACATAATTATCCCTATAAATATGTTGCTCAGCATCGATAAACTCTGAATATTCTTCATCTATCAAACGCTTCTGCATATTTCGCTGCCTCAAGCTCCGGGAGTTGGTGACCTGATATGCGTTTCTGAACTCTTTCGCTTGTTCTAAATTCGATTTCATTTTGTAAGTAGTGGATGGCTTTTTGTAAATCGTCTATACCTGTATCTTGTGTTAAACCATTGGTTTTATAACCAGCTCTTGAAACATATTTAATTACGTTTCCGAGGTGGAAGTTGAGTCCTTGATCTCTAATAAAATCCCATACTTGCGTTTTCCCTCTGCGGTAGTAGCTGGGTCCGCTATCGTTACTTTTGGCCATTGTTTAATTAAATTCATTACAGAGTTAGCAAGTACAAAATTTTGTTTTTGTAATGCTAAGAAGACTGTTTTTATGTCTTCTATTTCTACATCAGGATTATTTAAAGCAAGTTCTATTTGCCTCATCTTGAAATCTTGTTCAGTCGTTAACTTCGTAATCGGCTGGGGGATCCCAGAGTATAGGTTGTTTTTTTTCTTGGTCATAATCATCCCATGTGAGAATTTTTGCTAGTCGTGCATTTTGTAAAGCACTTTCTTCCGACAAATCTTTATCGGTAAACATTTTGACTAGGGTTTTATAGCTGTACCCATGCTCTTCAAATAATCCGGTTGCTCGTTTGACCCCAATACCAGGGACACCAGAGTAACCATCAGTATTATCTCCAGCAGCAGCTTGGATTAAATGCCATTTAGCACCTGCAGATTGTGTGATTGTGAAAGATTGATCGAAGTTATATAACTGCCCAGGTATTTGTTTCATGTCTTTATCAGGACTAACAATAATATTTCCTGGGTGACGAGTAGCAAAAATACCAAGAGCGTCATCAGCTTCTAATGTATCCATCACTATTACGCGATACTCAGTCTTGAGTTTCTCTATCACACGTTTATAACCGCACGGCTTTTTTCTATTTCGATGACCTTTGTAATCGGCTTTAATTTTTTTCCGAAAATTATTAGGACTACTAAAGAATAAAATCATTTCATCAAATGATCCGTATTCTCGTTCAATTTTTTTCAGCTCTCGTTTAACGCAAGCATAAGCCTCGCTAAATTTAGATGTAACTACAATTACATCATCGCCAAAATCAATTTCATCTTCTGAAGCTGCACAACATTTATAAACGATAAAATCTGCATCTATTAATAATTTCATGTGGTGGTTAGTGTACGTCAGCCCACGTCTGCCCCTGTTGAGCTTCAGCTTCAATAGGTATGCGTAGGTTGTAATATTCCCCTCCTTCTTTTGCACTCAGCTCCAACAAGAAAGCTAAGTCTTTAGCATCTTGCGGTAAACATTCAAACTGCAATTCATCATGGATAAATGCTAGTTGATGTGCTGATTTTGGTAAGTTTTGGTTAGCAATGTATAGCCAACGTTTTGCAATTACACCCGCTGATCCCTGCAATAAAAAATTTAAACTTTTATGTGGGCTATCAACAAGTAATTTACGTCCATCTATAGCTCGTACAAAGCCTCTCTCACCCGCCTTCTTAATTGCCTTAAGGAGTTCTGATAGCCCGTCAATAGCATCGACATAGGCTTTACGAACTTCCTTACCTTTTTTCTTAGCTTCATTTTCTGATAACTGTTTATCTACTGAAAGACCAATTTTCTGATCTCCAGCCCCATATAAAAATGCGTAAGTTACAGTCTTTACGGCACGCCTGGAGATACCAATTTTATCGGCGTTGACTTGGTGAATGTCCCCTGTAAGGAGGATTTCGGCATAACGTCCTTGATCGTATCGGGCAAGGTAATGTGCGAGCATCCGTAGCTCAATACCGCTAAGATCGGCACCGACCAATACATGATTTGGGCTCGCAGTAAATAGTTTTCTACATTCTTCATCGGCTGGTACTTGTGCAAGGTTTGGGCGTCGATGACAACATCGATGGGTGGCTGCGGCAACTGAACAGTGATGATGAATACGGCTATACGTCGTACTCAACTTGTTCCATGAGTTCACGCCTTCGGAGATCATCCCAAGCTTCTTTGTCAGTTCTAAATATCGGGCGGAGAGCTTCGAGAATTTCGTGTTTATCTCGTTCAGAATAACTTCGTCGATAACTGGTTTCCCAGTCATCGTCCGCTGCGTCAACTTCAGTGAGTGTTTGGTTTCTAATATCCATGCAATGTGATCCCTAGATGAAGGGTTAAATTCTTTGAGACGTGTAAATGTAGCTCCTTTTATATAGCCACTTGTTTTGTTATCTCGTTTAGGAGTGAATTCCGATCCGGCAACGAAAGGGTTCCGTTCTCGAAGTATCCTATTAATTTCTTCCAATTCGTTTCTGAGATCCGATTCAAGTTTCCGTGAAGCGACCTCATCAAAATACCATCCATGAGCCTCCTGTTCAGTTAAGATTTTTGCGACTTCATGCTCTAGCGAGCACCAGTCAGGTAAGGGTGGAAGTGCTTGCATAATTTTGTTGTTACTCGTACATCTTGTTCGCAATAATGTTGCATCTCTTGTGACCAACTTTTCCAGTCAGTTGTTTTTCCAAATCCACCTTTGTATTCACCTAATCTGTGACCATATGCTTCTAATGAATGCCTGCCATATAACTGCATAGGCATGTTTGGCCACTTATGTTTCTTGTCTATTTCAATAATATTCGGGTGAAATAAATGAGACAAAAGCAAAGTATCCACGACATTGCCAGTAATCTTGAACCAGTTGTAGATGGAATTACAAACTCGTAAATCGTAATTGATAATGTTATGGCCAGCGATGCAATCTGCGTCACATAAGCGTTGTAACCCAGTATGAACGGGGTATTTATTATCTTTTTGGTTGTTGTAAGTTTCAAGATGATCCTCGTCAGTATCGTAAATAGATAAGCAGTGAATCTCATCAACGTCAGGTATAAGCCCGTTAGTTTCTATATCAAATACGAGCACCTTGCCCCCATCGATAAGTCTTATCTTTAAATTGTGCCTTCTCTATATCTTCTGATTTAGGCGGGTTAGGTTTTTTAGCAATGTGTTTATACCAAGGGTGTTCATAATTACCATTTTCAAAAATCGGTGGTATGCGGTATTTCGAAGGGTGATTCATTTTCCTCAAATCTTGATGTTGAAAGGTTATATGTAAGGTTTGCGGCTACACCTGTTTCGCCAGAATATCTATTCTTAAGGACTCGCAAAGTCGTAGTGCTTCCATCATTGTCGGTTTGTTGATTTCGCTCAAGTGCAATGAGGTTGTCGCTAATCTGAGATATCGCAGCAGATCCACGGAGTTGTCCGAGGGTAACTCTGGCTCCTTCTTCATGGTTCTTATCAGTTTGGGTTCTTCTTAAATGACTAACTAAAAAAAGATGTATTCCGGTTCGTTCTACTAGACCTCTAAGTTTGGTCATAGTTTGATCGATCATGCGACGTTCATCACCGTCAAGACCTGAGAGCAATATGGATAAATGGTCGAGGAATATAACACGACACTCCAATCCACAGGCAAGGTACTCGATTCTTGAATAGATAAGATCCGGTTCGTAAGAGCCAAAGCCATCAAAAAGAAAGAGATTCCAATTAGCAATCGAATTGTTATATGCATTTTCTAAGTCCTTCCTTGTATGGTCGCCAATATGTAATGACTTACCTACCGCTGTGGACATCAGTCCAAGGGCTGTGCGTCTATTTGATTCTTCAAGAGCTAGGTAACCAACTCGTTCTCCATTTTCAAGTAGGTGTGTGGCAAGCTGTCTACAGTAGGACGATTTGCCAATCCCAGTCCCTGCTGTAATTGTTGTGAGCTCTCCGTATCGAATACCGTGTGTTTTATTTTGCAGCCCTTTAAATGGGTACTCATGGTCACATGGTTTTTCAGGTGTAGTAACTATCTCTAATAAATCTTTTCCCTCAACAATTCCGTCAGGTCTGTATGGTTTAGCATCCCATATAGCTCTTCTTATTGCGTCAGTATCATCAGCTTGTAACGCTTCACTAGCATCTTTGTAATTTTCTAACCTTGCAATAGAAACTTTTCCTGGAGGTAGAATAGTTGCACACTGTTCAGCAGCAGCTCTGCCAGCTTCGTCATTATCAAAAAATAAGACTATTTCTTTATACCCTTGTAGTAACGGTATTTGTTTCTGTATATCTTTTTTGGCTCCAGCAGCTCCATGTGGTAACGAAACCATTGGCCAATTTGGCATAGCTTCATAACAACTAGCAGCGTCTAGTTCACCTTCAGTAATGACAATACGTTTACCAGTAGTAGGGAATAAATGCTGACCAAATAAAGTGTCAGTGGAAATTCCTTCATAATAAAAATCCTTTTGCTTAGTCTTTACTTTTGCTCCCTGTAGAATTCCATCACTTGTGAAATAATAGAACCGTAAGAGTTCTCCGTCTCGGTAGATTTTGTAGTGCTCGTTGGTTCGGACGGATAATTTTCTTTTGCGTAACTCAACGGCGTAGCCTTGTATCTGAACATTGGTGGACATTTTGTGATTGTGAATAATTTCGCCATCGCCTTTAATATGCGTATGGCATACAAAACAATATTGGTGTCCGTCCGTGTAAATAGAATTAGCATCGGACGAACCACAACTTGAGCAAGGTTCGTGACGTACGAACTCGCTTTCTATATGAGCCATTCGAGTGGTATATCGTGAAAAGACGTCCACGGTATTCCGTGGCGGTCACACCACTTTGCGTATGTTGTTTTAGATTTTTTATTAATTTTGTTATAGGGAGATTGGAAGACCATGCGTATGTCAAGGTCTTCATTTTGTTCTTTAACTGTTTTCATTTTACGTCTGTCCGACGGATCCCAATAACCTTTAGTTTCTAAAATAACCCCATTAGGCAAGCAAAAGTCAGGTGTGTAAATGTGTTGGATTTGGTAACCAACTTTAACTGTTTCATATTCATAGCTAATACCTAAATTTTTTAATAACTCTCCGACTCTTTCTTCTAATCCTGAGCGAAACTTAGAAGTCATCAGACTCTTCTACTGAACTAGGTGCTAGATCATGTTTAAATTGTGGGTTTGGCTCATCGATTTTGTACCCTGCTGTTTTACCAAACAACTCCGCTACTGCTGTTTCATCTAAATCACCTGAGTCAACACCAGCTTCACCTTTAGTTGAGACAATCTGTACACCAGATAATTTTAAAGATGTACCATATGTAGTTTGATCCTTAAGTATGTATGGTTTCTGTATAAAGCCAAGCTTTACTAAAGACCCAGAATAAACAGGTATGTTTGGATCCGTAATTGGAGTGCCTTCAGTATCTACAATGGGAGGTTTCTTATCTTCTTTCCAACTAAACTTTAATAAATATTGTCCTTCGTTTACCTCTTCCCAAGGCTCAGGTTTTTGCACGGATCTCTTAGGATTCTTAACTTTAGATAGACACCACTTAAGGCAATCTTCTCTTTCCTCTTCTAGTTTATCTACCAGCTCTTGATCTACTAAAGCTTTAAGACTGTAGCCGAACTTACTCGGTCTTAATACAGCTTGATAGCCTTCTAATCTAACTGGCTCTTGTGTGGTGTGGATGGTACGTGTCATTTAACAAAAAAAGTAGGTTGATTCAATTACGGATTCCGGTTCAAGGTCTCCTATAATCGGTGGTTCTGATTCAGCTCCAATAGCGTCCTTGAAATCTTGTAGGTAGTCATGCTCTGCAAATAAATGCATGTATGTTTCTCTTACAAGCTCAGACAATTTGGACATATCTGTTGCTCGACATAAAACTGAGTCGTGTATTAATGCAATCGGGTTATCAAACTGCAACGTTGATAGACATAAAAGAGATGCGTCTAAAGAGTGAATTAAGTTAGGTGCTGTAGCAGCCTTGTGACGTGATAAGTCAACTTTATTAGAATCTTTACTAGACACTTTTAATTTTGTTCTTCCTAGTAATTGAAGCTCAATAGATACGGTGTCTTTTTTCATAAGCTTTTGAGTAACACGAAAGCCTGATGGTGTAGTCCACTCAATACTTTCAGCTCCCTTTTTAATAGCTTTACTAATCTCTTTCTCTATCCACTCCATAACCCTCATAGCCCCAGGAACTACTTGATACATAGCGTCCCTGACAGCTTTAACTGTTTGAGTTAGGTCTTCTTTCTCTATTTCTATTTCTTTATCCTTTAAAGCTTCCCTTATGTATGACCTATTACTAAAAGGTTTAGCGTTATAGGGGATAGTCATAACAGTACGTTTCGTACATTTCCTATCCCAAACAGGATGAAGTATCTCTGGAATATTTGGCTTGCTTTTCTCAGCTATAACTTGATATGCATCTTGAGGTTTATCTGAATTTATAACGTTAACTAATTTAGCTGTGCTTTTATCCCTGGCTAATCCAGCCAGGATTTGAAGCCCTGAACAGGTCGCATCAGTCGCAACCATGAGACCTGTTGTTGTACGAGAATGCACAATGGCGACATAATAATATTCCTCACATGCAGCTAGAAATTGCCAAGGTTCTTCAGCAACTTCCCACTCAGATATATTTCCAATAGGATCTGTTGCAACTCTAGTTATTAAATCAATATTGTTATCAGTCCAGTTCAATCTATTTCTTAAAGTATCTTTATCTAGACCATATGTAGTAGCAACTTGAAACTTTAACCAGTCAATTCCTTCCTTAGTTATTTTTGATTCTTTATAAAATCTAAGTAAACTCTTACCCCAATCTGTATCTTGAGGAGTAAGGAAGGCGGGTATCGGATAACACCGACCCCGATAATCAAACGACCAAGGTATATAAAACTTCTCTTTATTCTTAAAGCGTTCTATTGTTTCCATCGTCATTCTAGTCCGACAAGATCTTTTAAACTCTTGTGCGTTCTTGTTATTTTGTTCAGCAGCTCTTCGGTTATAGTCTTTTCTACTTACTTTATTTGTAGCTATATCAACTGGTTTCGGTGGTAATTCGTGATTGTGAATAGGGAGAAACTTACCAACCGATATTTGTCTTTCTTCTAATTCCTTCGCAACCCTTACTATGAAAGGGTTTAGGCGATAGGCGACCTTCTGTATCTTATTGATAAATTGCAGAGGTTTTTCTCCCTGTATTGATGTGGGGTTGCCCCTCCTCACTAGGTTGTGACCCCTCATCACCTCATTCAATATGTATCCTCCCTCTCTTTCATTTGTCCAATCGTTTGGTTCAATCAACATTGGCCAAGCTAACGGGCTAAATAACTCAGCATTTGCCATTACCTGATCTTTAATTTGCAAGAATTCTGGCGAAGGAATTATGTAGTTGCACCGCTTGCGACCCTGTTGAACCATACTTTTACTAAACCAACCGCTGATACGCAGCAAACAATCTAATAACCAACCGCCTAATTTAACTCTGTTAACGCTACTCCAAGCTATCCAATGATCTACATCATATCTTTTCATAAGGGTTTTAATAACCTTTACTTTTTGATTAGTGCCTGATGATGAGTGCCAATAATTATCTTTTAAGACCTTTAATAAGGCTGGGTATTTTGTTTCATAATATCTCATTTGACATTCGTTCTCGACTGCCTTACCAATCGAATCACATATATGTACGAGCGTATTGGAATTATCTTTTGTACTAAATACTTTATCGATTGTTATTTTGCATGTAATAGCGGCGGCGGCTAAAGGTTCTAAATCTGCTAGGTAAGTAGCAATTAATTTAAAATCTCTGCCATTTTGCCTTTCATGAATTCGTGTATTTGTATCTTCAATTCTTTCAACTAATAAAGGTAATAAGGCATCGATTGTTGATATTCCATATATAGACGCAGAAGCATATTCTTTATTCTCTAGATTTTTAGTATTATCTCTTAGTCTCTTTAATCCACACCTAATGGCATCTCTTTCTAGTTCAATTTGCTCGTCAATTTCAACAGTTGTTGGCATGTTTCGACCTTGATAAATGTGCAGCGAATTTCTTGCAACGAAAGTACATTCGTGTACAACGAGAGTATAAAAGAAAGGCGGAGGTATATCCCCCGCCATGTGCACCAGTGTAAGTTAGTCTAGCCAGAATTATGAGTTCGCTGCATTCACCAGATTGCTACACCCCCCAGTGTTACCAATGGATCTCGGCGATTTTAGAAACTTGTTTTTCGCAATTGCCTTTAAGTCCATGATAATGTCTTGGATTTAGAAATACTGCGAACGCAGCGAAATGAACACTTTCTGTTAACTTTGTTACACTGGCTGTAACTGGGCGTTAGTAGTTTGTACCCATGAGTTTACTGCGTTTTCTGCAGCTTGGTGAGCTTTAGCGAGAGCTTGTAATGCATCGCGTTTAGCTTTGTTTGTTGCTCGTGCGTATCTTTGAGTAACTTTAATATCTGAATGATTACATATATCTCTTACAACCTCAAGTGGTACGTTTTGTTCAATTAAGGTTGTGCAAAATGTATGCCTTAAATATTTTAAGGGATAATTAAAGTCAGGTAATGCATAAGCAGCAACTTTGCTAAATGCTCGGGTAAGCATATAATAACTGCCCCAATCATCAGCAAATAGATAAGCATCATTTGGCTTATTAAGTGACCTTTTCATTAAGATCTTTTTAACTGGAGAGTTATCAATAATAGGGACAGTAATTGCCCTCTTATTTTTATTCTGCCAGTCTTTACGACCGCCAATACGCAAGTTGTGATTGTGAAGATCGATGTCTTTTACTTTAAGTTTGAGAAGTTCTGTAACTCTCATCCCTGTCCATGCGTAGGTGAGGATTGCATCAGCTAAATTCTGATTGTTGAAATCATTCAAGGCAGAATTAGCCAGGATGTGCACCTGTTCAGCGGTGTAAACAATTACTTGAGTTTCTCCAACTGGTAAACTCAATTCCCTAAACGAAGGGATACGTATGTCAATGACGCCACAACGATCACAGTAGTTAAGAACTGTACGTATGGCACCGATTGCCATATTGATAGTACCGTTTTGTAATTCCGTATCCTTATCTAAATAAGTGACGATCTTTTCTAAGATAGGTCGATCTAATTTAGATACGGGAAAGGTGGTACCAATGCAGTCATAAACATGTGCCAGATTTTGTTGTTGTCGTTTACCGACTTCACCATGAATCCAGGCATGCTTATTCCTGAGCGTGTAGTTAACACACTCTTTAAGGGTTTTAAGCTTTTTCATTAAGGATGGCTTTAATGTTTTTAACTAGCGTCGAACCTTCTCTAGTGAGTTTAAGTTGAACGCGGCGGGGATTAACCGAGTTGTCGACCTCCTTGATAATTAGGTTGAGTCCTTTCTTACGACTGGTACCTAAACGCTCGAGTCGATGTACCTTTGCTAAGGCATCTGTATTGCGGCTAGCAGCGGCTGTAGATAGACCAAGACCTGTGTCTTTATCTTCTAGTGCTTGCTTGTGACAATTCTCGTGTGCGGCAATGTACAAGAAGGTTGAGACTAATTGAGTCGGGATGTCCTTGTCATATACCCTGAACAAATCCAGGATGCGACAAAGTTTGTCAATCTTTAGGTCTGTCAGGTTGTTTCTGATCGGATCCATTTTCGTAGTTGGGACATTGGTATTCTATACGTAAATTACCAAGGTGTATATTGAGTTCACAATATTTTGCATCGTCCACGCCCATGTAAAACGTGCCGGCAGAAATTAATTGCATAAAGATTAATAAGTTGGTGGTAATGTAATGGGAAATGATTATCGATTTAGGAAATGTAAAATGTATAACCATTTCAAATGTTTTTGTGTTTCTCCTGTAAATATGTTTTACATGTTGAAACAATTAAATCATTTAAGGTTAAATCCTCTGATATAGCTGCAATCTTTAGTTTTTTATGTAGCCAATCTTCGAAATTGACTGTCACTCTTTTTGTCATTTATAATATAATTGTCATCCCTTAATTGTGCCCTAATAAGTGATAACAACTCCTGTTTGTTAGGGTTTGTATTAATAGATAGTAACGTACGATACACGAGTGCGTGGGTTGTTGATTGTTTCATTCGATGATACGGGGGCTGAGGTGGTTGACTGCCTTTTCATTGGCGATCGTGATTTCTAAATGATCTTCTTGCATTAGTTTTCTTAATCTTTTCCTGGCTGCTGTGCCTTGTCTATATACGTACTCTTTTACTTTGTGAGTCTCAGTGTCGTAAGTTCTAATGATGCAAGAAACCTTTCTAGGTAATTCCCAATTCATTATTTTCCATTCGTAAAATTCATCAAAACCTATGTCTTCAAATTGACTTGAATCTAATTTGTTATAAAGGTGCCAGTTATTTGGATAGTATTTTTTCATAATGGGAATACGTCTACTAATTTTGCATTTAACAAGTCGGCTAAATCTTTAGCCTTATACGCTGCATCTATGTCATCATCGGCAAGGACATATAGCTCACCTTTAGGTGAAATCTTTATATGAAAAGATTGGCTGGGCTGATCCCAGTGATGATTGTGAAGCATTAGTTTTTAGCGTTGGGTAAGTTTACGGATTAATTGTTTTGTTCTTTTCTTTGACTGTCTTATCGCTTGTGGGTTTTTTCGTCCTTTGTCTTTCCGCCGGTCGTCCCCTTGTGCGTGCTTTAGTATTCTTATACTGTCCATGTTTTACTTTGTTTAAGAGTTCCTTATATTGTTCTGTCCATTCATGTTCTGGAAAATGATATAACCAGCACGAGATAGCATTCTCTAGTAGCCATTCATCGGACTTGTCTTGATCGGACATAATATTCATCTAGTAATTTGTTTTTTAATTCCACTACTTCCTTATGTAAAAGCGTGCAGTTTTTAGGACGGCGGTGTATGAAGTCAAAGCGTCCTATTAAATGTAGTAATTCTTCTTTGTTTAGTTGCATAACCTCCGTGAGATAAAGGAAAGAAGAGGGAGAGTCCCTCATTTAGCCCACCAAAAAGGAAGGACTAAAGGAGAAAATCATTCAGCAATAATCCATTGGTTTTTATCAACCCATGTTTCATTACCATCTACACAGTGCTGACAAAGTACTGCCGTCCATGCGAAGTGATAAGCTACCCAGCTATTGCCGCAATGTGGACACTTAATTAGTTTTCCTTCATTGCCTGCTTTTGTATATCTATTAACGAATTTAATTCTCTCTTGATTTGTTATTTCAAGGGTCATAATGATCCCTCTAATAAGTCAACACATGCCCAATATGATTGTGAAAGATAAGGTACTTTGTTTATTCTTTCTAGTAATAAGTTCCTTAACTCGTTATCAAGAATTGGCTGGCGTCCATGTTGTTGATGGCGTCCATGTTGAATAAGGGCGTCGTACGCGTGCGAGGATAAGGCGTGCATATGTGCGTGTGCGTGATGTGTACGGGCGTGCGGATGTGTACGCGTAGGCGTGTAGCCTAGACGCGTGTGTTCACCTGCACATGCGAGGGCGTGAGCACCTCATCATGCCCGCTTATGTGCGTGAATGCACACAAGAAGGGCAAGAAGAGAAGGTCAAATTAAAAACCCCAAAGAAATAAGAGACACTGCAACAATGGCAAGGGATCTCATCTTTTCTTTTAGTTCATCAGTCTCTTTAATTAAATCAATTAGTTGAGACTTAGTTAACTTTGAATAGTTAGACATGTTCAATGAGTAGATAAGTTAAGAACAAGGGAAGCAAAGCAAGAGGAAATAAAATCATGCGTAACACTCAGTCTCAGCCATGCGTTGCTGACAATAGTTTTCAACTACTATCCAAACAATTACATTGATGAGTTGATTAACAGTTACGTTGTCATCGCACGTGATTTCTTTCATGTAGTTGTCACCAAAGTACAACTCATTCATGTAATCCTCGATCTCATCTTCATATTCAAAAAAGAATTTGCGAATCTCATTGTAATAAATAAAACCGCCAACTCCACCTGAACATCCGTAGTTTGCTACGTCCTTGACTTCGTCTAGATCATCAAAGCGTGCATCTAATGCATCAATTAAACGTGACATGTTGAATGATAGCTTCTCTCATTGAGAAGCAATTGCACTGGTAGGAGTTGCACCCACCCCGGGCTATTATCCCGTGCTAAATGTTAATTAGTTAAACAAAAGAAGGTAGTTGTGCACCTTTATAAGGTACGAAGTCAATGAACCCAGCGTCCTTGACACGACTAGCTTTTAAGCAGTTATTGTTTACCCAAAAACCTAAAGATATATCAGGATTAAATAATACATTTGCAATAGCACGAGCTGAAACATTTGTATATCTATACTGATAACCATTAGTGAAAGTTACTAGTGCAGTCCTTGCTAATAGATCTACTTTTAGATCATCAATAGCTGAGGATGTGCGAGTTGGTACTGTGATAAACATAGTTAATGAACGAATGAACAAGTGATGTACATAAATGTACAAAGAACTCTTTAAAAAAAGAGT
>TARA_R100000655_G_scaffold20076_5_pt1 | contig 18556 bp, 3 predicted proteins | sample TARA_R100000655 | Tara Oceans TARA_R100000655 (sample SAMEA2622497) | marine metagenome | biome: marine biome (ENVO:00000447); feature: deep chlorophyll maximum layer (ENVO:xxxxxxxx); material: "saline water (ENVO:00002010), including plankton (ENVO:xxxxxxxx)" | depth 90 m
CTCCTCATAAACAGCATCAAAAAGAATCTCACTCTTTGTATTTAAAACTTTCTTAAATATATTAAGATCATTATTAGATATTGAAGAACTCTTAATAATATCTGCTACAATATTATCAAAAGTATTTAAAACAATATTAGTCTCATCAATTGTAAACTCGTCAAAGTTATCTTGATCTTTTTTAGTAAGCTTTATAGTATTTTGTAAGCTATTCAGTACATGGAAATCTTCATATATATTTTGCGTGCTAGGTTTTAAATCTAGTATCTCACCCTTGTATAATTGGTTATACAGTTCTTTTACCCTAGGTATATCTCTCAAACTAGTCATATCTGTCCTAGTTACTCCACCATACATCCATTTAAGAAACTTATTAATAAGATTAAATATCTTACCAACTATTCCTTTAAATTTCTTTTGACCTTTTGCATAACTTCTAAAGTCTTCTGCTAATGCTTCCTCTATAGTTATAGGCTCAGCATTCTTAAATTTAGGAATAGTATTTTTTATACTTGCATATAGTGATTCTTTCTGAGGAACAGTTAAAAATAATTGACTAAATCCATGCCATGCCTCATGATAAAGATCAACAGGAGTTCCTCCGTCTGCTTCATATAATGTGATACCATCTTTGCTCCATTTAGCAAATGCATTTGAATTAACTATCTCTGTTATAACTTCTAAAGGTATAATACCTTTTAAGTTAGACTCATTATTATACCAATCAAGAGCTTTCTTTTTATCAGCTTTGCTAGTAAACAATCTATCAAAGAATGTTGAGACACCTTTACTTCTTTCTAAATCTGAAAACAAAGAACTTCTATCTTTAGCTTGCTTAAGATTTTCATTACTTTGATTAAGCTTTTGTAAAATCTCAGCTTCTTGTTTCTTCGTTAAACCTTTTTTAGCTTTCTTCTTTTTAGAAGTAGTCTTAGCTTTAGTATACTTTCTTTTCTTACCAGTAAACTTAGTTTTACTTCCTGCACCTTTTGTTTTAGCAGATTTTTTATTTACAGGTTTAGATGTAACTTTTCTAGTTCTTTTAGTTTCTTCAAACCTTTCAAGAAATGCAGCTTTAGTATTTGATAAACCAGCTACTATTCTATTTTTAGATTTTCTAGCTGTTACTATTTCATAGTTCTTTGGTATGTTCATTATAACTGTAACCCCTAAATCTTTAGCTGCTTTAATGGCTGCTTCAGAAACACCAGACTGACCTGTTGCTATTATAACTAAATCTTCCTTAGCTGTATTTAGATTAGGAACAATTTGTTCTAACAAACTTTTAACAAATCCATCAATTGTTGCTTGTGTTATATTTGAACTTCTTAAATTATAAATATTGTTACCCGTAATATTTATAACTCTTGCATTCTTCTCATTAAGTTTTTTAGTAAATGCATCCGCTACTGCTTTACTTGCAGTCTTTCTATTTGCTAATTCCATTGGGATATATTTATCCTTAGCATTTCTAATAGAATAACCAGACTCATCTTTTGTATCTTTGAATGCTTTCTTAGTACTTAAATTCAGTACTACATCTGAATCATTAATATTTTTTTGAAGGACAGAAGCTCTAGCTTGCTTTACTAATACAGGATTAATTACTCCTAAAGTAATATCTTCTGTAATCTGAAGAGGTTTTACTTCTTCTTTTTCAGGCAATACTGAATTTATATCAAATGCTCTTTCCTTAATGTCATTTATCTCTTTGGGTATTGAATAAGTTAAATAAGAATTCTTTCCTACAAACTGTCCTCCAGACTTATTACTAAATTCAATTTTTACAAAAGGTTTAATAAAGTCATTGTACTTGGTACTTGTTGTAGTTATCTTATTTCCCTCTATGTTATAGTCTATGAATTCAGATCCAATAACATCTGAATTATAACTTACATCTGCTGGATAAACATCTCCGTTATCTAAAACTTTAGCATTCATTAGATGATTAGATATCTTTTCCTTAGTTTCATTTGTTTGTATATCTTCAGGGGCAATATATTCTCCATCAATATTTAAATACATAAGTTCAACTGAATTAATGTTTTGAGAACTTATTGTAATCTTATTACCTTTAGAAGTACCTTTTAAGAATATATCAACATATGTTAGTCTTTCATCTAAAGTAAGTTCTCTACCATTAAACTTTGCAGTAGTTGTAACTATATCTGCAATCTTATCTGCAAGTTCTTGACTCATGTCACCTCTTTGTAAAAGCAAGTTACCTTCTGTAACTGTACCTTTTTCATCTCTATACTTAGCATTCACAGACATGTATCCAGATAACTTACCACTAACAATAGGAGCAGATAGATCCTCAATCTCTATTGGTGTTTCTGATAAAGGTATGTAAGCTGTATCTACTACACCATAACTACCCCCATTTATTTCCAATAAATAAGTTTCATCAGGATTGTTTAAAACAACATTTTGCATGTTGTATATATTCTCTAATTGCTCCTGTTGAATTTTCTTCTTATCTTCTATTCTTTGTTTTCTTATAGAAGGTTGAATACCAAAGTCTCCTTCAAGTTCTGACTCTTCTCTTTTTATTTCCCTGTCTACTATCTCTTCAGGTGTTAAAAGAAGATCTTGGTAGTTAGATCTATTAGTAATAACATATTCCTTTCCTACCTTTTTAACTTTTCTAATGTACTGATAGACAATTCCATTAGTCATTGTCTTTTCTGTACTTACATTTCCATCTTGGTCAAAGAATAATAGGTTACCATCTGTATCAGTTACAACAGATAATAATAGGTCTGCTGCTAATGCAGGCTTTTCTTTTTTAAATTTCTTATCATCATCTACTAAATAGTTCTCATCTATATTTAATATAGATGTTGGCTTAATAGCAATGGGTATATCATCATATACAACTTGAGTTTCATCTCCAATTAAATCTTCAGTTAGAGTTTTGATTTTTCTAATTACAGTATAGATGTAATCTTTTTGTGGATCTCTTACAGTCTTAGCACCAGGCTTACCACTTAAATAATAAAAGAATGATGTAGATGCAGGATCTTCTACCTTAGCTGTATTTCTAGAACTTTTTTTTAAAGTATTATTATCAGGGTTACGTAGAATAACATTGTTTCTATTCTTCTGAGCTCTTTCAATTTCTTGCTCTATAACTTGTAATCTCTTACCAGTTTTTTGAACATACTTTGCTACATTATTTAAGTCTCTAAAGTCTTTAGATTCTTTTATATAAGATGTAGGAATATCATTTTCTAAAAAATAATCTTGAACAGCTTCTGAACTATTTATAATAGAATTTAAAATTTTAGGAACAACCTGTACTACCTGTAAAGCAGAGACAGGATCTTCTTCATTTACAATACTGTTGTAAAGATTTTTAGAGTAGTCTTTCATATCAAAAACACCCTTCTTTCTTTTATCAATTCTAGACTTAATATCTAAATAAATATCTTCATATAAAGCTCCAATTGATTCATTGTCTAATGCACAAGCCATATCTTATTAATTATCACATTTTCTTTTTCTTAACAACTCTCTACCTTCTGCAGCTCTTGCTTCTAATTCTTCAGAACTCATGTTATCAATATCAGTAATGATACCTTCAGCACCTTTAAGATACTCATTAAGATTCTCATCACTTATTTCAGAAGATCCTTGATCTTCATCAGTTATATCAACATCACTAGTCTCTAAAGCAGCTTTAGCCGGTCTTTCAAAATCATTCTTTAACTCTTCCATATTCACTTTCATTTTGTTATCAGAGTTATTTATGTCTACTATATTTACGTTACCATTTTTAAACACATTAGTAACTCTTACAGTAACATCACCCTTACTATCAAAGATAGGGTTTTTTGATACTAAATGATCACCAATAGATAAATCTTTTTGATTGATTTCAGTTTGTAAAGCTTGAAGCTTTTGGTTATAAGCTTCAGTAACTTTAGCATTCTGACCTGATTCGATACTTGCTTTATAGAATACATCTTCTATTGTATCCTTAGTAGCATCATTTATCTTTTTAATCAACCTGTCTACAGGATCCTCAACTTTTTCACCTGCTAATATATCTATCTCACCTTTTTTTGTATATATCTCTTTAACAAGAGATTTTACTTCTCCATCTGTGGGTTTTCTTTTGGCTCCTCCGGATTGTTCATCTGATCCAGATACTCCCTCTGACGGTCCTGATTTAGACTCTTGAACCTGAGATACACTAGACCCGGTCTGTAACCTGCCTTTGGGTCCGAAAACTTTTCTTGCTTCTTTTTGTTGTCTACTGATTTTGCCATCTTTAGTTAGTTTAATTAATTCTAAGTCATTTTGCAATTCTTTGACTGCATATATTTGTTGTTCTATATCTGTTGCTAAGTCTCCTTTATTTACAACAGTGCTCATCAACTCTTCTAATGCTGCAACAGCATCTTCTGCCCATAGTTGTATTTTTAAATAATCAGATTCCTTAATACCTGAAGGACCCTTCTCTATAAGCTGATCTAATACCGCAGGATATTGCTTAGCTAATATACCTGTCATAGTATTAGATATCTCTTCAGATACACTTGCTAATCTACTTATAGTATCAAGATCTCTTTGCTCATGTATTGAAGTTTTATGCTTTGTATCTGTTTTGAAATTTCCTGGAAGTCTATTTAATGCAAAGATTAAAGAGCTTGCATTTCCACCTCTAGCAGTTCTTGTTGCATTAGTTCTTTTTAGTGCTGTAACTTGAGAGTTTAGGTCTGCCACCTTTGTGTTTAACTGAGAGATTGAATCAACAAGAAGTTCTGGAGAAACTCTACTTTTATTTCTAAGAATAAATATATCATCTCTAACACTATCTATCTCAGCATTTAATTTATTAATAGCTTTTGCATTACTCTCATAAGTAAGAGATACTATTAAACCTTCCTTGTTTCTATTTACTTTATAACTAACACCGTTTATTTCAGCCTCAGTATTTAAATCATTTGTAAACTTAGCATTGATTGGCTCACCTTCTATTAATGCTTGCTGAGATATATTATCTGTTGCTTGTATTTTATCAAGTGCTACACTTCTAAAAGTTATCTCACCATTGCTTGTAGGCATCACACCATCAAGAACATCTATTATTATCTTAGCACCTCCGGTAGTTTCTGTAAACTCTACACCATATGTTCCGTCAGGAGTAAGAACTAGTTTCCCTACTTTTCCATTATAGATAACATTTTTATTTAAGTTATCTTTTATCTTGTTTGACTTAGCATATTCATCAATAAATAAAAATTCATCTTCAGGCAAAGCTTCTACAGTTTCTACAGATGATTCTGGTTTAACTGATGGCTCTCTTAAAGGAACATAGTTTTCAACTATATCATTGTATGGTAATTCAACAGTATCAAAACCTTTACTAAGAATGCTAGGTCTTTTAGCGGATACAACTTGACCAGTCTTTCTATCTATTTTAATTTCTATAGGTAGAAGACCAATTCTTTTAGGCATTATACCTGACATGTTATAAAACAAGTTTCTATATAATGATTGTTGTAATCTAAAGTAATCTTTCTTAGAACGTAGTGCATCTCTTTTTAATTTCTCAAGTTCTTCAGTTTTACCTTCTTCTGTAAGCTTTGCTTCAGCTGCTTCTAAATCTTCTTTCTTATTGAAGTTTCTCCAAGTATTTATTCCAGCCGCTTTAAGATCAACAATCATGAATTCTCCATCACTGTTTACAGCTATTAAATCTGTCTCACCTACAATACCGTTTCTTAATGTTTCTTTATCAAAGACTAAGTTACCTGTACCAACAATTGTAAACTCTCCATCAATCATACCATCTCTAAACTCTGTGAGTATACCTCTCTTTCCAAACAGTTGATCAAAAGCTTCCTCACTTATATTATCAGGTCTAGTGATTTGTTTAAACCCTGTACCTTCTCTAGTTAAGAAATCTTTTAGTAACTCATCAATAGATGTCCCCGCTTCAGAAGATTCTACATATGCTAATTCAGCAATTGAATTATATACGTTCTCCCTACTAAAGTTATTTTTTAATCTGTCTTCTAACTCTTTTACTTTATTTAAATTTTTAAACTCTGGCAGATTTAAACTTTTAAAGAATGTAATAAATGTAGTTACCTTGTCTGTAATAGAATCATCAGCTAATATTTCATCAAAGTTTTCTAAAACTGGTGATACCTTACCTTCTCTTTCATCTATATACTTGTATACAAATGGATCTTTTTCATAGATATCTTGTTGAATTTTTTCAGCAAGTTTAGTAACTCTTTCTGTAGGTCTACCATCTATTCTTCTTTCTATGACATTTCCATTCTCATCTCTAGCTACTTCAATCTCACCTTCCTTGTCTAAGATCTTTTCTTTAAAAATATTTATAGATTCAGTAAAGTCAGAAATCTCTTCTAAAGAAGTTCTCTTTTTATCTATTAAAAGGTCAAGCTCTCTAATATCATTTTTAATATTTGCAATATCTTTTTTGTCAAGAGGTGTAACTTTACCTTTTACTTTTTTAGCTTTTGTTTCTAAGTTTGTTTCAAGAGAATCTCTGATTGCTCTAATCTCTCTAAGAGTTTTCTTAGACACATCTTTATAAGTTTTAAACTTAAGTTTAGGTTCTCTTATAGTTACTGCTTCTCTCTCAGCTTTAATTCTCTCAATATTCTTTCTATCATTATATGCTTGAACAACCTCAAACTGTTCTGCAAACCAAGCTTGTCTTCTTCTTACATACTCTTCAGGATAAAGCTCTTCTAAAGTAGGGTCATTAAGATCTTTTTCCCAACTCTTCTGTAACTGAGATTTTAAATCTTCTGGTAAAGAGTTCCAATCATCTGTAACTTTAACTTCAGATTCTACCTCTTCAATTACAGCACCTCTTTTTCTAAAGCTGTTATTTACCTCATCTATTAGATTAGTATACTTAGATTCTATTTCAGCTAAAGCCTTTTGATAATCCTTATAAGATTGAGTCTGTTCTATTTCATTTACCTCAGCTTCTGCAGCATCAGTTCTAGATTCTTGATCTTCGAGAGCTTCTTCAAGTTCTGTTATTTCAGAATTTATTATATCTTGAAGAAAGATTCCTCCAATAGCAGCACCTTGCACAAACTCCGTATCTGTAAATTCTGAAGCATTTACAAAGTCAAAAAACTTTTTGTTTAACTCTGGTGTCTCTTGAATAAGATTAGCAGTAGCTTCTGCATAAGTATTCATATAATCTTCAGTAGATATATCATACTCTTTTCTTATCATCTTATCTTTAAAATAAGTTTCAAGAGCTTCAGCATCTGCTGCTTTGAAAATATCTTCTATCTCTTGAAGTTGAGACTTAAGTAAACGAACTCTTTCCTTTTTTAATTTAATGCTTTTCTTATTCTTATCTTGATCTACAATTGGTTTAACTTGAAGAGCTTCAAGCTGACTTAAGTCTTTACCCGTTTCTGATTTAATATCATTTTCATATGTCTTACGAAGTTCTGTTAATTCGTCTTCTTTTTGTTTAGCTAAATCTTCTATAGCTTTATCTCTTTGTTCTCTAGTATCAGAAGTTTCCCCTGCAGGTTTTACCTTCTGCATATCAGCAACAACTTTTAATTGACTATAGTATTTATCATAAAGCAAACTTCCTTTTGGAATTATTCTTTCACTTCCAGCTGTTGAATCAATAAACTCTTCAGGTTGGTATGACTTATCTTCTACCCATTTTGCAAACTCTTCAAGGTCTATATAGATATTATCCTGAGATAAAGAGAATAATAAATCATTATACTCCTGTAACTCTACAGATTTATTAATAATATCTTTATAGTAGTCATCTCTAGTTAACCAAAGATGTCTCATCCAATCAAAGTTTCTCTTAACATGCTCTCCAAATCCTGCAGGATTTAGTAAAAGATTTATATAAGGTATCAGATTTTCTGCTTCATAATTAAGCTTGTGTATATCAATTAATGCTGCATATAAATTATCAAACTGTTCACTACCAATAGTGTCCATAAGCTTTTGAAACTCTACATCATTATTTACCAACTGTTTTAATAAGTTTTCAAAAGCTAATTTGTAATTTAAGTTAGGATCATAGTTATTTTCATATTCAGTTAGAATTTCATCAAGTGCCTGTATACTAGCATCCTGATCTTCAAGGCCTCCTTCTTTCTTAGCTTCTTTCAAAATCTCCATAGCTTTACGAATACCTTCATATTCTTGCTGTGCTTTCTGAAAAGAAATAAGAGCATCTAAAAGATTACGTTGTTCCGTAATTTGATTACTCATTTCTGAAGATGGAGATGCATCATAAGCTTGTTGATTTACTTCAACAGCTTTAGTAAGCATTTCAATTTCTTGTGCTAATAATCTTTGATCAGCAATCTGTTGAAACTGTGCACCAGGTAGTTTTTGGAACATACCTAAATTATTAAACTTCTGATACAACTCATTAACTCTTTCTAAATTATCATTAAAAGATTCTTGAAGAAAAGTTAAATTAAATATAGCAGCATCAATTGCTTTGTTTTGAATGGCAGCTTGATCATATTCTGGTGTACCTTCTTTTAAACCAGTAAGAGAAACTCTCTGTGTACCTAAGTTTTCTTGACCAAACTTCCAGTTCTTGGCAATCTTCTCTGCTCTTTTTAGAAAATTATCAAGAGCTATTCTTGCTTTTTCACCTTGCCCTGCTTCTAAATCTAACGCATCTTCTAAACCTTTTGCATCTAGTTGTTTAAGTTGTTTTAAATTATCAGTCCATACATCAAATGTTCCTGAATTTAAAGTAGTAATTACATCAGAAACTAATGATGCAGTAACATTATCTTTATGTTGTTTAGTATCAGTTTCATTTGAATTAGAATTTTTAGATATGATAGCTTGATTACCATAATTAAATAGTCTATGGTTTAAGAATTCTGCTGCATTCTTATTCATATTATTTAATGCATTAACCATTCTAGTACCATCTGCTTTTCTTTCAGCAATGTCTTGTTCATAAACAGCTTCGTTTTTAAGAACTTTACTTATAAGTTTATCTCTAAATCTAGGTACTGCACCACCAAAAGGTCTTAACAAACCTCCCATAAAGAAACCTGAAGCAAATGTTTCAAATCCTCTCTCACCATACATGTCTCCAAAAGCATCTTTTAATGTTGCCATAGAGTGATCAAAACTCTTTTTTGATGGATCAAAATAACTATCTAAATAATAATTTTCTGTTGAAGTAGCTATAACATCTTGTAAAACTTCTTGAGCTCCCTCAACTACATTTAACTTAAAGTAATTTAAACTAGCTTTTCCAAAGTTTTTTGGTTTAATAAAACCTTTTAAAGCATTTCTTAAATTATAATCTATAAGCTTGTACTGGCCCATAGCAGCACCTTTTTTAGCAGCTTCATATACTAAGTTAAATTCATTACCAACTTTTCTGATATTAGCTGAAGCACCTTTCATAAAACTTCCTCTAAATAGATTAGGGAATGCTAACTTATTAGTATAATTTACTAACAATGCATTTTTCCAAGTTGCTTGAAACCCAGCTAGCTTAGCTACCTTTCTAAGATCTAGTTGTTCATCTGCATTTGGAGCTCTACCATGTTCTTTCCAGAATCTATCATAACCATTACGGTAAGTATTATTTTCTACAAAACCACCTTCAAGTCTTCCCTCAGATAAACCTGCATTAAGCATACTAACATCTCTAAAAAATCCTGCTGCTGTACGTGTACCTCTAGCAAGATTGCTTAAATTATCTGCATTACTAAGAATGTTTCTTTGAAAAGCTCTACCGGTTTGTCCTAAAGGATTTATAAAATCTGCAGTTGTTCTAGATGCGGTTGCCCAAAGTTTTCTTGCTTCAGAATATTTTCTTAGGTTTTTTAATTGAGCACTCATTTTACCACCATACTTGGTCATTTGATAAAGAGCTTTTCCCATTTGAGGAATAGACTTTAAAATACCAAATAATCCTCCAGCAGCAGCTCCTCCAGCAGCTCCTTGAGGCCCAGCTACAGCACCTTCAACCATTCCTATTAAAGCATATTCTGCAGCAGCTTCAGTTAATACACCTGCACTATATGCAACACTGTTAAATAGATTATTTACAAATCCTCCGACTCCACCTTTAGAAGAATAACCTATGTTATTATATTCTTCATAAGAATCTGCTTGTTCAGTATCTTGTCCAAAATCTAATCCTATAGCATCACCATAACTTTTGGGCCCAGCTAATAAACCATTACCGTACATTGGTAAGAAAGCTTTAGTACCCATTCTTATGAAATCATCTACTATAGTAGTATTAGCATTAAATATATCTTCATTATTTAAAGTAGGATTAAAACCAACTTTATCAAAAGTTTCTTGACCATAGGCTTTATATCTAGCTCTTTGTGTTCCTTGAGCACTAGCATCATACATATAGGGCTTTGAGTATGAACCTTGATCTGTTTGATGGTATGCAGTTTGACCTATATAGTCTGCTGCATTTTGAAGCCAATTTTCTTCTTTTGGTATTTGGTTAGAAGAGTATGGAGGAAATCCGGTAACATTATCTCTAAGTTGATTATAAGGAAGTGTAGCAGATCTATTTGATTGTGGAACAGGTGTACTTAAATCTACAGTAGGTGGATTACCTGTTATAGGCATAAAATTTTCAATGTTTGTAGTTCCCTCTCTAATGTAAGATCCTGAATTTTTAGGATCATCTTCCATTGAATCCTGTATGTTATTTATATCTTCTGCCATGGTTGTTTAATAATTTGAAAGATCTGGAGCAACACTCACAGTTTTACCCTGTTTAACTAACATTCTCATTATATGATTATTTTGTTCAGCAACAGATGCTATTTGTTGTTTTAACTGTATATACATTTCAGAATAATTATATCTTGTATTAGGAAGAGGGAGAGCATGTGTTTCCCACTCTCCTGTTTTAGGATTTAAACCTTGAATAACACCTCTAATATTTACCGGAGTTGAAGGATCAAGTACATTAGGTTCAAATACAAATGTTCCTGCATTGTACATATTAGTATGAGAAACCGTTTGACCTGTATTTAGTATAGCCTCAATTCCATCTATTTGAGCAGACTTCATTAAATCTAAACTCTCTAAATTTTTTCTATCTGTTACAAAGTTAATGCCTCCTAAAGATGCTAGTCGAGCTTCCTCCGCAGTAATAATACCTTTTTCTGATTTTTCACTAGACTTAACAAAGTTCTTAGATAAATACTCAAAAGAAGGTTTTATTGAAACCATAACTTTATTAGGATCTTCTAAGACACCACCTCCAACAACACCAATTGAAAAGTCCACAGCATTTTTAGTTCCTAGTTTAGTTTTTATATCATTTAAAATATAAGAAGCTTTGTTTGCATTAGCTCTATTTACAAAAGATGGTGTATCTCCAAGTTGCTTAGTTCTAGAGCTTGGTGTAACTTCTCCAAACATTACCGTATTAGTAGTAATGTCATCCCACTGTATATTATTCATACCTTGATTTACAAACTCTCTAAAGTCTTTTGCTCCTGGTTGATCAATACCTGCTGTACCAATTACATTGTAACCCATAACATTAGTAAAACCATATGCATTACCTTGAGGATTAACTATAGGAGTATAAGAAATTAACTCTCTACTATTTTGAGCTGCCTCTTTATAATCTTTTGTTAGAGCTTTAAATACAACCTCTAATTGACTAGAAGGATTTCCTGTAACTAAACCATTTACTGCCCTAGCATAATCTCTCGATGCATTTTCTTTATACATTTCTTTCCAAGCAGCTTTCAGCTGATTTGGATCTTTGTAAAATGTAGGCTTCCTTCCTCTTCTACTTCCTTGTCCAACTGATTTCCACATTACATAAGGACCCCTTTTGTTATTAGGTTCATACTGATAACTATCACCAGAATTCTTTCCAAATAAAGTTATATTTGGATTTTTATATAAACCTTGATTCCATGCTCTTTCAGTTAAGTCATTAATATTTTTTAAATCTTCTTCTGTAAAATTCCAACCTTGTTTACCTTTTCCTTTTACAAAAGGCTGCCTTCTTTCAAAATTTCCCGAAACTGTATAACTTCTTCCATTAATATCTATTCTTGTTCCATTTGCAAGTTTTGAATTTTTTGTTAATATATCAGTAAACTCTCCCTTAAATGTTGCTAGATCTATAAGATTATTATTAGGACCAAGCATTCCATTAGAAATTGCTTTTCTTAGTTCCATTCCACCTTGATAAGTTTTAACTAAAGCATTTAAAGCTACATTACTCATCATATTTTTAACAAGCATTGCTTTATTCTTATTTCTAACAAAGTCTATATTCTCATAGAAAGTTAAATAACTATCATATTCTAAAGCATTATTTTTTTTGTAATAATTTTCAGCTAAATCTGTACCTCTGAATTGGGTTGCAATATTTGTAGCATTTTTATGAAGTTGAATAAGTTCATAAGGTTCAAATGTCTGCTCCAAAGGAGTATTACTTTTTGAACCAGTTAAAAGATGACTGTTATTTATAATACTCTTTAATTCATTTAAATCCATATTATCTGTTACACTAGAATATACAATAGACTTAGCTATTTCATTTACACCAGGATCTTCATTATTTGTCATGAATCTACCATAAGGTTGAAAGTCTGATTTTACACGGTCCATCATAACTTCTTCCATACCATAACCTGGTGCTTGAGCATACTTACCACCCATACCAGTTTGAGATAGTACCATTCTTATGTCTTCAGTAGTTGTAGTATTACCATAAGTTGATGCTATAAGTTGATCTATTCCAGTATTTCCAGTTGAATAACCTTGACTCGGAGAATACTTTCTTGATAAGTCTTCAAAAGCTTGTTCACCTATTTGTGCAACCAAAGCTTGTTTAACTTGAGGATTCATACCTTTACCAAATATAGCTGCATAACCAGTAGCTTTATCAATCAAACCTTGTTCTATTCCTTCTATTATAAAATTAATATCATTAATTAAACCAGGCTTTCCACTTCTTCTTTCTTGATCACTTCTATATTTTTCATTACCAGCAATAACATTAGTAATTTTATCTGTAGTAAATGACTGTGTTGATAATTTATTAAGTTCAGATAATGCAGGGTTATCTATAGCAATAACCATATTCTGTCCAGGATTGTCTGGATCGGGAACTTCTTTAAAAATTTTTCTACCATCTTCTACTGCTTTTTTATCCATAGCAAGTTTGTACTTGGCTTTATTAGCCATAGCTATCTCTTGTTTTTTATAGCCACTCTTTACTTGAGCTACATAAAGTGGATTTAGTGAGTAATCAACTTTTTCACCAACTTTTGAATATCTATAAGCTGCATCTGCTATATCTTGATTTGCTAGCATTCCTGCTGTTCCTAAGTCAACTTTAAATCTTAATACCTCTAGATCAGTACTTGGTGGAGCACCTTTAGTTACAACTGTAGAGTTTTGTTTATTTGATATACCTTCTTGTATAGATTGAGTAAACTTAGAATTAGCTGTTGCTATTCCTAATGTAGCATTATAAGCTTCTTTATCATGCCATGAAAAAACATTTGCTCTTCCTGTATTTATTTTCTCATCTACTTTTTTAAGATTTGTCTCTATGTTTTTAACAGTTTTAGCATTATTCTTATTTGCTTTATCATAATAAGTTTCAATAAGTTTTTGTTGATCAGTTAAATATTGCATCTCAGCTTGAACAGGATCTCCTCCAATCTTTTTCATGGAGTCTCTTCTGTTTACTATAGCTTCAACTTTATACATTTCCTGAAGTTGTGGACTATTAGCATACTCTGACTCAAACATTTTAATAAGAGGTTGGTATATCAAGCTTCCATTTTTCATTTTAACAAAATACTTCTGTCCAGGCTTAGTTATTTCAGAACTTATTCCAAGCTCCTTTGCCATCTCAGTATAATGTTTAATAGCATTAACTCTTGGAGTATACTGCGGAGCAAACATATTTAAAGACTCATCATCAGTTGAATTTATAAAATCCTCTTTCATATAATCCATATATCTTATTCCTATAGGATTATAAGTTTCTCTTACTTTTTCATCTGTACTTTTATTAAGAGCTTGTGCTTGGCTATATCTACTATTAAAATTTTTAACATAAGCCATATCATGCATTAAAACCTTATCTTCATAGAAAGGTTTGAATACTTGTTGAGCTTGTTGCAAGTTTTGTTCTAATGACAAATCTAATCCAGACACTCTTCTTAATTCAAAATCTATTTGCTTCAGAAGTTCATCTTTCTTTTTTATATCTCCAGGTCTAATTACATCAGCATTAAAAAATTGACTATAAACATTGTTTAATTTATTCCAATTAGTATCATACTGATTCTGTTTAGTTTGCAAAACATTTGCATAGAAATTTAAATCAGGTTGAAAAGGCTGATAGTCCGGTATGTAAGGTTTTACCCCCTGTAAATAAGTTGCCATATTCTTCTAAAATTCTTCGTTATAAATATATTTATATTTTATAAGTTTATTAAACATTTAAAATTTAAAATGGATACACATTGCCTCCATTAACAAATAAGTCTAAAGGCATTTGTCCACCATATCTACTCATAGCACCCTTGCTAGGATTTAATCCAGAAGTTCCATAACCTTTATTTTGTTTTATAAGATCATAATCAGCATTAGTATTTGAAGTTTTGCCCTGATTATCATATATAGAGTTAGCTGCATTTGTAGCTTCTTCTTTAGAATACCCTCTATTTATAAACATCTCCATCAATTGTAATTTTGTCATTCCACCTCCAGCACCACTAGGAGTTCTAGTAGTATTAGTTCTAGTTACAAATCCACCAGTAGTAGGATCTACATTATACTCTTGATTTATTGTATTTAATGCTTGTGTCTGAGCTCTATTTCCTATTGCTGTTGTATAAAGTTTTCTTCTATTTATTCTAGCTGCAAGTTTTTCTTGTCTATCTCTAGCATCTTTTGTTGCAAGCTCATCATAATAAGTTTTATCCAACTTAGTATTCATAAGGTTTTGTTTATTTAACGTTTCAGCAGTCTTTAAAGCAAACTGATTAGAAAGATTAACATTATCCATGCCTGTTTTATTAATTTCAGCTGTAGATTTTGATGCAGCATCACCAGACATTCTAGACATAGTTGAACCTAAAGCTTGAGGTCCGGCAAATGAAGATGCTGTTTTTAAGTTCTGAGCATACTGAGATTGTATATCTGCAGCTTTCTTAGTTGGATCTAAATAAGTAGCTCTTGCATTTGCTAACTCAACTTGCTGATGGAAAGGCATCATACCTTTACCAGCAAAACTAGCATCTCCAAATGCACCCATAGTATTAATAGTATCTTGAAGCCACCATCCAGCTTTTGCAGGAGGATCTTTTTCAATTTTTATTGGAGGACATGGTTTACATGGTTTACCTTCTTCTTCATACTCTCCTGTAAGAACTTTTTCACCATCCTTATTCATACAATAACAAGGTATTGCATCTTTTTTGGGAGCTTCACCCCATTTTAAACCGACAGGTATATAAGCATTACCCATACCAACATCTGTATTACCTTCTACATCATCTATAGAAGTTGCATGTTTATTACCAAACATTGCAGTTTCATCACCGTCCCCAGCTTCTGCAATTTTAAAACCTTGAGAATGAAATATTTTATCTGGATCTGTATAACCTCCAGGTTTCCCTTCTTTAGCAAATCTTTTCTTTTGAGCAACTGATGAAAAACCTAAATGACCCATTTGTTCTGCTAATACAGTTTTTTTACCATATCTTGGGTTATCACCATATATAGGTCTACCGTCTGCATCTACATTATCTGCAAATAATGTTTTACTAGAAAAATGATTCCTAAGATTATGATCAGCATCATCAGCATCTAAACCTACATTTGTTTTATACCAGTTTTGAACATTAGTATATTCAGCAGCAGTTGTTATAGGTTCTCCTGTTTCTGGATTTTTAATTTCCGCACCTTTATTTTTAGGATCATTATTAAATGCTTGTATATCAGCAAAAGTTTTATATTTATCTCCATTATTTTTCCACATCCTTGGATCAACCTTATTAGCTTGCAGATACAAAGCTTGATCAGATTGCTTACGGTATGAATTTACCATAGCCTTTCTTTTAACATCAGGATCTAAACCTGCCCATGTAGCACTTGAATCTCCCATAAGTTCTTGAGCTACCTTATCCGGACTCATACCATTTTTCCAATATTTCTTTTTAAGATCTACTCGGTCAGGATCATTATAAACTGCAGCAATATCATCTACTTCAGCCATCCATAGATCTACAGCATCATCATCTTCTAACATCTTATCCATTAAATAAGATTGTACTGCTATATTTTTTTGATCATCGGTCATTACATATTCACCATCTGCATTCTTTTTACCAAACTTGTGTGCATAATATCCTTTAGGATCCATTTTTTCCGCATCATAAGGCATGTACTCTCTTTCTTCACTTAAAGGTCTACCTTTAGAATCTACAATTTTTTTCCCATCCCTTCTTGCATCAAAAATTGCTCTTCTAAATTGTTTTTCAGTATCAAAATCATCTCTATTTAGCTCAACTACCTCACCTTCACTTTGGTAAGAAGGAAGAGATCCTCCATCTCTCATCATAGCCATTTGTTCCATAGGCATTTCTTCTTGCATAGATGCACCTTCTTGCATTGCTACACTCATCTCAGCTACAGCATTTTGTACAGCTTCCATTGCTTCTCTTTCATCAATTCCAACTTCAACTAATACTTGCATTAAAAGTTCAGGTGAAATTCCTGAGCTTAATACATTCATTGTTAATTCTTCTAAAGGCATACCTGATTCTAGTGCTTGCATTACACCTTGCACTAATTGCATCATTTCATCTTGACCAGCTGCTTGATTCATAGGAGCTTCTTCTGCCATAGCCTGTTCCTGCATCATCATTTCTTCCCCACCATCTATAAACTTATTTAAATTAGAATAGCTTCCACCATACTCCATCATCTGTTGTTGAGGGGGCATCATCATTTCTTCTTGTGAAGGTTGACCACCTTGCATTTGTTGCATTATCATTTGTAAACTCTGTACAACCTCTTCTTCAGGCATTCCAAGTTGTGTAAATATCTGAACAATTATTTCCGGTGGAAGTTGATCTTGTATTAACTGAGCCATAACTTCAACAGGATCTTGACCTTGTTCTAAAGCTTGTCCTACAGCTTGCATTAATTGCATTATCTGTTCTTGACCATCCTGCATCTGAGGCTGACCTTGCTCTTGCATAGCTTGTTGCTCCATCATCATCATTTCTTCAGGAGATGGTTGCTGCATTCCTTCTTGAGCTCTACCTAAGAATTTATCTAGACCACTATAGTTTCCACCAAATCTCATCATTTGATCTTGAGGTTGCATCATACCAGGTTCTGCCATAGGAGAAGGTTGACCTTGCGGATTCATTGGTGCAGCTACAGGATTACCTTGATTCATTTCTTCAGCTGAAGCCATCATGTCTTGATTAGGAGCACCAGTTTGCTCATCAGGATTACCAGGCTGCTTTTTTTGCACCTCGTTTTCTACAGCTTCTATAGTTTGTGTAAGTTCTGGAGGAGGTAAAACATCTTCTTCTTTTATTCCTGCTACTTCCATGTAAGGTTTAGCTACTTCTGGAATACCATCAGGAAATCCTTTTAAAGATTCTTGAGCTAATGCTAAGGCCCCTAACTTTACAGTATAGTTTCTTATCATTCTCTCTGCAGTTCTGACATCTATTTTATCAGAGTTAGGATCTTGTAGTATTTCTCTATATGCATTTATATCAAATACTTGAGCAAGCTTTGCCGGAGTATAAGATCTTTTACCACATGGTTTATTAAACATTTTTAAGATTTCACAATCTTTAATTTTCATTGATTTAGTATCACTGAATATAAAAGTACCTGATGGTAAATTTAAAGGCACACCTCCTTCAGAATGTCTTTTACCAACAATCTTATTTGTTTCAGGAAATGTATCTCCATTGATATCTCCAAAAACAATCTCACCACTTTCAGCTTCTAAGTTTGCATCTTCTCTATCAATTGCACCTATAGTACTTGTAGTAGCATATTCAGATTTAGGCTGCCTTCCGTAATCAGCCCCACCCATTGCAGTAACAGGAGTACTTAGTCCATAATCAACTTGTGCACCAGTACGTGCCTTTTGCATAGGAGCTCTCTTTATTCTTACTTTATACTTCATCTATAATTAATTAAATAAATTCTATTAGTCCACCCTCATCCATAATCTTTCTTATTTCATCAAGAGTTAATTCACGTACATCACCATCTCTTAATGCTCCACCATATTTAGCAAATCCTGGATTGTTTGCACTCTCTCTATACCCTTGTTCATCAGGTCTAAAGTCACCTTGAGTAGTATAGTCTCCTCTTTGATTTACCATAGGAGTCGGATCCATCACATTACCTAAATTATCAGGAACATATGAAGCTGCATTCCAGTTTTGATTAATATCCTCTCCAACACCAAGAGCCATATTACTAGGATTATTAAAAAGACCTAACTGAGCATCTCTACCAAGTCTTCTTT
>TARA_R100000655_G_scaffold28309_5_pt1 | contig 18415 bp, 12 predicted proteins | sample TARA_R100000655 | Tara Oceans TARA_R100000655 (sample SAMEA2622497) | marine metagenome | biome: marine biome (ENVO:00000447); feature: deep chlorophyll maximum layer (ENVO:xxxxxxxx); material: "saline water (ENVO:00002010), including plankton (ENVO:xxxxxxxx)" | depth 90 m
TAACAAACACATACACTGTAATACTCTCTAAACTTTATTAAAACCATCAACTTCCCCATACTACATATTAAATGGAGAATTATGATTTAATCAATTACTTTGTATATGATTTGTATATATTGTCAAAATGGTAAAGGATTATTCCTAATAGTCTGAGTAGCTTCAATTTGTTCTTTGCTTGGTTTTCTATATATCCTTTTAGCAGTACCTTTAAATTCTAATGGTTTTAATAAAGCCTCTGCAAGACTTCTTTGTAAAAAAACAGGCACTGATGAATGTGATCCCATAACAACTACATCCGAAGTAACTTTTGGTAAATAACTTGATAAAGGTTTGTTAAATGCAAAATCCCAATTATCATAATAATCTTCCTTTAATACGCCACCAAGTTCTTTACTTCCTTTCATGGTTCGCTTTTTACCATAAGACCCAAATAATGTATGGCCATCTCTACCTGTTACTCCCTCAAAATAATCATCTGAATTTTTATAATGATAATATTTTTTACCATCTTCTGTATGGCTACCAAATTTATTCCATATTCTATTTATAGGATTATTTTGATTATAATCATCTACTATTTCTTGATACGCACTTCTATCTAAATGTGGATGATTTTCACGTAAATATTTTATTTTTTTCTTTGCACTTTGCGCTGCGTTGTACTGACCCATATTCAAAGTTTGGTTATATTTTTCATTAGGCTTACCTAAACCAAGTTTTTTTCTCCACGCAAACAATCTGTCATCCAAACCCGTTCTTTGCCCCAATCTGTCATAATAAACTGGGCTTTTCCATTGGGGTATGTCATCTATAACCGCCTCTTTTAAAACCTTAGGATTAGTCAATACTCTTTTTAACTCAGGCCATTTATTACTATAAGTTTCTGGATTAATACTGTTTGCTATTAACCTACTAATAGGTGTGCCACCACTTACTGCATATTTAGCAGTTTTAAGTCCAGCTAAAGGTATTGCAAATGGATCAGCAAGATGCCCCATATTTTCACCTAACTTGGTCTCAGGTGTCGAAGATTCATAATTACCAGATGGTAGTAAACCAAATACCCCATCATCTACACCACGATACAATCCTTTTAATACACCACCTACACCCGTATCAGGAATTAAGTTACCTACCCTATCAATAAAATTTGGTTTATACTCCCTTATATTACCAAACCTATTTGGGTCTGCACCTACTGGTACTGGTATGTCTACTCTAGTGGATGATGGTTCTTCTACATTGAATCCTTTAAATCTAGGCGGCATCTAACAACTCCTGTTCTTCTTTTTCCTTTCTGGATTTCTTCATCATTTGAGCCAGTCTATGTATTGGCATACCAGTAAGTTCTTCCATCCACATCTCAGGTACGTCATAAGTACGAACAGCACTTCTAGCTATCCTACCAAATGGAGCCCAAGTCCAAAGATGATAATCTGCAAAGTTTCCCCAATCATCATTTATAAGAGCCTTTAAAGGGCCGAGTACATATCTCATTGATGGGCCTGTAACTGCAGATAGTGGAGCAAGTGCTGGATGAGGCCATTGATTGAAAAACGCTCTTTCCCTTGTCTTCTCATCTCCAAATAACCAATCAGCAGTATCTTGCATATAAGACATTGGTGGAGGCATAGCTGAATCAAAAATAGAGGATACGAATATTTGACCTAATGCAAAGACCATCATATCAGCAGTCATTTGTCTTTGCAATCTTTTACCCGCAGGTGTATTGATATCAAAACCGTGTACCTTGGCTCTAGACCAAGCTTGCCTTCTAAACTTAATAGAATTCCAAGCAAAGGGCATGAATCTTGTAAATATCTTACCTGTAGATGTTCTAGAAAATGCGGGTCTTGCACTTGAATGGTATAAGAACTGAGTAGCTTCCACTCCCTTTACTGCGTGTCTGATTAAATAAGGGTCATTGTGTGCTATGTCAGGGGCTATTTGAGATAAGGTCTCCCTTGCACTGAGGTAATGAGATATAAATGAATCTCTTCTAAGCATACGTTCTGATTTACGCATGAACCAAGCACCGCCATCAATAAAAGCCTTACCGATACCGTGTTTCTTACCAATATCATATAGGGATTGGTCTGGCATATTATAGTCTTTCTTGAGTTCCTCAACAAATTCAGAAAGAAAACCCTTTACTTTCTTACCACTGAAACCACGTGCTAACTGAGCCTCAGATACAATAAAGGATTCCAATGCTCCTGATTCTTCAGCAAATCTATTCATGAATTGGATTACGTTATCTGGAGTTATCTCAGTGCCATTTTTTAATTTTGCACCTTTAAATATTGAATATAGATATGCAGGTCTTTTAGCATTTACAAAATGCCTTAATCCATTACTGGATATGGTATTTATACTACCACCCATTATATTACCCATTGCGGTCTTGGGGTGAGATAGTAATGATATAAGAGACCACTTAGCTTCAAACGCACCTATATTTTGAGCAACCTTTCTTAAAGCATACTGCCTTGCTTTATCCGTCTTTGGGAGTTCCTTTAACTTAGGAATGATACTATCTTCAAAAGATGGAAGTTTTGGTGTATCCTTACCGCCTAAAACCTTGGCAAGTTTTTCCAACTGCCTACCTACGACCTCATCGCTTAACCAATAATAAGGTGTTTTGCGAATCTTTCTTCTTTGTTTATCCTTTCTAAGTGTTTCCTTATGCTCTTTATACCTTTGAAATCTTTCAGAGGAAACAATATTACCTTCCTTCTCTGCTTTTTCTACTGCAGAAACTTCTTTTTCAATTTGTCTTCTTTGGTTTTTATTCAAGCCTATCATATCGGAATTGAATACACTTGGGAATCCTAGTACATCCCTAGTGTACATCTTCATATAATTCTCCCATTCCTCATTATTATCTTTATTCTTGATAGGGTTTCTTTTTGAGAAGTCACTTATCCTATCGTGAGCTACCAAAGCTGTAAGATTATTATGGAATCCAGCTATCCATTGATTTGAATAATTCTCCAATACTTCAAAATCCAAACTAAAGCCAGGCATTGGTTCATCGCCTCTCGCCTTACCAGAACCGGGACGAGAGTTAAAGCCATCCATATCCTTTGTTAAGTAATCTGATTGTGCGTGATTGGCAAGAAGATATCTCATTGCGTGTTCACTAGCGCCACCGTCATCGCTCTGCCTAGCTCCAAAAGATACTTCATAATCTTGTTCTTGAAGAGCAACGAATCTTTCAATGAACTCCTCCTTGCTTAATTTTCCTTCAAGATAGAGTTCCTTATCTGCTTTAAGAACTGTTACCAATTTCTGCTTGATACCATAGTCTTCTATTCTAACATCATTGCCAGATTCGATATCTCTCGTATAATTATCTAATTTCACCCTTAAAGAAGATAGGTCATTACTAATGTATTCCCTGACCTCCCTTCTACTTTTTCTTGTAGCCATATGATCGGTATGTGGCCAATATTCAAATGAATCAGAAGTACGTTCAAACCTAGTTCCAACGTAACCAGTGGGTTTAAATGCAGTTGGATTCCATTCCAGTTCCCCATCGGGTAGTTCTTTGAATTTTCGTCTAGCACGTTCCCTATAAGCTTTAGCCTTCAAACTATCTTTTGATATCTTAGCCTCACTTATTCTGCCTTCTAACATTGTCTCATATTGTATGCGATACAAAGCATCTGAAGAAAGTATGGTATTTTGTATTAGGTTTGACAATTCGTCTTTCTTACCATGTGTTGCAACTTCATATAACTTCTTTCGTATCCTATTAATATTCAATCTTCCACTAGGTAGATATTCAAATAGATCGTCAATCTTTCCATATTTATGATCTACATCCACCCTATCCCATACGGGCCTAGAACCGCTTTCATCAAATCCAGCAGATATCCACTTTGAATAGAAACTATCTAGAAATTCACCGTGGCTTTTTCCTATCCAATCCATCACTTCATCACCCGTCTTATTAACGAGTTTTCCATCTTCAGTTATTTTATATGTCTTTTTTCTTAAAGTCTCATAGTCTGCAGAATTTTCTTCCCATACTTTATCATACATTACTCTTTTTGCTCTCTTTGCATCATCGCTACCTGACTGAGAGCCTTTCTCTTTTAACATCTTTGCAATTGCCAATCGATGCAATTTAGCAAACTCAGTAGTTCCACCATCCATTCCTTTGATCTGGTCTGCTAATTCATACCTTCTTTGAATCATTTCCTGATTGATCTCTTTTTCAATATTGGACATTGTATATATATGACCAAAGGTAGTGCTAAGATATTTCATCGTAGAAAATGGAAGTCTCACATCAAGCATTTCTATATTTCCATTCTTTTGAAGATAGGGAATCTCATGCTTGTAAGTCTGACTCATATCGAAAGTAAGAGCCTTTTCGCCTACCCTTTCTGGAAACATATAATAATAGATCTTTTTCATTCTCGAAGAATCGGAACCCTCAATGCGAATTTGCCTTACAAATTTTTGAAACCCCCTTATGTCATCCCAATTTGATTCGGATATAGGTCTGGCAATTACTTGTTTCTCATTCTGATATGCGCCGAAGAAATCCTCCATATATAAGGTAGCCTCAGGAGGTAGTTTTGAAAAATCGGATTCTAATTCCTTCAATACATTTGGAATATCCTTAGGAACATTGTTGCCTAATTTTTTATCAGTCGTTCCCTCAAATATGGGGTCATATAATCTCTCTATCTCGGACTTGGATGCTATTTTCTTCTCAGAAGGCTTCGCAGCATCAATCGGGTCTATATTCTCTGCGACCAATCTTTCACCAATGCTCTTATCTATCTTCGTATAAGGTTCATTATCTCTCATTAAGTTCCAAGCTTTTGCAAACCCACCCATAAACTCTCTTTTAGCGGACTCTGGAACCTCTCTGCTCTCAATTGGGAATCTATGAAAACTGGTCTTATTGTACCATTTACCCATATTGGAAAGTATTCCTTGATAGTAACCTATCTTTTGCTCATCTCTTTCAGTGGGGTTTTCCTTTGACATTAATTTTGATAATTCAATTTCTATGATTCCACCTGTTGCTTGTTTACTCTTAGGTTGATTATACAATGAGCTAAGCATATAGTTATAAAAATAATCTGTAGCTATCTTGGAGTCTATGCCAAACGAATTGGCCTTCTTGGTTATGTCTTCCTTTATTGCCTTTATATTCTTATCACTTTGAGCCAAGGTCTTAATGGAACCGATTTTCTTTCGTATATTGCTTTTTCTTGCGCGATTGTACTTTGACTTGACATTAACTGCTTTTTGAGCAATATCCTGTAAAAATGAATATGCTAGATCACTTCTCCCTGCATCATTCATTGATTCTATGAGCTTTTCACCTTTCTTAGATACGACCATAGCACTATACATATCCATCATATCGTTAAATACCAATTTACTTTCTGTTAGAGGGTCGTGAGGTCTGATGACATTCTCATTCCTCATATCTTGATATAGTTTGTAATGATTTGCATCGAGGTTTTCTACATTCTTATTTGCCTGAGCCATTCCACGAATACGCAATTGACGAACACTTAATCTATTTTGGTTTGAACCAGCAACATCGATTCCTTGATTGAAATAATACTCAGAATGCTTTGCATAGAAGTCCTCCATCATTTCTTCCGCTCTAGCATAATCAGTCTTCATATAAGAAGGTGTTATCTTAAGGTTCTTCCTATTGATATAAGGTAGTATGGTAGAATCCTTTCCATTCACAGCCTCATTGAATGACCTTACAAGCCTTCGCCATCCCTCACTTCCTTTCTCATACTTGAGTTGTATGTTATTATCAGCCATTTTATTGGCGAGATAGAATAGAGAATTCATTCTAAACTGAGAACTCTTAGCATTTCTCATTGCCAATTGAACTTCTTCTATACTCCAAGGTTTATTCGCATAATAATTCTTACCGAACAATTTCTCATTTATATTATACAATTCACCATATTCCGTATTCTTAAGATCATTGAAATCCACAGCATGGGATTTACCATCTTTATCCACAAAACGCGCTCCATAAAAAGCCTTACTGAATAAGAGGTCTCTCATGGTCTTAGCGTCTATCATATTCCAATACTCTGAACTATCAGCAGTCCTACTGGATGCCTCAACTGCATATTTCCTATAACCATTCACTACATCATTCAAATGCTTGAGACTGGTTTCTAGATACATAGTCCCATCTTTCTTATCCTTAGTGAATATATCTAAAGCTTTAATACCCTTGCCGGTTTTAGGGTCAATGATATCAGCAGTGACGTAATTCAAAAAGGTCTTTGCATTGACCACGGTTCCCATTGATTCTTTTCCCTCATAAGCGGACATACCGACCTTCCTTAAAGCAAATGGTGTATATTGGCTTATCTTACTACTAAATAAGGCTTCTGTCTTTCTATCTGGAAAGGCACTTCCAAATTCTTCGGTCACTTTTTTACTCTTATCCTTATTTGGAAACATTACTTGCTTGCCATTCTTTGTATAAGAAAGCTCATTCCGTTGCTCAAATACTGCTTTGGTAAATGTTTTTGGCAACCCTTGGTACATGAATACCTTATCGCCATCTACATCTGCACCATCTATATAGAAATGGTCTTTTTGATGCATATATACACCATAATCTGCTAATTTTAGATCGTTATCAATGAATCCTCTGAAATTCAATATTCTTGTACCTGCAACCGCAGGGGAAGGAACTCTCATTATTGCCCAAGTAAGAGCCTCAGCATATATCTTTTTATCCCTAGCTGATGTTTTAGGATTTTTATAAAGCTCCCAAACTTCACTCAAGCTCTTTTCAATCCCACCAACCTTTATCATCTTACCTTTATAACTGTGACCTAGTTTGAACGTGTTCTTTTCTATCTTTCCATACTTGGCCTTACTGATCGGGTCAACACCGGCAACCCATCCAGATGCAGAATGTTTCCACTTTGGATACATATATTTATTCTTTCTATATCTTAAGATCATCGCTTGGTACAATTCAGGCTTTGCTTGTGCTGATACAGGGTCAAAATCACTGTATTTTGCCCATCTTTGCAGTTCATTGACATATGTGTCCAACTCGACTAAAAAGTCCTCTTCAGCGAAGGAATCTGCACGATCCCTATACTTGGTCTCACCTACCATTTCCTTCAATAATTCTTTATATAGAGAGTGATATTTCTTTGGACTACTTATTATCTTAGTGAACTCAGCATCCCCTATCTCAGATATTCTAAAATTCTTTGGAATTGGCATCTTTGAATTTTCACCAATGGACTTCACAACTGCATTGGCAATGGAATTACCTTGGATTCCCTCATCGAATGCAGCAGACATAAAATCCTTAAATGCCTTTTCTGGTATCTGTAGTTTATTCAGCAGTACATGAAACTGTTTTTTAATGGTCTGACTTTCAAGTGCGTGTGCATCTTCACGAACCCCATAATCAATACGTAGATCTTCTAATTTGATCTTGACGGTCTCTGGATTCTTTACTCTTTTACCTGTCTTTGAATCTTTAAAATGGTACTGATAGGTCTTGTTTTTATAACCAACGGCCTCACCATAGTATGACTTTGTACCATTGGGTAGTATCTTGGCGGCACTTGTCATTACGATACCTCGATTGCTAGCTCCCATTGATGCATCGTATTCAGGATGGGACGGATGAACTCCACCTTTCACAATAAACAATTGGTCTCCTATCCAAGCTGCTATGGAAGGCTTCAATCTTGAAACATCCTTTCCAAATCCATTTGCTTCCAATAATCTTTTATAAAGGTCACTATGTAAGGTCAAGTATCCATCGATCTCGCTTTCATACATTTTATCTTTGATGATGGCACCTTCTTGTTGAAGGTACCTATCTTCCTTTTGACCTTTCACATTTGATTTATGAACCTTTCCATCTGGTTCGCCTATGACAGGTATGAACTCCAATACACCTTCATCTCCAACTATGTCCTTGAATCTAGCGATATCCTTTTGAGGCATTCCCTTACTAGCAAGTAAACTCTCATATTTAACTCTTTTTTGAGCATTTGCAAACTGCGCTCCTGGTTCATATAGAAAATTAGACAACATCGCCTTTCTATACATCGCAAGTGCGTTAGACTGGTCCTTTTGAGAAGCGTTATCTAATTGATGAAATTTCAACCACTCAGTAGCATCTTTATTTATAAGGTCTCTAGCAGAGAACCCCTTCGAGTTAGGGTCTGCTGATGTTATCTTGGAAAATACCTTCATGTAGTGATCCCAAGTCTTATCCAACTGTAGCCCCTCAAGGTTCTTAACGCTCTTATGGTACGGATAGACCCTTTCAACCCCATTATCCTTCTTTGGTATCTTTAGATATCTATTGCCCTTGTCCAAGGATTTGGATAATTCAAGCCAGTCATATCCATACATAACATTCTCCATCTCACCCGATGGCCCAAAATGCTTATCATAAGGTCTATGCAATCCGCCATAAGCATCGAACTCCTTGAATTCCACTACTTTAACATTGTCAAAAAAGTCTCCGGTCTTTTTAAAATGAACCTCATCAGACGGAGATGGTTGATTTTCAGCAACCCTATCACCTTTACCATTGTATACATCCCTAGTACCTAGCCAGCCACCTTTATTAAAGAATAGATAAGGTCTCAATTCTTCATTTCTAACTCTATTGAATAGTTGCTTTAGGCCATTCTCGACCTCTGTACTTGGTACGTAGTTATCTGCTTTATCCTTCACCTTTTCAATAAAGGTCTCATATGTGTCTTTTTTAGTGACTGAATCTTTATATACGCCAAGTATGTTATCCAGTATCTCAATAGGAGACTCTTCTCCTTGAACTGATTTTTCTATTTCCCTCAGAAAATAACGAATTGAAGTAGGAGTGTCTAATTCTAACTGATCCTTATCCATTCTTTCAGTGACGTAGTCAATGCCCTCTCTTTGGTTGGGATTGTTCTCTACATTACCCTTGACCACTTCCATTATAGCTTCTATGTCTCCGCCTCTTGCTCGTTCCAATTGAGTCTCAGACATATTGTCAACCACTTCTTGCACATCCTTACTCAATTCACCAAGTGGTTTATCCTTATCAATTTTCTCACCTTCCTTTGTCTCGGGTATGACCTCATTGGCTACCTTATAGATAAGAGAAGATTCCTCAAATTGCTCATAATCCCTATCAAACTTATCCATTGATTTGGCTTTTGCATCAAGGCTCTCCATTTCAGATAACTCACTATTCTCACCTTTTCGCATCCTCATCGCAGCTTCTTCAGCCTCTACGTTGCTTACAAGCCTTTCTTTCATCATCTTTAAAAAGACAGATGCTTCCGTAGGAGTATCTGGTTCTTCAATGAATAGGTCTAATTGCTTTAATTTTCTATCGTACTTTTCAGATATATTGTATTTGAAATGCCTCTTTACATATTCCTGAGCTTCTGGATGCAAAGCATTGTATTCACTGGTCTTTAACATCTCCGTAGATCTTCCTACATTAACATCACCATAGACATCATTTTCTTTATTGGAAAAAGAATCTGTATACTGCATTGCTTGTTTTCTCTTGGCACTGGGATGTTTATATCCAAAATAAGAACCTAATAGAGTTTCGTACATAACAACTGACGTAGGAGCATCTTGAGCAAAGGCGAGACCACCCTGCAATCCGGCACCTAATCCACCTTTTACAACCTTATTGAACCACCAATCGTCTGCGGATTGAGCCACTTTAGGATTAGAGTGACCTAATAGTTTACGCATATTGGTAAAGTTACCAATTGCCCCAAATGCGCCACCAAAGGCTGCACCATGAATGGTTGATTCTATGACTTCTCTAGGCCCACCCCAAATCCCAGATACTCCAGATGCTAGACCTAGATTGATACCACTACTTGCGATATCTGCAACAACACTTCCTTCCTTTGTTGCCTTGGCTATGTCATATCCAGCTTTTGCCAATCCGGGAGTGACCCACTTCCCTTGAGCAAATTCAGCCGCTTGGAATGGTAGAGATTTTTGTTTGGCTAGGAATTCTCCTATATTGGCAGTCTTGTCTAAGACCTTTCGAGCCATACTACCCTTAACAAGACCTAGTCCTAATTTAGAACTAGCAAGCATAGTCCCTTTTAATAAAGGAGCGCCAATGATTCCCGGAACAAACCCAATTAAATGCCCCATACTATGAGCTATCTGCTCACTAGGGGTCACTGGGTCATCTGACCAACCTAAAGTAGAGAAACCTTCAACTGCGCCAGATGCGAATTGATTGACTAAACTAGAAAGTTCTCCACCTTGTTTTTGCTCCTCAACATCCATATTTCTCTTGAATGGAATATCGAGTTCCTTGGAAACACGTTCTAGTTCATCAACGGTATCATCGTCAAATAACCAAGGGTTACTATTGTAGGAGTTTACATATTGTTGAAACTGATAGGGATCCATCTATATATAACTTTAGTATCCTTGAGGTAAGAAGCTGTCAAAATCAGCGTTCTGTGAAGGCATATCCAACATTTGTATCAAACTCTGAACGTCACCCAATGCGGTCTTTGCTTGTTTCTTGGTAGTTGAAGATTCTCCCCAATTATAAAATTGACTACCAGAGAGTTCCTTCTCGTAGTTTTTCAAGACCGCACTCAAAGCAGCGGCCCTTGGGTCAAGTTTCGTTACAGTTTTATCTTCACTCCATGGGTTATACCAATCCCCTTCTTCGATCTCTGTCGATTTTGGAAGTTCCCTGGCTATCTTAACAGCTTCACTCAATGCCGGTAGGTTTCCTTTGACCGCATTCAATACATCAGATTCTTTATAATTCATTCCAAAAGCATTGCTTGTTTTACCAAGACTGAACGGACTAGCTAGAAAATTGAAGTTTCTCTGCTGTTCTGTTTGTCCCATTTTCATTTTTAATAAATTACCCAATACCTCTTTTTCAAAATTTATGTTAGATAATTCCTTGGTCTGTTCAAACGCCTTATCTTGCATTCCTTCTTTATGCTTTTGACCTTCTATCTGCCTATCCATTTTTGCATTTATGTCTGCTAATTGAGTACCTGCTTGAAAAAGAAATTCCTTCTGTTGCCTAGAATCTTTTCCACCTTCCATCATTCTCTGAATGGTCTCCCTAGAATCCAATTCCATGCCTGTTCTTTTCATTATCTCACTCTGAACAAATTGGGTCAATTCAAGCCTTGCGTTATCTCCAGTAACTTGCCTTCTATTCATTTCCCCTTGAACGAAAGCAGTTAAGTCTTTATCGCCACTTATCTTTTCTTGCAGTCTTGCCATTCTTTGTTCATTGTCTAATCCCGCAAGTTCTTTATCGCTCAATAATTTCTTGACCAACCTATCCATTTGGCCAGACTCTCTTAAACTAGCTATGGATTCATTACTTTTTAAAGATCTAACAAGTCGATCTAAGCTACCATCTTGTCTCATTTTCTCTAGGTCTACTCTTGTACCTAATTCTTTTTCAAGACGAGCCATTGCTGCTGTATCTGTGAGATTTCTTAAATCTATCCTATTTGACAATTCACTTGATAAGCGAGAATCTAAACCAGCCTCTCTCATCACAAGTTCATTTTTAGATGCTAATATTTTTGCATCATTTATTTTTTCAGCAGATGTAATTCTATCTGTGTTTATTTTTTCAGCAGACGTGATCCCCATCTGCGTTCTTGTGGTAGCTCCGGCTTCTTTCTCAGTTGTCTGTTTTTCCTGTGAACCAGTTGTTATTTCTACTCTTTCTTTAGCACCAGCTTGTGTTTTGTCGGTTACACCAAATTGTGTTTCTTGACTAATTTCAGCCGCTTTAAGGGTAGTCTTATTACGCTCATCTGCTATTTTCTTTTGCATCTTCAATTGAGCGCCTAACATTTCTAATTGCTGAACTCTATTTTTTTGACTCTCTACTTGCTGAACCAGTCTTTCAGTTCCTGAAGTATATCCCGTCCATCGTTGTGCCATTTATCGTAACTCCTTATTTAATCCTGAAAAATCATTAGTATATCTATCGAAATGCCCTACCCAATTATTATAACCACTCGCACCATAATCAGTGGCACCAAAGGCTAGTCCGGCAAGATCGAACATACTATTGCTCATTGAGTCACCCCAAGCGGATCTTGCATTTGCATTACCTACAGCTTGTTGGTATCCCATTTGTTTTGCAAATCTCCTTGCATCATTTTTACTTTGAGCGTTTGAAAGATTAACTTGATTTCGTTGACCAACATTGAACATACCTACATTCGACCTAGTTTGGTCTATTTGTCCAAATGCACTTGAAGCCCCTTGTAATAACCCCGCTCCTAAATTTGCAAATTGAGTACCAATACCTAATGCGCTTTTTCTATACTGCTCACCTGCGCCTGCACGTGTTATAGCTCTAAACGCCCTTGAAGGCCCGCCACCTCCAACACCGGCACGTGACATCGCCTCAATAGCTTGAGTATTCATTTGATCCGCAAAGCCGAATGAGGATTTATATGCATCATCCAAGAGCCCTTTTTGCATATCTGATTGACCAGAAAGAAAGTTGACACCTTGATTTTGCATCGTCTTTGCAGTTTGTAAAAAATTCTTATCTGCTGAATAGGTATGACTACCTGCCATTACTTGTTCTGGGTCATATCTAAAATTGTAATTTATATCTTTAGGTCTGTTTAGATATTTCCCTGCTAATCCTAATCCACCCAATACAAGTGGAACTGCTAATGGTAAAGCCATATTATTACTCCTTATTTCTTTTCATCTTTTGTTGTAAAAGATAAATTGGTTGCGGAAATCCAGCCTTCGTCTGTTCTTCCTTGAATTTGATAAACCCCATCACTGCGCTTAGAAAGTCTAAGATCACCTCTTTTACCGCTACTTTCTTTTCTAGCCTCTGAGGGGTTTCCACTATTTACTGAATCTATTATCTCATTGATATCTTTATATACTTCTTGGATGACACGTTCCATGTTATCAGAATCAACCTTGGGAGCCCTTTTCTTACTAATAGACATTAGGGGTCTGTTACCGGAACTTCTCTTAGTCCACGCCATTGCATTCCAAGAGCATTTAACCTATCTGTTGTTGCATTAGAAACAACTTTGATTCTAGCCCATTTTGCTTTGGTTATTGCAGATAAGGCACCATATGAAGTTGGATCACTGTCAAAGGCAACGGTAACTACAGGTGAACCTGAATCACTTTGTTCATGTAATTTGATAAATTTTTTATCTACAGTAGATGCATTCATAACTAATTTTTTAGAATACCATTGCCAAGCTACTTTAGTTGAAGCGTGTCCTAGATAATTATAAAGATTTGTACCATTTGATATAAAATTCTCACCGCTTGTACCAGATACATAAGAAGTAACTGCTTCCGAATCCCATAAATCCCATCGATTTGAATCAATACTGTATGCCCAACAGAAATTAGAATTTATATCGCTACCGCCTAAATTATACTGTATATCAAAAAATACAAGTAACGCTCTTCGTTTATTATCAAACCCCAATACTACATCTCTTTGAGGAGATGGTCTTAATTGCCATGCAGTATAAACTGCTATGGGGTATGGATCACCGGTACCTGCAGGATTTGTTACTTCTGGTTGTGTAATAATAGGTCCCGCAATTGGTTTAGGGACTCTACCATCGTGAAAATATATATTATTGTTATCCGCAAAGAACATTCCATAATCTGTTACAATAACAGACTCACTATTCAAACATCCTGCGCCATCAAAGATATCTTCTATATACATTCCATTTGGCTCTATTCTGTAGATCTTACTTTTTGTAAATGCATAAAGTCTTCCATTGAACCCCTTGATAGCGGTAGGTATGTCAGGAAGTACCATGAAATCAAAGACCCAATTGAATTGGTCGTAATTATAAGGTCTGGATTTAAAGATATATAGATTTGCATCTTCTATTTCAGGGTGACTGCATTGAGTCACGAATAGTTGATTATTCAAAACCGTGCTTAAAGTGTATTTTGGGGTAAAATTATCTAGAGCCTCAGATATTCCAGTTCGAGATTCATAACTACCTTGGCTTGTTCCATTGTGGATAAATTGATGAGATTTCTTCACTCCCCAATCTGGAGATGTTGCATCATCAGAGACTTGTAACCATTGGTCGTTTATTTCAATTGACTTTGCCAATCGATAGAATCCAGTGGGGTCACTTGAGTTAGTATCACCCTCAGCCATGTATAAATTGACCCCAGTTATCCTTTTTGACATAGATGTGATATTGAATAGGTCAATGGATATAGAAACTTGAGTTGAGCTAGCCCCTTGAGTTATCATGAAATCCGTACTCAATGGAGATTCTTGATACCCATCATACATATAGGATATCTTATAAAAATAATTCTTTTCTGCTGTAAAAGATGAAGAAGCCCCAGATGAAGCCAATGATAAAGATACGTTGGCATCTGATTGCAATATCACGGTTGCAGTTTTATCAGAAAAAGAACTAGCTACATCATCTAGCTTTGACCATCTACCCACAGAATCACCACTACTGAACAAATGGAAGTCTACTGTACTACTGCCCCCATCTGCGGTACATATGGCTGAATTGGTAATGTTGGAGGTTATAGACAGTTGATAGGTCTGCAATAAATCTCCATTTGAAGCAGTATCCATATCTGGTATTGCCACTCTCCATATAAAAGAGTCATCTAAAGCATCGGAATTAGATGGTTGAGCTACGGCTATATAATTAGTTCCATCGCTTGCGACATATCCTCTATTGATTGTCCCATCTGTAAATATCTGTTTTTGACTTATTGAACCTGTGTTATCTGCAAAGTAAAATAATTTATTGTCACCTGTTAAGGTATCAGATGTTGAATCACACCCTTTATGGATTGACAATATGCAACTACTTACTATAACTACATTGCCTGTTGATTTTGTAAATCTAGCAAGACTAGCTGAGCCATCTCTATCTCTAATATCTATTGCAAAACCACAATGATCTGTACTGTCCTTTAATTTTATAAGATTTACCCTTGGTATAAAAGTTGTCATTGTGGCATTATCGTCTGTTGATCCTGTATCAAACTTACCAGTAGGTGGTGTCCCTGAGTGTACAGTCCTCATTAATGGAAACCTATTTGTAACTTCTGTATCTCCATCTGCGGTTGGTATCGTAACATTGGCTATATAAGCTTTTTCAGGATTAGCAGCTGAAGTTTTTTCAGCAGATATCCACAACTCTGCACCTATTTCTAGTAGGTCTGTGTATTTATTTGGAGCAGTGCTACTTGCAAGTGTTAGTTTATTTTCCTGTATCACTTCAAGCGTAGTTGAATCGACCTTATACAATACCCCTAAGATATTATTGCCTTGATGAAAGGTTTTTGAATCCAATAACCATAGATCACCATCACTTGCAAGAGCAAGGGCAGTTAGGTCAGCTTGGTTCTTGAAAATAGGTTTTCCAATCTTATCTATAGTCCCGTCTGATATTTTAAACCTATATAGTGATTGACCACTATACTCTATACCATAGATATATGTATCGTCCGTTACAACCTTATGCATATCCGTGAATGACGATGGTGCGGTAAGAGAAGCGTTCTCTATCTGAACACCACTAGGAACAGAACCTCCGAACTGACCATGGGTTACAATACCAGACCATTTGACGTCTAGGGAGGTGCCTTGCCCAATATGAACTTCTTTATTGTTTACTTCCATTGCCGGACTTGATGTGTATGTACCAGACTCCAATAAGGTCGGAGTACCAGGTGTTCCTTCCAAATCGTCTATTTTAAAAAAATCTCCATCGCTATCCATATATACAGCTCTAATAGTTCCACTATCATTGATTATTGACATACCTATAGAATCGACACCTGTTTTATGAGTTGTATTTGCAGGTATCCCTTTCAAAGCACCATTGTCTAATAATGGGTCTATATTCTTACTGAAAGAGGCAGCACTATTGGGGATATCTCTCTTGTCTGGAGCATAGTATGTTCCGGAACTGAAAACATTGATCTCTTCAAGCTGTTTAGGCACGTATTATCTTTCCTCCATAGGTAGTTACTCCATCATTAATATCCATGACCATTAAATTGAAGTTCCCATTATCAAATATATCTACCAGTCCCACATTGTGAGTCCAATTGGTAGGTCTTCCTTTTAAGTAATCTTTGCTCATGTCGGTTAAGCATCCCATTGAATACGCCATGTGTGGCCCGGAGATGTGGGTAATGACGGCTTTTTGACAATCATGGGTGTGTCCGTATATAATGTTGCATCCCATTTGCAGTGCGTGAGTTCTTGCATGGGCAATTCCCATATAGTGTCCTCCGTGGTAAGCGTATAACTTGCTTCCGAACACTTTAAAGACTTCACCATAGTCGTGCCATTCATATCCTCTTTCGTCAAACTTGAAGGCTTTTCTGGAACCGTAATGTTCAAGGTAGGGGTTTTCATCGACAAAGTGGTCGAACCATTTTTCGTGGTTCCCTTGAGCAAATTGTTTTTTATCGCAACCGATCTCTTCAAGAACCTTGTCAATCCTATCAAGTCCTTTATTCCCTTGCCTGATCTCTTCATCAACGAATGGAAGTTGATACTCCAACGGTGGACGCTTTCTCTTGCTCCATTGCCAATGCGAAACGGATTCACCATCAATAGTGTCTCCCAATAATAAAAAAGCAGTTGGTTTGATTTCCTTGAGAACATTCAATGCACATTTAAACGCCTTTTCGTCGTGATTCGGAAAGTGGATGTCTGGAAACACCACCACTCTTTCTTTTATTTTCATTTATAACCTTTATTGACACTTCCTTACCTCAATCCATCAATTCAAAATGTACTAAATCGTCAAACTTGTTATCTTTTGTAGTTCGTTGCCCCTTAAACAATGAACTAGCATTCCAATCTCCACCCCAACGTATCTTAACGCCCATTTTTGCTGCCGTAGCAAGGACAAAACCTCCTAAGTAATGAAAGTCATCCCTAGCCTCCCAATCTATCGGATATGGCGAAATATCAACGGCTTTTCCTTGAACGTGTTTTCCAAATTTGGTTTTGCTTAATCCCTTAGCAACTAATTCGTCTTGTCTCTCTTGACTTCTCAATCCTTCTATGACTGTAATGTCAAAATACTTAACGACTTCATTTAGGACGTTGACAAGTCTAGCATCAACGCCCTTTAATCGTTCTTTACTCCGCTTGCCAAATTTTGGCATTACAATCCAATCTTTTTGAGCAATACACCTTTAATTACTTTCCAAAGTGCTTCAAGTATCTTGGCTTCAGTTTTTTCTGAAATAATTGGTATATCTACTGCTTTATTTATTTCAGCAATTACTTCTTTTCCATTATCATCTGACAACAAGTCATCTGCTATTAACTTTGCTAACATTATATTATCCTCATTATTACATTTACGATTATAGGTATACTTATAACGGCTACTGCACCCACTGTTTGTAATTTGGTTATTGCGGTATCGTGATCTGCTACCTTTCCATTAAGTTTTTCTACGTGTTTTTCTACACGATAAAGCATATTGAATATGGTCTTCTGTCGCTCATCGAACTTGACCATCATTGCAAATAAATCATCGTTATGTGGCATTAGTGCTTCCCATTGATTCTTGAGAGAGAACCTTCAATTCTAGACACTTGATTGTCCAAGTCATTTATTTCCTTGGTCATCGCATCGAACTTTCTATCAAGCTTGTCATCGGATTGATTCCATCTATTAATAAGTTTAATTATCATCCCTTCCATATTTTCCAATGTCTCAGATTGACCTCTGTTTTCTAATTTTAGTTTTTCTAATGCCTCTTGTTGAGCTTCACTTTTTTTTGATAAAGATATAACAAGATAGACGAACATAACGCCTACTACCCCTATCATTCCCGCTTCGCCATATACTGCCATAAAATCCATATTATTTCCGCTTTTTCTTACCCCAACTAAATGGGTTTAGGTTTAATTCTTTTTCGTAAAATTTCACTTTAGCTGCTAACTCTTCTCGTTCAATTCTTTCTTCGACAATGTGTTTGCTAAGTAAGTTTTCAATTTGTTCATCCGCAGTTGCCACTTTATTTTCCAACGCTTGAATTCTATTTTCGATTTGAAAGTAGTAATAGATAAGACCAGCCAATAGTACACATCCCTGAGCGAGCCACTTAAGATTAATGCTAACAATGGCATTGTCATCAAGAATGGTAGTGCGATAGCTTCTGGCGGTATCTGGTTTCCCACTCATTTCACCGTTATATCTTCAAATTGATGATGTAACCAACACCAATTAGATTGGTTATAAACTTTTCCGTGATAATAATGAAGAACAGAATCAGCCCCCATTAATTCGATAAAAACCGTATTTGAAACAGTATCCTGAGGAGTAAGTACAACACCTCCTACGCTCCATCCATGACTGCATCCC
>TARA_R100000655_G_scaffold2919_2_pt1 | contig 18391 bp, 17 predicted proteins | sample TARA_R100000655 | Tara Oceans TARA_R100000655 (sample SAMEA2622497) | marine metagenome | biome: marine biome (ENVO:00000447); feature: deep chlorophyll maximum layer (ENVO:xxxxxxxx); material: "saline water (ENVO:00002010), including plankton (ENVO:xxxxxxxx)" | depth 90 m
AATACTAGATGAGATGGAAACTACAGTTGTGTACGACAATGGCGGGATTGGTCCTGCAAGACTAGAAATAGACAAGAGTTCAGGTGCTGCGGAAGCACACGGTGACCGAGTTGTTGCTATGTCGTTGGCGTTGTTGATGTGTGAAACATCGACTGGTCAATCAGATAGAGTAGAACCCGAAACTGGCTTACCAGATTTCTCTGCCAAAACAATATTAAAAATGGATGAAATTATGTAATTTTTTAGTTGACAGGTTTTTGTTAGGTGTGTTTAATTTACGATAAGTCTAATTTAAAAACGGGAGCATTAGATGGCACAACAGGTAGAAAGAGTAAAACCAACTGAAATTTTCCACGGGCAGAATTTAAACATATCAAGTTCTTCAGCTACAGTGCTGGGGGCTTCAGGAGACTTAGTAGCGTCAGAAGTGACTATTAAAGCAATGGTGTCAAATGCTGGCTCCGTTTATATTGGGTCTTCAACTGTCAGTGCAACAACTGGATTTGAACTTCGTGCTGGTCAGCAAGTGACTATTACAGCGGGTTCACCTAGTGATTTGTATGTTAAAGCCGCAACTGGTAGTGCGGACGATGTTTCATGGATCGCAACTTAAACAATTTAAGGGGGCGTTATGCCAAAAGTAGGAAAGAAAAAATTTGCTTACACTAAGAAGGGTAAAGCAGCTGCTAAGAAAGCTGCTAAGAAAACTGGCAAGAAGGTCAAGCGGAGCGGTTATTGAATAACAACACTCTCAATAATAACAATAATGTCATGAACTCAGTCGTTTTGCCACCACGGTTAAAGGACTTGTGTTTGTGGTGTACTACCTTTGAAGATGCGTATTCTCATGGTGCTAGACAAACAACTATGTACGATTTGTCAGGAAGTGGCAATAATCTTACTCAAGATGACTCTGACCATTTACCAACATTTGGAACAACGTCAGGTCAGTTTGGTGGTAGGAAAGTTATGAAACTAACTCATCCGAGTGGGGTTGCAAGTTATATAGAGAACACCGATATAGATGTGACAAGTATATTCGGAGACGCATCTTCAACAACAACTGATCCTGAGTGGACTTTTGTGTTTGTCTTGAATGAAACAGCAAATTCTCTTGGAACTGAAAAGTATTTTTCTCTTCAGGGTAGTGGTGGTCAGAACGATAAGCTATTTTTAATGAGGCATGCACAAGGTTCTGGGTTTAGAATTAACGGTAACGCTAACTATTTTGACACATCGCAAATTGATTTTACTCAGGGAACTGCTGTGACATCATTTAATGTCTGCACTGACGCTGGTTCAGACATGACTTTTGAACAATGGATTGGTGGGGTTGCGGCTGACTGGGATGACACTGATGTCGGGACGCAATACACAGTGGACCCGAACACAATGTTTGACGCAGTGGGTGAGACAGTTACATGCACAATAGGTGCTGAGATGGACGAGTCAGATATGTGGTATGGAGAGATTGCTGAAATACTTCTTTGGAAGGGTGCTCACACTGCTGCTGAAAGAACAGAAACTTTAAACTATCTACAAGATAGGTGGGATTGTTCCTAATGCTTAAGTTAGATAAAGAGCAATTAAGAAACGAAATTACTGCGGCTAGAGCATGGCGTGACAAGCATTTAGCTAGTTGGTCAGATCAAATTGAAAGGTTCTCAGGATCATCGTACAAAGACTCGTACACAGGTGCTGGTATGAGTCCATCGGGTGACCCAGAGAACTTTGCGTATTCTTATATTGGTCTTGTTTTACCTAAACTTGCTTATGATGTGCCAAGAGTAGAAATTGAGGCTGACGATCCAATTGTGGATGGCATGACAGCTGAACTGCTTGAGTCTGCTATGAACAGATGGTGCATGCGTTCTAGTCTTCGTAGATCACTACAGCGTGTTGCAACTGACATGCTCTTTACATGGGGCGTTGCGATGGTTACTCGTGAACCAGTAAAAAGCATGCGTAGGATTGACCCGCATCACATGGGCACATCGCCAAGAGTTTACAGAATATCTCCTGAGCATTTTATACTTGACCCTGCTGCTGACTCGTTTGAGGAAGCACGGTTTATGGGTCATAGCTACGCAGTTGATCATGATGACTTGATTAAGAAGGCAGAAGACGATGAATACTACGATCTTGAAGCAGTTAAGAAACTGACTACTGGTGGTTCATCAGGTGACTACAAATTTAAATACGGTGAAAGAAGAGACATACCAGACAGGGACCAAATCATTTGCACAGAGATATGGGTTCCTGAACATGAGCTTGATGACCATCCTAAAGATGGCAAGCACAATGGCACAATTTACATAATCGGTGAGGGTTCTGAAGGTGATGTTGAAATCATTGCAGAGCCTAGACCATACTTTGGTCCACCGACTGGACCATACACTATGTTTGGTGCGTACTGCGTACCAAGCGATCAGTTCCCACTTGGACCGCTAACCGCCGCAGATCAACTCATTCAAGAGTTGAACACACACTTGCGTTCAATGGGAACGTCTGCATCTGCTTACAGACGCATGGTCGCTGTTGATTCTACCGCAACCAAGTTTGCACAAGACATTGCAAATAAACCTGACCTCATGGTAGTACCTGTGGACAACTTGGATAAAGATAAAGTGGTGCAACTTGAAATGGGTGGAGTCACACAGCAACAGATTGGTTACACGGAGTTAACACAGAACAGGTTAGACCGTTTGACTGGGTTGTCTGAAGTTATGCGGGGTAACATTCACGGAGACACAACTGCAACGGAAGTTACAACTGCTGCAACATCGGCTGGCGTTAGAGTTAGTTGGTTGCAACAGCAGTTTGCTGAGTGTGTGTCAGAAGTGTTGTGGAATGTTGGTTGGTATCTATGGCACGACAAGGAACTTGAGATGCCATTAGGTAAGGAAGGCATTAAGGTGGCTGGATCACCTGTCAAGTGGAAGGGTGGTCGTAAAGACACTTACGCCGCTATGTCATTGAGAGTTCAAGCACACTCAATGCAACGTGTAGATGAAGCATTGCAACAGAAGCGTGTTGTTGAGTTGATTCAACTTGTTATGCAAATCGGTCAAATGGCTCCTGCTATGCCGTTTGTTGATTGGGGCAAGCTGTTAGAAACTGTAGGCGATTCATTGAACATGCCTGATCTTGACAGCATAATTAACTTAAAGAAAGCACAGCAACAACCAATGCAACAACCAGCACCAGCTGGAGGAGAGGCAGTAAGCCCATCAGCGTCAGTTGGTGACGCATTGTCTGGTGCAATGAGAGGCGTAGGAGCAGGAAGTCCTAGTGGGAGGGCTATCTAATGCCGATGTATGAATTTGTAAATGTAGATACAGGGGATAAGCGTGACTTCTTTTACAGAATGGACAACGCTCCTTGTATTGGTGAAATAATAGAACACTCTGGGGCACAGTGGCGAAGAGTCGTAAACTTTCAAGTAGACGCTGGTATGGAAACAAAGATACACGGTTATCCGTATGTATCAAGTGCCTTGCCACGAAACTTGGAAGGCTGTGATACAACAAGGCAAGGCAAGCCGATCATAACATCACGAAAACAAGAGCGTGAAGTCATGAACAGGCATGGCTATGAAAGGGATTAACCATGAGTGAAATAGAAAACAATGTAAGCGTAGAGCAGGTAGGCGAGAATGAAAATGTGGTTACTGAAGCAGCCAATGCACCGTCTACTCCTTCTGGTGCAGAGGTATCGTCACCTGCTGACGCTTACGATGAAGACGCAATCCTTGATGCAATACTTGCAGGTGAGGAAGTAGAAAAGACAGAAGCTAAGAAAATAGAATCTGTTGATGAAGTAATAGCAAACAATAGTGAAGAGGTTGCTGAGTCTGATGACGATATGCTTAGAGCATTGAGACGAGACGGTGTACCTCAAACTGTTATTGATCAGATAAGCAAAAACCCTGAACTGTTAGCTGAATGGGCAACCAAGGCTATAAAGCGACAATCAGATGTTGATGCTTATACTGAAAAGATGCGGGAACTCGAAGGAGTTACTGCAACAAACAAGTCGGATGTGTCTGAACCTACAGATGCTGAAGAAGAGTCCACCGAGGGAACCACTCCGTTGGATGCACTTGCCGATGAAATCGGTGAGGAAGCGATTGAGCCAATTCGACAAATGCAACAAGAGTTAACCGAACTCCGTGCACAACTTGATGAAGCAAATCGCCGTGTGGTTATGTCTGAGGTGCAGCAAGCAGTGGAGCAAGCGGCACCGAAAGTTCTAGCGAAATGGGGCAATGTTACTGCGGACAAAAAGTCTAAAGTCATTGAACGCATGAGCGAACTAGGAAAGGCACAACCGAGGACTTTTTCTAGCATTGATGACCTGATGCATGTAGCGGCAAAGCAGGTGCTTGGGGAGCCTTCGGTAACGAAGCGTTCTGCAACTCCTAGCCCACCAAAGAGAAGTGCAAAGATAGAGCGTACAGCGACTAAAGAAGAAGCTGAAGACGCTGCTTTGGATATACTTCTTGGCGGGGGAACAGTCGATCAAGCTAAGGCAGCAATGCGTTAATTATTTGACTATAAAGGAGGAATGTCATGGCTGGCACTCCTGCGGATAAATTCCGTGATTTTATGGAAGTAACAGGACCTGCATACTTAACAGGTGCTGATACTATCATCAACGAAGCCGTCAAAAGAAGCTACTTATGGGGCGATCTCGTTAAAGGGAAAGAACGAGCAATTCAAGGTGGAACAGAAGTTCGTGAAACTTTGATGACTAGTGACGGTGCAACTTTCCAATACTATCAACCAAATGAAACATTCACTTGGTCCAATCCTCAAGTTCTTGACACAGTATCCGCTGACTGGCGATTTGCTGTTGATCACTTAGCATGGACTGATCATGAAGTTGAACTAAACGCTGGTGACGGTCTTTCATCTGAAGCAATGAAAGCTGCATACAAAAGACTTAAACGAGCTAAAGAACAACGAATGGTTACATCACTCGTGAACGGTTTGGAAGAATCTCTATGGGCAAGCCCTTGGGGACAATCAAGTGAAATGGAATCAAGCTCAGGTAAAACACCTTACTCAATTCCATGCTTTATTACTGAAAACGGTAAAACAATTGGTGGCGAATACAAAGGATATGTTCCTGCGTTGGCTACTGGTGATTGGACAACTGTTGCAGGTATTGACCCTGACGATCAAGCTGTTTGGGGTAACCAAATTGTATTTTATGACAAAGGTTTGTCTGCGAATGCAGCAGGTGTTGAAAAGAGTTATGAAGAATATCACATTGACGAAAGTACAGACACAACACACAGTGTGTATGGTTTGATTACAGCGTTTGATGAAATGTTCTTGAAACTTGATTTCCGTGCTCCTTTTACGCATGCAGAATATTTTGAAAATCCTTCAATGAACCAACAGAAAATTGTTTGTTCAAGACGAGGCATCAACGAGTACAAGCGTGCACTTCGTGATTCAAATGACCGTCTAGTATCAATGCAAGACGCTGCATATGCATCACCTTCATACAGTGGTATTCCGCTAACCTATGCGTCACAACTTGACACAGCTGCTCTGTACAACACAGACGCTGACACAGTTGTAGACACATACGCTGGTCGTGCTGCATCTGAAATTGCTATTGCAAGTACAGCAGGCACTGAATTTGGTCTTACGACTATTGACAAAGGTGCTCGTTACTACTGGATCAATGGTGAGTACATGACACCATTTATTCACGCACGCCGTTACATGGTTAAACACGATGTTATGCGACATCCGAATCAACCATTCACTAACATTCAACCAACTGACACTTGGTGGAACTTGCTACCTAGCTCTCGTATGAGACACGGTATCGTTTCCCCTCGTGAAACAAGCTAATAAGGAAAGGAAAATATTATGAAACTTTCACCCATAGCAGGAATGCAATCAATCGGTTGGGCAACAGAAACTTTTGTTGGCAAAAGCGGTGAAGCTTCAGCGACTATTTCAAAAGGGCACATTGTTGAATGTACTCTTACTAAACTTGAAGAAGACGCTAATCAAGAAGTTAAACTGGCTACAGGAGATGGCTTCGGTATTTATGCCGTTGCTCTTGAATCTGTAGCAGCTGGCGAAGAAGGTCTGTTTGCTTTAAGCGGTAAAGTAGAAGTTATAGGCGGCGCATCAGTTTCGGCTGGTGTTCGCATCATGCCAGAAGCTGCTGGAGAAGCAATTGCTCATGTTGGCACAGGAAACAACAATGTTTGTTGTGGCATTGCAGTTGACGCTCTTACTGATGGTAATTTAGGCACTGTCTTGTTTGACGGATTCCAAATAATTACTGCTCAGGACCAAACTCCTGATTAAACCGAACCAACTGGTTCCGAACGGGAGGCTTTCTTCGGAGAGCCTCCTACTCGCAACCATTGAGGGAATACTATGACACTTACCTACGGTCAAATTAGAGATGCAATAAGACTTGCAGTTGGCGGCGATCCTTCAACAGTTGGAGGTGGCACAGCGACTGTCAATGATCGTATTGCACAAATAGCAAACCACGCTGGCGAACACTTGTTCAATAGAGCGTGGAGGTTTAGAGAGCGTACAGCGTCAGGCTTAACTATTGAGTCAGCTGAGAACACTGGGGCTTACATTGACTTGCCAACAGATTGTGGCGAGATCATTGCATTTGAACCAGCAAACTCTTGGTCAACATCGTTAAGCTTTGTTGATCCTGCAACATTTCAAAGATTAAAATCAACTGGTATTGAGCCAGAGATGAGTTACATTGTGACACTAGTGTTTAGTGGTTCAACACCAAGACTAGATGTCTATCCTTCACCACCAATAAATACTTCAAACAGTTTTTTTGTTCGCTATCGTTCTGATTGGACTGAGTTAACGGCTGAGAACATGGATGGCTCTACAACACCTAGCACAACACTTTCTATTGCTGCGTATGTTGAGCCGTTGTACATGGAATATTTAAGAGCGTTTGCTGAGGGTGGCGAGGATGGAACAACACAGCAAAGGATTGCTGTTATTGACACGGGAGTAATCTTAGACCGAGCCCTTCGTAAAGACGGCACAATGGTTCCAGACTATGGTCCATTGCCTGCCGCTGGGGTTAGATCAACAGGACAGACTTACGCAGCGGGAACAGTTGACGCACCTGCTACAAGTAACATTGTTTGGAAAGGCACATGGTCTGCTTCTACTACTTACGCTAAAGACGATTTAGTTCATTACACAGAAACTGGGAACTCTTACATTTGTGTAAACGCAAACGGTGCAAGTGGAGACGGGCAGAATCCTACATACAGTTCATATTGGGAAGTATTTACATCGAGTTAAACTATGGCAACACAAATACAAGTACGAAGAGATATAACAGCTAACTGGAGTTCGCAGGTTTTAGCTGAAGGCGAGATTGGTCTTGAACTAGATGCTGCAATAGCAGACGGTTCTAAGGTAAACGGCATTAAGATCGGTGACGGGACTACGGCATGGTCTGCTCTTGAATATGCATCGTTAGTGTTTGAGCACGCTAACACGGTTGTAGATGGAGACAATAACACCCTGTACATTAAGGGAAAAGGAAGTCAATCTGGAAAGCTTGTTTTGGTTGAAGGCAGTGACGCTGATGTTTTACTTTCAATTGCAGATGATGGCACAATCTTGTTTAACGAAGCTGGCAGCGGTCAAGTTGACTTTGGTGGTGGTAGCAATAGCACAGGCGTAACAATACAAGCTAACGGTGACATTGAGATGTCTGCCGCAAGCCGTCTTGAAATGGGTTCTACTGTTGCTGGTTCAACTTCAGCTGGATCAGGTGTAGAAATGACAACTGAAACCAATTACGGCAGAGTTCATCTTAAAGCTAACTCTAGTGCTAATGATACTGATGATATGATTACAGTAACTAAAAACACTACTGCTAACTTTGTTGTAGAGGCAGACGGTGATGTTGCTTGTACAGGCGTTACTGCATCTGACAATATTACTGCGGCTGCTGGGAAAAAAATAGAAGCTGGAACTTACACTTCTGATGGTAGTGATTCAGGAGTAAAAATTGAAGACAACACTGATCATGGTCGTATACTTATAAGTGCGGCATCAGGTTCTTCTGCTGCTGACCCAGTAATTCAATGCAGAGATGACAGTGGCAATATTAAATTTGAAGTTGAGCGAGACGGTGGTCTATTAACTCAGGGTCAACCTTCTAATTTAGGGGGGATTATTCACGGTGTTGGAGCATCTGGAAACATGCTTGTAGGAGACATACGGGCTTTTCACGCAACATCAGGAACAACTCTTACTACAGATCAAGCTGAGATAAGTAGTAGTGGCAGTGGGAACGCTGGTGTTTATATGGTTTTATGTTGGTCTATGGATAGTAATAGCAATAACAACACGCTAACTGATTCTAGCAACACTTTGTATACCTATGATGGTAGTGGTAATGAAAATGTAAAAACGGGTCATTCAGCACATTCTAAATGGGGTTTTGTTTTAAGGATTAGTTAATGCCAACGACTCAATTGCCCATTCCAATTAACGGCTACTCCGACAGTATGAATCTTCAGCACGGTGCTGAGGGTTTTAGTACATCAATGATGAATGTTGTTCCTATGGATGTGTGGCAAAATCGAAGGCGTGTGGGCACAAGGCAAGGCTTTACAGCAATAGCTGACATGGGCAACACTGATGATTTTAACATTCAAGAGATGCTTGAATATGAGGTTTATCGGTCTATTGAATTAGTAAGCGAGGTTATGATTGTTGCTGGCGGTTCTGTGTTTTACGCTGACAAGAATGGGGACACGCATGATGTTGCTTATAGCACCGCTGGGGCAACTGCAACGGTAACATTTACAGGTTTACCAACTGCTACTAAAAAAATAGTCATAACAGCAAATGATGGCAGTGCTTCAACTATAACAGCAACAGCCGATGGTTCGACTACAACTAGTAGTGATATTGATAATCCTACATTCCAAACCGTAACGGATGCAGCAACAACTGCTGGAAACCTAGCGACTTGCCTTAATGCAAACGCACATTTAACCGCTAGTGCTTCAGGTGCAGTTGTTACTATAACTCAAGTAGATGCAGGTTCTGCAACATCTACAGGAAACACAGAAATTACAGGTGATTTAGACAACGCTACATACACAAACTTTAGCGGTGCTGCATACGCTGCTGGTCAAAACAGAATACAAAACTACGATACCGTAAGGGCAGTTCAGTTTGGTAACAATGTGTATCTTGTTACAGGTAGACAGTATTACAAGATAGACTTCTCTAAATCAGTTCCAATTATTGAAGAATGGACAAACTACAACGGCACTGGTGACATGCCATCAGATAATGGTGGTAACAAATGTTCACTTATTACTAAATTTGGTGGTAGAATTGTTATGTCTGGCTTGTCATCAAGCAGAAACAATTGGTTTATGTCAAAGATTGGTGACCCAGAAGACTGGTCACCTACTGCAAGTTCAAACAGTGATGCACAGGCTGGTGACAGTTCAACTGAGTTTGGCATTTTAGGTGATCCTATTACGGCGATATTTCCGTTTGGTGATCAAGGCTTAATGATGGCAACACGGCACAACCTGACTTACTTAACCGCTGACCCTGTTGTTAGTGGTGCACAAATGGTAAAGATGAGCAACGGTGTAGGAGTTGTTGGTCCTGATGCATGGTGTCAAGGACCAGAGAAGACTTGCTATGTTGTTAGTAAAGACGGTGTGTATTTGATACAGCCAAACCAATTCAACATACAAAGAGGTCAAAGCACAACAACTGCAAGGCTAGACGGTTTCTTTGCTAGTCTTACTCCCAACGAAGTTGAGATTCATTTAGCTTACGATCCTCCTCGTTCTATGATAATGATGTTTGTTAACAGGACTTTAGACCCAGACAATGTTGTCCACTACATGCATCATATTCCAACACAGTCTTGGTGGACTTTACAAGTGTCTGATCCAAGAATGGATGTTGTAACTTCTACTTGCCTATTTTCTCCTTTAGCTGGAGACAGAGAAGGTCTTTGGATTGGCTTTGATTCGGGTCGCATTAGTTGTCAACCAACTACTGGCGTTGTGCCTTATGACGGTGGCATTCACACTAGTCCCTTGAAGTCTTTGCAAAACAACGCACCTGATCCTACAAACGAAAGAGTGTTTACAAGTAGACTTGCATGGAGTCCAATTAACTCTGGTCTTTCTAACGAGCGTTTGCTAATGAGTGAGATCGGTGTTCTTTTAGACACAAACGAATTGCCAGACGCAGCTAACGCACCAGATGGTTCTGCGACTATGGTCAAGTCTGGTCCTACGCTTAATCTTTATGGCGGTGACACTGCACAACTTCTTGCTGGTATATCTGGCGATGTTGGTGTAACAGAGACTAGGCAAACAATTGACGGTGGTGCAGCTGGTGCTTCTATTTCAACTTACTTAGATGGAGGCGATGCGGTAGGCAAAGCAACATGCACAGTAACCGTTGTTGCTTACAACTTGTTAGACGCTGGCGTTGATGGATTTACTCTTAAAGACACGACAGGTACATCAAAAACATTCTTGTCGCATGCTGCAACAACAGGTTCAACAACATTTGCTATTGGTGCAAATAACAACGCTACTGCTGCTAACATCGTAACTATGCTGGCTGACGGTTCTAACTCGGCATGGACAGGTGTAGCGGCAGACAATGTTGTAACAATTACACAAAACACAGCAGGTTCAAAGGGCAATCAACCTGTTACAAACACAGCAGAAGACACTGAGTTAACTACAACTAACTTTACTGGCGGTCAAATATCTATCGCAGGTATTGGGTATCCTTTGTACCCTGAAGTTATTATTGAATTAAGTGAAGCTACAATATCAGACTTAGACGGCAAGGATGTAATCTTTAACGACCTAAACGATGATCTTGGTGCAGTAACAATAACCTTTGAAAGTTCTCTTGCTACTAACGCATCAACTACTGCACAGGCTGGATGTTCTGATGCAGATGAAGACTTGCTTTCAATTATGAAGGGTTTAAGAAAAAGTATTGATCTTAATTACAAAGCAGGTTTACTAAACCTAAAAACAGAAGAGCCTTACTTGCATGCATCTGGCTCACCTGCGTACATGAAAATTAGAACTACAGATGCGTGGAATGGCTATAGCCCTATGCCTACAGTTACTGACGGTGGATCAGGTGCTGTTAACGCAAACTACATTCAAGCTGGTGGTGCAGACCCAGTGTTTACACACGATCAACTTGCTGAGTGGGCTGAGTTTGTTGACGGTGGTAAAGCCTCACGGGTTGGCGGTACACTAGCACTTCCAACATCAAGCAGTACATATTCACTAGATGACTCAGCTGCTTCTGAGACGCTAAGAAAGTGGTCGCTTGGAAATATGTACACTGTTCGTAAAATGGGTAACAGGTCTACTGGATCAGACCCTAGCCAATACGAAGGTGTGTGGGCTATATTTGACAAGTCAAGCAACAAGCCTCTCTATATTGCATCAGAGGCAACGGCAACAATTTCTCTTGCAAATATGACAACTACAGAAGTCTTGCCTTCGGGCTTTACTTCTAGCACGGCTATTACAGACCCAACGCAAGACGAGTCTGGTAAGAGTTTGTTGCAGAGTTGGACATTAAATGAGGGCAGGAACAATAGGTATAGGGTAAGAAATCGTGAAAGCGATTTTCAAGTTGAAATATCAGCATCTGGCACAGCTTGGGTATTGGAAGATATATCAGTAACAGTTGACGCTGGTGGTAAGTACAGAGGTTTAGTTTCGTGAGGTTAACAATGAAGCGATTTTTACAAACAATTAAATGGGTTATTCCAATTGCAATTATTGCACTTTTGTTTTTGGTTTCCTATTACTTTTATGGCGATCAGTCTTACACTAGTTTGGCGATCTTTGGTGCAATAGGCGGTTTGCTTGGTGGCGATGGCATTGAAGATGCCATTCACGGTGAGTATGGCAATATCTTAGAACTTCTTAGTGACATGACTAGCCAGATGCAAAATACTTACGAGCAAGACCGTGAAAGGTTTTCGCAAGGGTTCTTAGACATTCAAAACCAATGGGACACTACTCTTGATCAAATGAGAACTCAGTTAGGCGATGCTCATGCTGAGTCTATGGGTTACTTAAAGACTGGTGCCGATGATATGTATGAGCAAATGCGTCTTCAAGGTCAAGAGCGAGTTGGCTCTGAGATGGCAGCACAGACTAGAACAGGTCTAGCAAACACTTCGTTTGGTAGGGGTATGGTAGGGTCTATCGAATCACAGACTGCTCGTGACATTGGTACGGCTAAGTTTGGCGTGTCTAGGGAGCTCTCGTCTGCTGTAGAGCGTCATGCTCAAGCAATGCAGGGATTGAATCAGTACGGGCTAGAAGGCAGCACAGGGCTACAGCAGGCTCGTATAGGCGGTCTTTCAAAGTTAGACATGAACTGGATGAACATGCTACAGGGTCAGGTTGGCACTGAAGCTAATTACCGCCAGCAAAAGGCTGGCATGATTATTGGCAATGAGCAGCAAAATGTCGCTGTTGGTCAATCAGCAATTGCAAATATTGCAAGTGGGTTAGGTTTCTAATATGGCAGATAAAGACACAAGTTGGGAAAAAGATGCTAACCTAGTATTACATAGGTTAGATTCTATTGATAACGAGTTAGTTGACATGAACTCAAGACTCAGACACATTGAGAAGAATGTTTGGGTTTTGCAAGCTAAATCTGCCGTAATTGGTGGGATGGCAGGGTTAGCAGTAACATTAATAAGCCTGCTCATGAAGGGGGCAGGATGAAACGAATTTCTCTATTCTTCTCCATAACTCTTCTTGTGGGATGTTCACAAGTTGAGCGGATAGGTGCTAACAGCGAAGTGATTCGCAGTAACGCATCGGACACCATTAGTCACCTTGAGGTCATTATGGAAGCTGATGACTTCTCGGTGATTGAAGGTGAAGCAGCGTTAGCAATTAGCAAGCAAGAAGAAATAGTAGAACTCGCATCTGATATACAAATGACTTTGCCTAAAGTTAGAGACGCTACTCCTTGGTGGGCGAACTTAATTGATCGAGCGTTTATTGCTGCGTCAATTTTGGGCGTTACATTCTTAGTGTGGCATTTGGGCGTAGGTCATTTAGTTAAGCGTATTTTCTGGGCAATGGGAATGTTTATACCAAAAGGTGCTATGCGTTCAGCAGAGTTAGATTTTAAAGTAAACACAAATAGAGTAACACCATCTGAAGCAATAGCTGCACGCAGGGGTGGTGATCATGCATACGAAGCAGCAAGAAAAAAACTAAGAAAACGAGGTTATTGATATGGAATATTTAGCATCAGTCAGTGGATTTTTTGGAACAATTTGGTGGACAGCACTTATCGCAGCTCTTTCATTTTGTGCGGGGGTTGCGTTGAGTGCCCGTGTAAAAGCGTTTTTAAACAGGGGGTAAGGAATGACGGACTATCCAGACCGTAAAAAATTAGAAAGTTCTGTTCCCGAATCACTGGGCTCAAAGATGCGTTCTAGTGGTACGCTTGGCAACATTGCAGCTGGTGTTATTGGTGGACTTAAAAACACTCTTTTCCAAGCTAGTGGCACAAAGGAAAGGGCTAATTCTCTTTTTGACCAAGAAGAAGCTGTAAGAAAAGCACTTCTTGAAAAAGACATTGAGGCTTACGGTGCTAAGTTTGATAAGGCTTACATTGACGAGCAATATAAAGAGTTACAGGCAAATCAACAGAAGCAACGAAATTTAAGAGACAAACAGTATATGTCACAAAACAATTTAAGTGGAATACCTACTAATGTAACCGATTTAATGGCTTACAGTGAACAGTTTCGACTTGGTGGTGTTGGTGACAGCAAAATAAGAACTGACATATTTTAGGTGGTATTCATGGCAGACGAAAACAACATAAACATAGCAAACGGATTATCCGATCCTAATCTTCCAGAGCCGACAATGTCTTTAGGCACAGAAGGCAAACAAGACACAGCCCCTGTCAATGGTAGTGACAGGCAGGTAAGTCTTGGTGGTTACGGCGGTGTTAACTGGCAAGAGATTGCACCGACAAGCTTTGCTGAAAGAATTGATGCTGTTTATGGAACAGGCAATCCAGCAGGAACAATGGCTTGGTCTGTCGTAAGTGACATTGACGGCAATCCAGTTTTGGTTACCGAAGATGACAGAGGGCAGTTGCAAAGTATTAAGACTACTCCTTCACATGCTGCCACTGTTTTAACTCAACAGTCACGGTATGCAACTGCAATGGAAGAAAATGCTAAGGCTAAAATTGCTCTTTCTAAAAAGAAGAACGAACTTAAACCTCAGTTTAAAGCATCGTTAGATGAAGTAGACGATCCTGCTTATCAAGCTTTGCTTAGGTCAAGGTTTGAAGAAAACCCTGATCAAGCTATGAGCCAGCTAGTTACGCATCTTCAGACCAAAAGAAGGGATGAAGAAAAGGCTATAGAAGATGTTCAGATGCAGTTAGAAAATGAAGCGTTAAACAATGCTAATCAAAGGTCTACTGTTTTTACTGGCAATCTTCAAAGAGGGTTAACTGATGCCAACACTGTTTATCAGCAATCATTAAACAATCTTCAGGCAAACCCAGATGTAGCTGCTGCAAACATGACTCACGCAGAACGCAAATACCATGCTGGTATAGGTGCAGCAACCTATGGTCCAAAGTCTGGAAGGCAAGCGTTGCTATCTCCTAGTTCTCTTGGTCCTATGAAAATGGAAGCGTACAAGGCTTGGATTAAACACTTGTCAATGGGTGGGGTAGACGGAACGCCGTATCACTTTCCGCATCCAACAGGTGACCCTACTTTCTTAAGCCAAAGCGGTGACATGCTTGCACAGTTAAACTCTGTTGCTGCGTCATTAGGTTGGCAAGGTGTTTTAACACAAGATGACTTACCAGAAATTGTTACGGCTTTAAACAGTTACTACAATGTTCACGGGGAAGCAATTCAGATTCAAACACTGCAAGCAAAAGTTGATGAGTTGCAAAAGCAATTAGATTCTAATCTTCCACTAAATCAAGACTTGATTAAAGCTGATATTGAACAAGCTCAATCAGAAATGAAATCAGAGATGGCTTTAGATCGCAACAAAGACGGCGTTGTTGAAAGCTGGGAGCGTGACGCAGCGTCTCCTGTAGAAACTGCTCGTGCAGACCAAGTTCGTGGTGCTCATACTCAGAAAAGAGGCGAAGCCGTTATGGGTGCAATTGATAGAACAATGGAAGCACAATCTGCAAACCAAAAGAAAATAGAAAACAAGAAAAAAGAAATAGATGAAATCAAAGACAAGTTGTTCGAAATGAGGGAAAAAGGCTATGAAACTGATTCACACTACATCGAACTTGATAATAAGGCGATTGATTTAGAGAATGAGTTAAAAGTACTAGAGTCAAGCGACCCTGTTGGAACAGCAACATCAGAAGCTACTAAAATAGTAGAAGCTTTAGGTTTTAAAGCTGAAGGCAATGTAGAAGACGATGATTATGTATCAGCTTTAGAAGCGTGGAAAAACTACATTGACGCTGGTTTAGCTGACGATGCTACAGATGAAGAAAAAGAGCGATATAAAAACGCAGAATCTATAGCGTCTCAACTTAAAGCACTTCGTGATTTAATTAAGTAATAATTTAAAGGTTACACAATGGCTCAAAGCGATCCCATAGATACAAGCTTCTTGCAAGATTTTTCTAAGCGTGATAACGAACTAGGATTCTTAGACGATTTAATAGATGTAAGCAATCGAAAAGCGGAGTATGTTGCTAGTTATCGTAAGATGCTTGGCAACGCTATAAGCATGGCAAGAGAAGCTATCGAGTCTGGTCAAGATCAAGACTACGATTATGCTTCGGCTATTGAGTATATGAATAAGACTGGTGAATCACTTTACGACATACCCTCTGGTCGCTGGGCATCACGCCGTCCCGATACTGGTCAGCTTCTTAAATCTCCTGAACATGAAACTGCAAACCTTATGTATCTGGGTGAGATTGAGGCTGGTAACAGGATTGTTAGAAAAGGCAACAGAGAGTTTTCTCACAAGATACACGATCTTACCGATGAACAGAAATTAAAGTACAAGCAACAAATTGAAAGCGGTCAGGCTGTAACAAATTTAACTGGCGATGGCTGGCGTAAACCACAAGCGGGTCAAGCTCACAATCAAGACAGAATGGACAATGCAAGGCGAGCAGGAATGCTTGCCGCTAAAACTTACATAATCCCACAGTTTGAAGAGTTAATGGAACGAGCAACTGCGAACAATAGTGATATTGTTTCAGAGGCTAAGAAAGGCTTTGCCAGTGGTTTTTTTAAAGCGACTACTGGTGTAACCGCATGGTTTTTAGATGACTTCTTGGGTAAGTCATTTTTTGTCGATGATCTTGGTTTTGACATAGAGCAGGTTAACGAATGGGCTGAATCTTTTAAAGCTTTAAACGAAGCTGCTAACATGGAAATTCGACAAGAGGGGTTTGTGGGCGAAACAGCTGAGATGGTTGCTCAGTCTCTTCCAGCAACAGCTGCTGGTATTGGTGGTGCTTTGGTTGGCGGTGCAGTTGGTGGTCCAGCTGGTGCGATGTTTGGTGCAAGCACTTTATCGGGTCTTGTTGGCGGGGCTATGGGTGCGAGTGCTGCACAAACAAGAATGGATTTATACGAACATGAAGTAAACGCTTTTCTTGAATTGAATGGTTTAGAACCAAAGTTTACAGTTTCAACAGAAGAGCGTGAAAAAGCAATTAACCAACACGCTGCGTTTGAAGCAGGTTTTGAAGCATTAGGCAATGCACTTGGCTTTGGTGTTATTGGCAAGGGTTTGTCAAAGTTGTCAAAGACTAACCGTGGTAAACAGTTTTTGTCTAAGTCTGGTCGTGGTGCTTTAATTGGTGATATGTCTGATGCGTTTGCAAGACAAGCTTCAAGGGCTGGACTCCGTGGTAATACTTTAAAGATGACTCCAGCGTTTCTTGCAAACATAGCAACAGAAGGCACAACAGAAACACTTACTGAATATTTTCAAACTGGAAGCTTTGCAGAGATTGACCCAACTGCATGGGAAACTATGGATTTGGCTGGGGCTTTTGGTTCTGGTGTTTTGTTAAGTGTAATTATGTCTGGTCCAATGACAGGTGCAGCCGCAGCTGTAGACAGAATGGGAACTGACAAGAGGCGTAAACAGTTAGAGGCATCGCTTGGCATTTCAAAATCAACCCAGAAAACAAAATCAGAGTTTTGGCAAGAGACTTATACAGATACTGTTGAAGGTTTAAAAGCAGACACTCCTGAGGGAAGGCAGCAGACACTTGACGGTTGGACAGAGGCTGAAGCAGACGCAGAAGCTCAAGTAATTGAATTAGACAAAAGGGTTAACGCAGCACTAGCAGATGGCGAAACAACAACTGCTGCTGATTTGGCTAACCAGTTGCAAAGAAAGAAAGCAGAGTTAGAGGCTATACAAATAAACATAGCAGTAACTCAAGAGGTCATGGTAGGACAGGACGGTGCAAGACCTTCAGTAAGAAAGATGACTTCTCAAGAGGTCATAGACTCTGACAACGCAAGACTTGAGCGTAACGAAGACGGTTCTATTAAAGAGCCAAACCAGAAAAAAGTTGTTAACAATGAAAACCTAAACAAGCACGAGCAAAGAGCACAAGATGACTTGCAAGCTACTGATCCTGAACTTGAAGTTGTTTGGTATGAAGGCACCGATACACCTGCTTTCTTTAGACCTGAAACCCCAAAAACCGTTTATTTGCAACGAACTAACAGATCGCATCACACGGCACTTTATGCACTTGGCATGCACGAAGGTGGTGTTCATAGGGTTCAATATTTTGACCCCGTGTTATACAAAGCACTTCGGGATGCTTTAGGTGATGGGGAAATTCTGTTAAACGCACAGCTTTACATTGGAAGCTTAGAAGCCCAAGACGGTCCAAGCTTAGATAAAATAGGCGGTGCGTTAATTCATCATTTAATGCAAGGTAAATCGCTAGAGTCTTTTGACATTCAAACTGCGGAAGCCGCACAGATATATTTAGAACAAGAAGGTGTTGCAGTAGCTGTAGAGCAAGCAATGAAGGGTGTTTACGGTGGCACATTTGGAAACATCCTGAGGCGTGTGGGTATAGGCACAAAGGCTGGAAAAGCAACTGCAAGATTCCTTAACATTCTTCAACAAAGTGCAAGAGCAAAAGCAACTGAGGTAGGAGGTCGTTTTGAAGTAACTGGCGATCTCGGTCAAAGAAGAGAAGAGGAAAGAAGAAAAGCGTTAATTCAAGGTGGGCAGGCAGCACAAGAAGCGGAAGCTTTGTTTGATCGAACTGAAACGCTTACTCCTGAAGAAGCTGCA
>TARA_R100000655_G_scaffold57156_1_pt1 | contig 18212 bp, 9 predicted proteins | sample TARA_R100000655 | Tara Oceans TARA_R100000655 (sample SAMEA2622497) | marine metagenome | biome: marine biome (ENVO:00000447); feature: deep chlorophyll maximum layer (ENVO:xxxxxxxx); material: "saline water (ENVO:00002010), including plankton (ENVO:xxxxxxxx)" | depth 90 m
TAACGAGCTTCTTGACAGTATAGATGAATCTTTAGATAAAGTAAATTGTAAAGAAAAGTATTTGTGTGGAGGAAATCACGATGAGTGGTGTAATATGTTTGTTGGAGAACATCCTTATTTACCACAATACAAATTTCATGAAGCAACTAATTTAAAGGAAAGAGGATATAAATATTATCCTGCTGATTTAGAGCCTAAAAAATGGTTAAAGATTGGTAAGTTACATTACTATCACGGGCATCATAAATCAGGCATGCATCACGCTAAAGCTCACTTACAATTAGGTGCTAACGTAATGTATGGACATCATCATGGATTGCAACAAGCATCTGTAACTCATATAGACGGACCTAAGTCTGCTTGGAGTATGGGATGCTTGAAAGATATGAGCCCTGAGAAAAATAAATGGTTAGGCGGAAGAGCTATAAACTGGGCACATGCTTTTGCAGTAGTTGATTACTTTAGAGGAGGTTTATTTACTGTGCATGTAGTGCAAATAATTAACGGTAAAACCTCATTATGGGGAGAGTTAATAGATGGGAATAAGTAATGGATATACTTACAATCTTGGAACAATTTGGAATACCCGTAGCAGTAGCAATGGCGTTCGGATTTTTTATATGGAAACAGAATCGGTTCATACAGCAAACTCTAATGACAGAACTAGACCAAGACTTCAAGAGGTTGGAAGGTATTATTATTAAGCTTATTGACCAGCAAAAGTTGGTGCAAATGGAACAAAAAAAGTTAAATGGTATATTTAAAGCGCAAGTAGAAATTATTGCTAGATTAAGCGGTAATGGCTTAAAAGACAAGTTTTTAAGAATGATGGAAAAAGGTGGTATGAACGATGAATAGCACTAAAAAAGTAAAGTTAGAAACTCCAATGGGAACAATTGAAAGTGATAGTGGTAATCATTTAATTGATATAGCTAGTGTTATCTTTATAATAGCATGTATTTTAATATTTAAAAAACTTTGGAAAGTAATATGATAATACCTAAAATGCTTATAAATACTGTCGCTAGTCAACTAGTTAAACATTTTAAATTAGATAAAATAATGTCTTATGTATTTGAAAAAAATGAGTTAGATACTAAAGTAGAAGAATTAGAGAAAAGAATAAAATCTTTAGAACTAGTAGCGCACACACCAAAAAATTTTAAATGTAATTATAAAAAGGAGGATAAATAAGATGGCTAGAACTTATGGTACAGCCACATTAAAAGTAACCATAAAAGAATCTATTACACTAAATAGTAAAGATGAAGGTCAAACTCATAGTTTTGCTTTATCTGGAATTTCAAGTGTTTTTAGAAGAGTTGTAGGGACTTCAACATCAGTTGATACAGATATTATTAATATTTCTTCAGTTGCAAGTGTTGGTTCTGCTGGTTCTTTTTTAGGAAATAAAGTAAAGTATTTAAGAATTACAAATTTAGATGATACTAATTATGCAGTATTAACAATTACTAACGGAGTTAATCATGAAGCTGCTTTTAAATTAGAAGCTGGTCAATCATTTATAATATCTAGTGATACTAGCACTGGGTTAAATGAGATTATGTCAAGTAGTAGCCAAGAATTAACTTTTACTGATAATACAGTTGATACTAATAGTAATACTACAATGACACTTGATGCAAATAGTAAAGTTATACCAGGTCTAAAAGTAAGTGGAAGTGGTATAGCTACTGGTACAAAAATAAACTCTGTTAACACTCATGGGGCTCCTACTTCTGTTACTTTAGATACAGATGCTACAGCTACAGCTAGTAATATTACAGCTGCTTTTTCACCAGGTTTATCTAATATATCTAAAATATCAGCTAAATCTGATACAGCTACGTGTGATTTGGAGTTATTTTTAGCGGAGTCTTCATAAATTATGCCAGTAGAATCTAAGCAAGTTAATAAGTTTACTAAAGGTCTTTTAGGTTCTTTTTCTGAATCAGATATTGATAGCGATTATGCTACGTTTTCTTTAGATGTAGACTCTGAATTTGAACAAGGTTCATTAAGAGGTATAAAAGGCAATTATATATTAAATCATGAGTATGGTTGGGAGTTGCCTAGATATGCTAGATGGAGAATAAGATTAACAGAACCTTCTCATACTCAATGGCATAATACATGTTTTCTTTTGCATGCGTATAATAAAATATTTTTAATACACGTTTCTACAGACGGAGCTGTTCCTACCGATTTACAGGGATATGCTGATGAAAAAAATTATACAATAGTTTCAATTGTATATTCTAGTACTAATTTAGCAACTTTAGCTAGCCTTATTTCTGGGCAAATAAAATCTTTAACTACTCCTTTGAATTTAGCGTCAGCAAGTGGAATAACATATTATTTTACTTCAATAGCTTTTACGGAAACTGTTGCAGCTAATGATGTAAGAGAATATATTTTAATTTCTAGTAACTTTCTTGGTGATATAGCTATACCAGAAAGTCCAATAGAATTAACTGATATAAATGGAACTAACTATTCTACAAATGTTTACACAAATGGAAGCATATCTACTGCAAGAGCATTTTATCCAGACAAAGAAATTTATGAAGATGTAACAACTCCAAAAAGCTGGGACAATACAAGGGATGGTAAATTTGTAAAAGGTAATGGAATGTTACCTGAATCAAACTCTGACTCTAACCCTTTATCATATAAATTTTTAAAACCTATAAATCAAGTAGGTGAGTATAATTTATTTGGTATATCTTATAATGCAAAAGCTGTCTTATTAAAAAATTTAGGAAAAGAAAATTTTAGCGAAATTGATTTAGGTTCAGTAGCCAGTTCGCCTGATACTTATGATATATCTGCAGAACAAAGAAATAAAAATTTATATATTGGAACTGGTAATTTAGCTTCTACAAACCCTTTATGGTTAGGGGAAGTAGATAGAAACCAACTTGAAAATACATTTGACAAAAAAGATTTCTTATTACCTAGTACTGTAGAAAAAATGGGTAATCAATATGGAGAACTTTCTTTAGACAACATTGTAGTACCTACACTACATTATGGATTAAATAGTAGTAATTTTGGTATAGCAGGCTCTGCTAGTATTTATTCAGAAGCAGATGGAAGTGACGTATTTACTAATAGTGTTAGCTCTAAAAAAACAAGAAGTGTAAATCAGTGGGCAATACAATGTTTAAAAAATTCAACAGGTACAACTCCTAGTAATTATAGTAGCTTTAAAAAAGGAATGATATTTAGATTAGATTTAGGAGAAGGTTTAGAAGCTACTTCTAACAGTTTAGGGGGAGCTTTAGATTCTCATAGCGGTACAGCTGCTTTTTCTTATTTAAAAGATGTAAAATCATTTGCAGTAGGCGATATGAGTAAATCTGTAAAACGTGATGTAGAAGACCATACCGCTCCTGCTATTGTAACTGAAAATGTAGATTACTCTACTCACCATAATCAAAGTGGAGGTAGTGATGGAGAAGCTCTTCATACAGGAGATTTATTTCAGGTAGCATTTGTGCCTTCAGATGGTGCTATAAACATTAGTTCTCTACAAGATAATTCAACAGCTGGTTTAATAAGATTTAACTATATAGGTCACTTAATGGGAGATGTAGATGAAGCTACTCATGGTAACGGAACTGATGATAGTACAGCAAATGTACACGATTCTGAAAGAGCTTACAGTGGAAAACCTACTTATGTATATGGTCATGTAAATGATGATACTTATTTATATAGATTGAAAACTACTTCTAAAAAAATAGACCAATTAAAAGCAAATGAAGTTCTTAATTATGATTCTAATGGAAATCCTGTTAGTATGGTTCAAGATATTATAGAAGGTATTGATTTATCTGAAGAATTAAATATAGATAATTTTCAAATAGGAACAATCTCTGAATGTAAAAGTTCTGATGGAGAAGGGAGCTTTGGAGGTGGATTTGGAATTGAATGTATTTTTAGTAAAGCAAATAGAGATTTTGTAGGAACTACAAATTGGCTTAATTCAGGCGATTCATGGAACTCTATATCAATGAGCGCTAGTTCTGGTGCAACTGAGGGAGATTTTTTTACAGATACTTATTTAAAGGCAGTGTCTAATACTGGTGGAGGAGAGCAAAACGTAACAGCTTTAGATGAAGACTATTTTAAGAATGGAATGGAAGCTGGAGTAACTTATAGACTTTCTTATAGTGTACAAGTAGCAAGTCATAGTAGTGGAAGTTTTGATGTAGGTTTAGGTAATGATACTGCAACTAACATATCAAGTGACAAAAAAACTTATTCTGCAGATACTGCAGCTAAACATGATTATATTGATTTTGTGTATAATGCGACAAATCATAAAAAAATAAAAATAATAAGTGCTAATAGCACTGATGCTACTATATATCTTGATAATGTTAGTATAAGAGAAGTTTCTCCGAACTATTATATGGGACATGGAAAGCTTTGGGTTTCTAATAAAAATGATTATGATAAAATTTATTTAATAGATACTACTAATTGGAACTCAATAGATGCAGACAATTCTAGATTATCTTACAGAGAAGTAACTTTAAACTTTGATAGATTACATGATAATCTATTTTGCTTTGATGATAGCACTGTAGGTACAGGGCTTGTAAGGTTACATGGTAAACAAGCTGATTCAAGACTAAAAGACACAGTAGGAGAATATTTATGGGACCCTGAACCAAGTGGTCAGTATATCTCTTCTATATGCGAAACCTATTCTCATAAACCTCATTTAGGAGATGGTGCAACAGACGGAAATTCTCCTGGTGATGGTAAATGGAGAGTTTGGGTTTCTTATAATAAATTAAACGATAGTTCTCATATGAGATGGGATTTATTTTTATTTAACTTTAGACCTCAAGGTATGTATGATACACCTAATGGTGGTAGCTCGACTGGTAATGACACCCAACCTGGAATTGGTGTAAATTCTAATTATGAAGTATATATGTATGATAAGACTCCTTCTTATCAAGAATGCGCTTATATTAAAGCTGGTAGAACTAAAAATGCAGACACTGATGATATGTATAAAATGTACTATCCTATAGATAAATTTCATTTTGCTAGAGACAAGAGATACGATAGTGATGGCAGGGTGGATGAAGTTGCTGGTTATGGTTCTCAAAATAGTGAAGGTCAAGAAAACTTTTGTTCTATAGGAGGAAAAGCTGAAAGATGGCATTATAATCATTATGCTGATAGTCAAAACATAGTATGTTTTCGTAATCCTTCTGGAGAATGGGTGCATTGGGCAGTATTTTATGGCTCTAGATATAACTCACAATCGTATGCTTTAAATTTAGGGTACAATTCAGGATGGGTAGCAGAACCTGGTTCAAATGGTTATAGACAATGGTCTAATTCAAGACATAATATGAAACCTCATTTTAAAGAATGGTACAATACAGGAACAACAATAAAAAGAACAGCTACAGAATTAGGCTCTCCTGTAGCGCATATTGTTAATTTATTTGGTACTTTAAGTGGAAAGTTTGTTACAAAAGGCGGTGAATTAAGAGCATTTAAAAGCGGTGGTGACGATGTAAGTTGGTATGCTTGGAAAGATAGTAATACTGAAACATATGAAGAAGATTTTGTAATGTTTACACAACATGATTCTCCAGTAGCCTTTGCTTCATTAAGTGGGCATACTACTAATAAAGAAGCTCAATTTAATCACGGAGAACAACAAGGAGCGCCTAATGATGATGACAGCAATGTTACAGTAGCTTATAATGGTTCAGTAACGGAAACAATATTTAATGATACAGAAGCAGGTTGGAGAACTGATAAAAGTGTGCCTGCAACAATAGGTTTTAGTAGGTTTAATCAATACAGATATAAACATGACCATAATGGTGTAAAAGAATTAAATAAAGATAACGCAAGTATTAGTGATATGAGAGCAGGTTATGTAAATCTAGGTAACGATGGTTATGGTGGAGCTTACTATGGAGGTGATGGTTTTGGTCATTATAACAATGTAACTACTACTTGGGCTTCTAATTGTGAAATAACAAGAAGAGGTTATTATACTGAAAATAGTGATGTAGAAAATGACAGAGTTTTTGGCCAAGGTTTTGAAATGTATGAGAATTTTACAAGAAAAAATGGTGGAGAAGGTGTTCCTGAAGAGACAGAAGGCTTTACTGGAGAATTAGCTAGAAGGGTAGATGTAGGTAGTAATGGAACTACTTACAGTGATGCTAATATAACCGATATGACAAAGACTGCTTTTGGTACAGGATATTTAACATATCGTTGGCCCCATAAAAACGACCCTGCAGTAAACGCTGCAAATGGGGGTTATGGCTCTACTGATGCTGGTTATTATCCTGCTAGTGGTAGTTTAGATATAAATGATGATGGTACAGATGGCGCAACTAATCCTAGCGGAAATATATGGAATAATAGAAAAACTGTAATGTGTTGGAATACTACAGCTATATCTGATTCTGTTTATAAAAATACAGATTATAGCTACAGTGAGTATCGAAGTGCAAATGAATATGAACATTTAATTTCTCCTAGATGCGCTATGAGAAAAATTGTATTACCTGCTGGTTATATAATAAAAGATATAGTAGGTGTAGATTTTATATCTTGGCAAAAAATAAAACATGATGGAAGCTCAAAAAGAAAACATGGTTACATTTTAAATTTAAGAGCCGAAAGTTCTCCTATAAGCGATAGTGATATAGAATCAACTATTCTTACTGTTATTGACCCTAAAGCTATAAATTATAACGAAAAAGAAGGGTTTGGTGTTAGAAATTCATCAAATGGAAATACTGTTAGTTGGTGGGGTTCTCAAAGTAAAGCTGCTGTGTCAGATATAATACCTTTGATAAAACAGTATAAAAAAGATGAGGAAAATTATTTTTTACAAATAGCAAGTTATACAAATAATTATGTTTGCTTTAAAAACTTAAACCCTGGACTTTCAGACTCTCCAGTTCAATATGATAACACTCACTACTTTCAAAGAACATTTATTAACGCTGGTAATGAAGATGTAATGCTAGATACTTATTCACCTATAGTTGTTGGAACTACTGGAGAATTAGATGAGCAAGCAGTAAGCGTTTGGTGTAGACCTCAATTTAGTGAACAAACAAGTACTACAAATGGCGCTATTGACAATAGTACAACTTATTATCCTTTTTATCTTTATGACAGGCTTTGGAATTTTTGGTCAACAGATGACCAGTCTCCTAACAATAAATCTGGTTATACTGGAAGTTTTGATGTTGAAGCAGGTTTTGACAGAGCAGTTTTAAAAGCTGGACAAACTGTATCAGCGTCAAAAAGATTAAATGAAGGATATGGAAGTACAGCTGGTGTTGCTATGTCTGTTTCAAGCGATGATGGAATTTATCCTACAAGTGGTAGTACAACTGGATACAATGATGCAGAAAATATAAATACAGGAGTAGGTTCTCATTCTAAAAAATATAAAAAACAATTACTGTATAAAGAATCTGAGGAGCCAGCAGATACAAATTCTGATGGTGAAAAAATAGGAATTACGTTTAAAGAGGGTGATAGAATATCTTATAAAATATCTTACACTTATGACGGATTCCAAGAAGGCCCGTTAAGTGATGCTACATTTTTTGAAGATATAACTCAAGACTCTAAGTATATTAAACTTAATTTAGAAGTTCCTTCAGCAGCATTTTTAGGATTAAATCCAAGAGTTACTGATATTAATATATATAGAAAAATTAACCCTAATGAATTATATAGATTAGTAGAATCTGTTAGTTTAGACAAAAAACATAATAAGTTTGTACCATTTACTGGAGGTTTTAGATATAAATTTAAAGATGAAAGAGTTACTGTTAGTTATGAAGGGTTAAACGGTATTTCTGAAACTTTAGATGATTTAACTCCTAAATATTCGCTATCTTGTCAATTAAATGACTTTTTATTTGTAGCAAAAATAAATCATCCTGAAATACCAGAAGGTAATCATATTCTTCTTAGGTCAAAACAAGGTAAGTTTTCTATATTTGACTGGTCAAATGATTTTATGGATATACCTACACAACCAGTTGCTCTTGTTTCTTTTGCAAACAGAGTGTTTTTATTTGATGAGAATAATACGTATATAATTAATCCTATAGAAATGGTTATAGAAGAAATGTCAGAAGGAATTGGTATACTTAATAATCAATCTTTTGTAGTAACTGATATAGGTTTATTTTTTGCTGATAGAAACAATATATATATACACAATGGAAAAGAAGCTACTCCAATAGGTGACCCTATATTATACAATCATTCTAGACCAGAATGGCAAATAGGATATTTAGATGCTTTAAAAAAATCAGAAGAGTTAGGTTATACACCGAGAGTAGTATTTGATTCTATAAAACAATGTTTATATGTTATTTTACAAGGATATAATGATGCTTCTGAGCAAAATTTTAATGCAAGCTATAAAGCTAACCAATCTAGGTTATATTCTTTTAATATACAACAAAAAAGATGGGATTATTATTCTTGCCCTAATGTTAAATCTTTAGCATTAACTGGCAAAGGTGAAGTTATATTAAATGACGGTTATCAAATATATAATTATAGAGTAGATAAAAGGAATAGAAAAAGTTTTGCTTGGGAAAGTAAAGAGTTTAATATGGGTTTACCTGATTTTGAGAAATCATTTAAAAGGTTATATGTTACTGGAGAGGTTTGTTTAAACACTTTTAATAATGATGGAGTTAATGCTATTGCAGAAACAGGAAATAATTTTGGTGATTGGGGAAATGATTTATCGTATGATGTTGTAAATAATTATGAAGTTTTAGACGATACTCATGAACTAAATACAGCACCTGCGTCAGAATCAGATGATTTAAAAGTTTATGTTGACGGAGTTTTGCAAACTATGCGTGTACAAAATAGAAAACCTCATATTGGCCCTTATTTAGCTAATGATAAAACAAATAGTATATACACAATAAACACAATGTTACCTGCTTTTGAAACAGCAAGTAACGGACTTAAAAATCCAGCTGGAGCAGATTTATTAAATGCATTTTCTTTTGTAATTAGTAGTTTACCAGAGTTTGCAGAGCCACCTTATAGTCAATATAAAAAACCAACTAAACAAGGTGAATTAGAAGAATTAGTTCATATACATAAAGGGCAATATCTATATTTCTCTGGAACAGATGAAAATGGAAAAGAGTACGGAGAATTTGTGAGAGTTAGAAACTTTTATTTTGATTGGCTGCAAACTAATGAAGGAGAAAATGACATCTCAACTTATAGTTCAACTCACGGAACAAATGGTGTTAGAGTTTCTGTATTCAGAGGACAATTAGGAACAAAGGCGATAGATTGGCATGGTATGATAACTGACGGGACAATGACAATGCAAAAAGTTAACCCAATAAGAACCGCAATGCCAGTATTAAAATTTCCAGCAGGAACTAAAGGTAAGAGTGTTAAAATTGTATTTAAAAATCAGAAATCATTTATAGATTCTTTTGCTGTAACTTACAGAAGAAAGAGAATTAAATAATGAGTAAGATTAGTTTTAGGAAAATAAAAAAGGGGTTAAAAAGAACTAGTGGTTTAGGTGCTGCAGAAAATTTTTGGGATGCTTATGGTGAAGATATTCAATATAAAGTATCTAATTTTTCTAATGAAATAACTAATAAAACTAATACTGTTTCTAAAAGTGGTGAAGCTGAAGGTTATAAAGGTCAAGCTGGTGATATTAAAATTAACAAAACAGGCGAAAATAAGTACGATTTTTACATTAGGGGGGAAGATGGTTGGCATAAAGATAATAATGCCTCATTTGGCCCAATAGACGCAACAAATCAAGTAAATGACCCACCTACAGTGAACATGACTAGTGGTCAGTTTGATTATAGTTACGAAGGAAATCCTCGTTTATCTTTAAATTTAGACCCTACTAAAATATCTTCAGGCTCTGTAGCTACTCCCACTATAAAAGGATTTGGTAATTTAAAGCTAGAATCTACAGGAACGACTATAGTTCAATCAGCTTTACAGATGAATACAGTACCAAATGCAGGTAGTGATGTAGATAAATTTTTAGTTGTAGATGGTTCTGGTAAAGTTAAACATAGAACAGGAGCTGAAGTTTTATCAGATATAGGTGGTATATCTACTGATACTACTTTAACAGACGAACAAGTACAGGATATAGTTGGTGCTATGGTTAGTGGTAATACAGAAACTAATATAAATGTAACTTACGATGATTCATCAGGTAAATTAGATTTTGCATCTACTGATACTAATACAACTTATGATGTAATGGCATCTGGTAATTCTTATGCAGCTGGATTAGTTGCAGCAGGAAGCGGAACTCATAGTAATCAATTTCTTAGAAAAGATGGAACTTGGGTTGTTCCTACAGATACAGATACAAACACTAATCAACTTACAATATGGAATTATCAAATAGATAGTGGCTCTACTGTTGATGTAGCGCATGGACAAACATTACAAATGTCTTCAGGAAACGGTATTGAACTATCTGAAGATGCAGCAAGAGAATTTACTGTACAAGCAGTAAATGCAAGTGCAAGTGCTAAAGGTGTAGTAGAATTAGCAACAACTGCTGAAACTACTACAGGAACAGATGCTACAAGAGCAGTAACACCTGATGGATTAAAAGATTCAGGTTATATGGGGCATGAATTTAGACATATTATAAATGCTGGATTTAATTATAATTATACAGCAGGAACAAAAGTTTATATTCCTCTTGTAGGTTATATTATAGAAAGAAATTCACAACTTGCATCAAATGAATATTTATCTTATGTTGCACCTTATGATGGGTATTTAAAACAAGTTATCATTAGAAGTGAAGAAGCTTGTGGCTCTACTGTTGTAGGTTTTCATAAATCATCAACAGGAACAGAGCATCCAGCTGCAATACCAAGCAGAACAGCTGTAGTAGATATGGCTGCTGATGATACGTCATACAAATTTGAATTTTTAGTTAATAATACTTTTAGTGCAGGTGATATAATTAATATATCATTTGACCCTACAAATGACGCAAATGATGTAGTATTTACAGTAGAGTTTATATTAGATAGTAGCGCAGGGTTATAAATACAATAAAAAGCCTTGCATAATTTATGCAAAGGTGGTATATTAAATTGATGAAAACTATTATAAAAAGGGTTATATATGTACGGTGGTAGGTTTGGAGATACTAAAATAAGAAACGTAGATGGAGAGCCATCTCACGTTAATAATATAGAAGCTCATTGGATAGATAAATTTGGACCTTTAGGAGAGTTGGCAACTAAAGCAGTTGGTTCGGGAACGACAAATCCTAAAACTGGTAAAAAAGAATATTGGATGGGGCAGCTTGCAGCAGGCTTAATTTCTGTGGGAGGCCCTTTACTTAATCAATATATATCACAAAAATCTGGTAAAAATACTGGAAATTTAGAGTCTAATATGGCACCTTATATGAATATTACAAAAAAACAAGAAGGTATTGCTAATGCAATGGTTGACCCAGACTCTTCTTATAATTTAGACCAGGCTCAAAGAATTAAAAATATGGGCTATGATAATATGGCTTTCACTAATATGTTAAATAATAGAAATCAAGCACAAGGTGGTTTTACTGGTTACAGTGGTATAAAAGACGCACAAAGTGTAGCTAACCAAAATAGACTTAGGTCAGACTTAGAAACTAAAGTGCAAAATATGTTTTCTAATAATATGCAGCAAGGTTTTAACGCATTATCAGGAGTTGCTGGAAACTACCAACAAATGGGTGAATATAAAACTCAAAGAGATTTAGCTAATTTACCTATAACTGCTGGTGATGCAATGGGCACTATGGGTGCTGGTTTACTAGATTATTTTATGAACAAATAAAGGATAGGATTTAAAAATGGCAATTAATTTTGACCCACTACTAGCAAGAAACTTACAAAGACAAAATATGTTTAATGATGCGGCTTTTAAACTTGGAAGCTTTACTGGTGAAAATATTGGAAATATAAAGAATTTTTTATCAGGCGATAGTGAAGAAAGGGCGGCTAGAAAATTTGACAGACAACAAAGAAGAGCGGCTAGAAAAGAGAAAAGAAAAGCAAGAAGAAAAGGGTTAATGGATTTTGTCAAAAATATACCAGGAAATATTAACAAATCAATGACAGATGATAAAGGAATTTTTCAAGGTGGTGTTGAAGGTAGGCGTTTTGGAAGAGTAAAAGATGTTGGAGATTCTGCAAAAATGGGTTACCAATCAGGTATGGATTCTACTGCTCTTCCAAATGAGAGTATGACAGAAGAAGAGTATTACCAGACTCAAGAAACTGCTGAACGAGAACCTAAAAAAGGTTTATTAGGTATGTTATTCCCAAAAGGTGGACAAATGTATAAAGATTTAGCAGGAGGTGTAGCAGGAATGATGCCTAAGCCATTACCTCACAGAAAGCCAAATATATATAAAGATGGAGAAATTGTTAATCAAGGAAACACACTTGAAGGTGGTGGTGGTATGACAACAGGTGCAGATATGTATAATCAACCTGCAGCTCCTATTGATGATGCTGCGCCTTTAGGTGCAGGTCCATCACAAATACAAACTAATCAAGCTTATTTAGACCAGTCTAGTCCAGCAGGATTAACAGGTGGGCAAAGAAAAAATTGGTACGACAAAAACAATTGGGCTTATGATGATACAATAAATACAGGTTTTCCAGAAATGACTGGAGAAGGATTTAGTGACGATAGTATGTTACCACCTAGTATGTTACCTCAACAGCCTTCGCAAAATAATATGCAATCTTTTAAACAAATGTACCCTAATGCACAAATGTTTAGCAATGATGGTGAAACTTATGAAGTAGATTTAGGTGATGGCAATGGTATACAAATATTTCCTGTAGGAGCTGGCCCACTTTATGGAGAATAATAATGTTTGAAGACGCAAAAGCAGATTTACAAAGCTATAGAGATTTAAGAAAACAAAGACTAGAAGAAGCGTTTTGGTCGACTGTTGGTAATAATGTAAAGGCTGATTCTGGAAATGTTGATATTAAAAACAAAAGAATTATACTGCCTTCTGGAAGTTTGCAAAATAAAGATTCACTTTGGAATGAATATGTTGCAGCAGCTGAAGCAAAAGGTATTCATCCTAGCTATACGCAGTTTAGTGAAAACTATGCTATGACTAAAGACTTTGATAATCAAAAAATAGAAAAAATAATTAACACAGCAAAAGCTTTAGGTTTTAAAGATAGAGATGTTAAAGCCTCTTTAGCAGACGACCCAGAAGGCCTTAAAAGATTGCAAAATCTTTTTCTTAGTGGTAGTCCAGAAACACAATCAATATTAGCTCCTTATCTTCAAACTAAACCAACTGTAACACAGTCTTGGGAAGAGTTTGGAAAAGATATAAACGAACTTATAGGTGATTATCCTAAGCTTACATCGGCATTACTTGCAGGTGGTGGTGTTGTTGGTGCTTATAAAGGTGGTAAAGCGCTTATAAATAAAGCTAAAGATTTAACAGGTAAAGGTACACCTAAACCAAAAGTTAGTGGACCTAAAACAACTACTATAAATGGTGTTAAAGTTCCAACTGCAAAATTAAATGAACACTATAGAAAGCTTTATGCAGTATATAAAACAAGAAGAGAAGGAAAAAAGACTTTAAATTTTAATAAGTGGATAAAAACGCAAAATAAAGATATAATTAAAAAGAATATAACTTCAGACCAATTAAAAGAAATGGCTAAAGATTTATCTAAACCTAAAGCTAAACCGACTTTAAAATCTAAAGCTTCAAAAACTTTAAATAAAATTAAAAATCTTAAAATTAAGGGTGTCCCTGTAGGTCAAATTTTAAATGCTGCAGTTTATTTAAATATGGCAAAAGACATAGGCACAAGCATCACTAATCAGGAGTAATCTATGGCTGTAAACCCTTACGGTTTATACGACTACTATCCTCAAGAAGAACCTCAAGGAGATAAAGCAACTGTATCTGAACAGTTTAATCCTAGGTATTCTAAAACACAATTACAATCAATAATAAGAGGTTATAAAAATAACCCTAGAGCTTTTAATAAAGAGCAAATCGAACAAATAAAAAAGCATGCTATTTATCATAATGTTGGATTTTATGCAGGTGATTTTAGTATATCTGATGCATTAAAGCAATTTTTGGGCGGTGCATTAGAAGGTTTTACTACATTTAGTGTAGTAGACCCACCTGACAATGAATATGAAGCAATAGCTCGTAACGTAGGCCATTTACTTGGATTCGCTCCAGGCATGGCAGCTAAACCATTAAAGTTATTAGGAGCAAATAGAGCAGCTAATGTTTTAGGTGGTATAAAATCTGTACCTTTAGGTATTGGAGAATATGCTACCAAAAAAGCAAGAAAAGCTGTAAGCCCTATTATAAGGCAAGCAATAGGAAGAAGAAGTGACGCTACTGGAGTTGTAGCAAAGTTTTTAACTAGTGGGGCTACAAAAAGTGTAATAGATGAAGGTATGAAGCTTGGTGTTGCTAGTGCAGTAAGTAACTGGAAACAAGGCGTTGATGGTATGATAGAAGCTGGTGTAGGTGGAGCAAAGTTTGGAGCAGCTTTTGGTGCTCTAGGAAATATGATACCTGGAAAAGGTGCTGGTAGTTATGCTTTAAGAGCTATATCTGGTTCTATATTCCAAGGATTACCTGCTACGCAAAGAGGAGCGACTACTCCTGAACAAGTTTATGAGTATTTACTTGGTGCTTATTTTGGTGGTGGAGCTACAGGCTGGAAGCAGCAAGGAGCTCAAAAGTTTATGGTCGCTAAAGAAAAACAAGCTACTGGCTCAGGTGGTAAAAAAGGTGACCCTAAATTAAGAGCTACTAATGACCCTAGTCTTGTAAAAGAATGGAAAAATTTAGACCCAGAAGTTAAAAAAGAAGTCATAGAAATGATGACAAATGATAAATATGACAATGGTAAGCCTAGTATTCATTATGACCCTGACGTTGTAAAAGCTGGTGGATTTGAAGCTAGAACAGCATTTCAAGAATTTGTTGCCAAAGGATTAGGTATAGAGCCAAGTAAAACTACATTAACAGATAAAGGTTGGGCTGAGTTTGTCAAAAGAGTTCAATCAGGCGTTTTTAAAGAGCAAAATGTAGGTTTAGCAACTGAGACTAAAAAAGACTTAAACAAAATATTTGAAGACAAAAAAATCCTTGTAGACAAACTAAACAAAGAGAAGCTAGAGCTTGATAAAAAAGAAGGCGCTGAAAGATTATTAGCTGAAGAAAATATAAAGAAGTTAGAAGGTGACCTTGCTGATTTAAACGAAAGTGAAAGAGGCTTACTAGAGCTTGAACCTGGTCAATTTATTGATAAAGAAAGTGGTGAAATAGAAGTAGAACCAAGAACTAATGATGGAAATGATATTGGTATGACTTCTAGTATGGACTTATATAGAAAATCTGAAATATTTGTTCAAGACAAATTATCAGAAGTGTGGGACAAACCTAAAACTAGTCCTAACACAAAAAGAAATGAGGTTATACGATTAACTGATATGCTTGACACTATTATTAAGGGTGAAAAGTATATGAGAAAAGGTCAAAGAGTTAATACTAAAGAGCTTGTAGAAGATATAGTAAATGAGTTTAAGATAAAAGAAAATATAGATATTAGAAGTAAAATAGATGCTGAAACTGTAAACAACTTCAGACAATGGTTAACTCGTAAAAACTTTGGCGAACCAGTAAAATATAGAAATGTTTCTGCTGATAAAGATGGTAAAGTAGTAAGTAATAAAGTAAGAGGAGAAGATAACTTTACCTTAGCTGGAAATAGAATACAGAACATAGAGTCTAAAAAAGAAATACAAAGAGTTTTAGAAGAGTTAGTTCCTGGAACTAAAGAAGATTCTCATTTTATATTTGACAATGTTACTGTGGCTGAAAAGGGTAGATTCGTTGATATGGGAATAAATCAGTATAGAAAATATCTTATAGCAAAAAATAAATCAGATGAGGGAGGCGTTAAAGCTTATCAGAAATTTATAAAAGAAATGCATAACAATATGCTAAAAGAAGGTTATTATCCTTTTGGAGGTAAAGGAGATAATGATACTATTATATATATCAAAAAACACCCTGACATGGCTAAAGGAGCATCAAAAGCGTACATAGGTCAGTATTTAGATAACTTTTTAAGTAAACCTTCTGGTAAAAAAGGTTACTTAAATAGAGACTTTTATAATATGGCTATAAGAAGAAATAAAAACTTTTCAGAAACAGAGGCTAAAGACCAATATCTAAGCAATATTATGTGGGATTTATCTTTAAATGGTTTTAAACCAAAAACTGCTAAAGAATACTATAGGGATTTAAAAAAGTTATTTGAAAATGATGGTTACATTAAAAATGCTACAGCTTGGAATAAAAGAAACCAAATATGGTTTACACCTACCTGGAGGGCAGATAAAAAATTTGTAGGAGATTCTTACTCTAAATATTTAAAAACAATAAAAGATTCATCAAAATATTCAACAGAATTTAAAGACGCATCTAAAAACGGTGTAGCTAGATATATAATAGCAAGAGATTTAGACCCTAAATTATTTTCATTAGTAAATAATAAGCTAAAAAGAATAAAGCTTTTAGATAAAAATAGTAAAAATACAGAACATGGTGAACATGTTGATGGTATGATTATAGTAGAGGATGGTTATTTAAAATCTTTAATAAAAGATAGTGGCATGCCAGGAGAAGGGCAAAGTAAATCATTTATTGTTAGTCCTGATGCTACAAATGGCGCTTTACTTGGTAAATATATGATGCATAGTGCTGGAGAAGTTGCTTCTAAACAGATGAGAGAAGCTGGATTACATATGATTATGCAAGACTCTGCTGTAAAACAAAGAGGCGAAAGAAAAGTTACTGATTATACTTTAACAAAAGACAAACTAAACATAGAAGACCCTAGCCTTGTTTATGAATTACCTTTAGAACATATAAAATACAGTTACAATGTAAAACAATCTAATACAATGGCTGGCTACAATCCTGATGGTAGTGTACATAAACATGGTATTCCTAAACAGTTATTAATGGCAATGGCTCAAAATACACACCATTCTTTTCCTAGGAGATTAATAGAAGACTTTTTTAATGAGACTATTTACAAAAAATACGAAGGTGATGCTACTGTAAATAAAACGTTTCAAGAATATATGGATAACCCTAAGTCTACTCAATTATTAAGATTATTAGAAAAAAATGTAGATAAGTTAGGTATCGACAATCTATTGCAAGCTATAAATGGAAAGCATACTGATTTTACAGACGTAGCTTATATGCGTTTAATGAAAATAAATAGAGAAAATGTATCTGAAAGAATTGCAGAAGGTGATATAACAGCTCAAGAAGGTCAAAAAATATTAGAAAATATAAATGAATTTAATAGCGCTACAGATAGAATTATTGATGCAGCACAAAAATGGTCGCAATCAGAAAAGATAGCAGGAAGACCTGGTAATATAAATACAGTTCTATTACATAAGTATATTAGACCTTATAGATTCCAAGTTATAAGAAACTATGTATTTCAATCTTTAAGTAAACCTAAAATAGGAAATAGTGGTGTAGCTAGAATGAGAGGGTTTGACAAATGGTTTCAAAGAGATGCTAAATTTAAAGATTTAGAAAATAGAGACGATATATTTTTCTTAGACGAATCATTTAGAAAAATGCCTTTAAGAACTCATATACCTGGGTTCGAAAAAACTACATTAGAAGAGCTTTGGCATTCTTATAGAGGTTCTGGTAAAATGAAAAAACCTTTAGATAAAGAATATAAAATGGATGCTAAGCAAGTTTTAAGAGCTTTAACAGTAAGAGTTCCTATGGATTCTACAAGTGGAGCACAAGCTTTAGAGTTTGCTGGATTTACTGGTAGAAAAGGACATGGTATATTAATGCACTCAAGAGCTATGAGAGCAGAGGGTGGTGCTGACCTTGATGGTGATGAGGCACATATCTTTTTTGGTGGAAGAAAAGGTGGTAAAGGAGATGGTTTTAAGTCTGAATGGACAGAAACTTTCCATAAAAATAAAGACGAGTATTTAGACCCAAAAACAGGACGTACACCTGATAGAAAAGAAGGTATTGTTCCAGGAGAAAAAATTACTTATGAAGAGTATTTAACTAC
>TARA_R100000655_G_scaffold110126_1_pt1 | contig 18165 bp, 24 predicted proteins | sample TARA_R100000655 | Tara Oceans TARA_R100000655 (sample SAMEA2622497) | marine metagenome | biome: marine biome (ENVO:00000447); feature: deep chlorophyll maximum layer (ENVO:xxxxxxxx); material: "saline water (ENVO:00002010), including plankton (ENVO:xxxxxxxx)" | depth 90 m
AGAGTGTGGCAGCTACATGGAGCTAGCAAATCCTAAAGAGGGCTGCGCTGGATTTACTTCTAACAAATACGGGCAGTTATGAAATTTAATGCCGCGCAACTTTCATATTCACCTAATGATTTAATAATAACCGATCCGCCATATAATATAGGGTATAAATACAACGGTACGTTTAGAGATAATCTAAAACTAGCGGAATATCAAAAGCTATTTATACCTATGAAGGGCCAAAGGGTTGTTATGATTCATTATATTGAAAATATAATATCAGATATAGTACCGATTCTAGGCGCACCGCAAAGGGTTATTTCTTGGACTTATCCCAGCAATACCGCTAGCAGATGTTGGAGGGCCATTGCTTGGTTTAATTGTAAGCCGGATTTTTCTAAAATAAGAATACCTTATAAAAACATGAACGACAAAAGAGTGCAGGAATTACATAAAAAAACAGGCGGCCGAGCGTTGCCTGATAATTGGCATATAAACTGTGTAAAAAACGTATCAAAAGAAAAAGTAAAAGAATACACAAATCAAATCCCCGAAGAGATAATAAAGCGAATTATAATTACAACGGCCAAAACTACGGATACTATAATAGACCCATTTAGCGGAACAGGCACAACGCCTTGTGTTGCAAAAACACTTGGATATAGTTATAGGTGGTATGATATAAATGATTTAGCAATTGAGCTAACAACAAAAAGACTAAACAACGTACAAGCAAAATTATTTTATTACAATGACTGATTTACAACAAACAATACTAGACATGCGCACCCTACAATATGGAGCGCACCGCGATTTAACGCCAGGCGTACAGAGTTTAATTTATACACTAGCTTGTGTAGAAGCTGAGGAGCAGCAGCTACAGGAGTTCTGCGATACTAACGGAACGTGCTACCAGGTAACAGGCAAAAGCGGAGATGTATATAGCAGAATGCGCCCAGAGTGGCAACAACTAAAAGAGGCCAGAATGAGAAAGCAAGCTATTATAGCAAGGTTAGAAAATTGGATAGGAGAAGCAGCGCCCAAAGATGATGAGCTGAGTGAGTTTCTTAAATGAGTTACTACTACGATGAACAGGCAGCAGAGCGCGCTGTTACTTTTATAGAGAAATTCTGTACCCACGTGAAAGGGGAATTAAGTGGCAAACCCTTTATACTAGAGGAGTGGCAGAAGGATGATATAATAAGACCGCTATTTGGTTGGAAACGTGAGGCCGATGGATTAAGAAAATACCGCACCTGCTACGTAGAGATCCCTAGAAAGAATGGCAAGAGTAACCTAGCAGCAGCTCTAGCTCTTTATCTATTATTCGCAGATGGCGAACCAGGGGCAGAGATAATAAGCGCAGCAGGGGATAGAGGCCAGGCCAATATAGTATTTAACATAGCGCAGGAGATGATTAAAAACAATAAACACCTAAGAGCCAGGGCTAAAGTGTTGCGCAATAAAGTAGAGTATAAGAGTAGTTGGTACAGGTCAATAAGTGCAGAGGCATATACAAAGCACGGCCTAAACTGTCATGGTATTATTTTCGACGAATTACACACCCAGCCAAATAGGGAGCTTTGGGATGTACTTACTACTTCTGTAGGAGCTAGGAGGCAGCCCGTAATAATTAGCTTAACTACAGCAGGCCATGACCGCTCAAGTATATGCTACGAGATGCACGAGTATAGCGAGGCACTTATAAATGGCTCTATAGTAGATGAAACATTTTTGCCTGTGCTATATAAAGCCGAACCAGATGACGAGTGGACTAGCCCAGAAACGTGGAAAAAAGCTAACCCTGGATATGGTACAATTTGCAATGAGGCATATTTTGAGGATGCAGTAAAGAAGGCAAAGAGTAACCCTAGCTGGATCAATAGCTTTTTGAGATTGCATCTTAATATCTGGACTAGCGCAGAAACGGCCTGGATTCCAGACGATATATACATGCGAGGAGCAAAGGAGATACCCTATGACAGGTTGCCCTTGCTACCTGCCTATGGAGGTTTAGACTTAGCAAGTACTCAGGATCTAACAGCTTTTGCTCTGATATTTAGAGATGATGAGAATGAATGTTTTTATTTAATATGCCATCAATTTGTAAATTCAGAAAAGGCCCACAGCAAAAAGCTAGCAGCAGGGATAGACTATATAAGCTATGCAAGAGATGGCGATATAACTATAACGCCTGGAAACGTAACAGATTATAGAATAGTAAAGCAACATATTTTAGATGCCTGTGAGAAATACGATGTGCGTGAGATAGGATATGATCCTAAATTTTCTACCTACATAGTAAGCGAGCTAATAGAGAATGATATAGAAATGCAACCGATGGCTCAAAACATTACTAGTATGAATGGGCCTACTAAAGAGCTAGAGATGGAAATAATGCAGGGCAAAGTAATTCATGGCGGTAACAGATGCCTACGCTGGCAATTTGGCTGCGCTATTATCTATACAGACAACAATGAAAATAAAAGAGTAATAAAAGAGAAGAAAGAAAACAAAAAGGTAGATGGCGTAATAGCTTCTATTATAGCTCTTAATAGCTACGTGCAGAATAAGATAGACGGAGATGATGATATTTTATTAGATATTTTAACATTATAAATTTGGATTGGTAATATATTTGTGTTATACTACGCGCGCGAATGAGTACACTAGCAGAAAGAATTAGAGGCCTTTTCCGTTATCGCGTTGGAAAATACGACAGCAACACAGTAGCACAGAATGTCGGTATATTTCCAATGACGAAAAGCGGGGCCTCGATAAATGAAAATAGCGCCTTGGCAATTAGCACAGTCTATGCCTGTGTTTACAAAATAGCATCAACTATAGCAGCGCTGGGATTAGAATTATATGTAAGAAATGGCGATAGGGTAGATGTAGCAAACGTACATCCTGCAAGAGAGCTATGCACAGTAAAGCCAAATGAGGAGCAAACGCCTTATGAATTTTGGGAAACTATTATAGCAAGCGCTGTACTGTATGGAGTAGGATATGCCATTATAGAGCGCGATGATAGAGAGTATGGCGCTAGACTTATCTGGGTGCATAATGCAGATGTAGAGTTAAAGGAGGTACAAGGCGAGCGCATTTATACCGTAAAGGATTACGGAGTAGTAAGGCCTGAGAATATGCTAACTATTTGTAACCTGTTTCGCATGAGTCCAATAAGGTTGCACCGCGAAAATTTAGGACTAGCAAAAAGCGCGCAGGATTTTGGTAGCGAATACTTTGGCTCTAGCGGACAGATGACAGGAGTGCTAACCTCAGACCAGCCACTAAAAAAGGAGCAGATGGATATTATCCAAGGGTCTTGGAATAGAGGAGCAGGGAGCGCAGGCACTAAGCTAATGCCCTTTGGATTTAAGTACCAGCGTATTTCTATTGCACCAGACGAAGCGCAGTTTATAGAAACTAGACAATTCCAAGCGCAAGAGATTTGCAGAATTTTTAGCGTACCAGCAGCGCTAGTACAACTACCAGGATCAGAAACTTACAACAATGTAGAGCAACAGAATCTAATGTTTGCTAGGCATACTATACAGCCCTGGGTTAAGAGAATACAACAGGAGATAGATAAGAAGTTAATACCTAGCTTTGACAAACCTGCTGTATATTCTAAGTTTAATTTGAATGATTTATACCGAGGAGATATGGATGCTCGCGCAGGGTTCTTTACTCAGATGATTTCTAGTGGAGTAATGAGCATAAACGAGGTTAGGGCAGAGGAAGATAAAAACCCCATACCAGGGGGTAATGTTCACCTCGTCCAGGTCAATCAAATCGCTCTAGACAAAATACAGGACTACAGCGATGCGGTATCAAACAACAACAACAATGAAGGAACAGAAAACAACAGCACAGGAGAATCAGCAGAATAGAGAGGAGCTAGAAACTCGCGCTCATTACTCTGTTAGCACTAGCACAATAGAAGCTAGAACTGATAGCGATGATATGATTATAGAGGGCTATGCAGCATTGTACGACAATGAAACTAACATAGGCCCTTTTAAGGAAACTATAGCGCGTGGAGCTTTTGATGATGTTATGGAAAATGATGTCAGGGCATTATTGAATCACAATCCAGATTACGTCCTCGGCAGATCGGGAGCAGGAACGCTAGAGCTAGAGCTAGACGATACAGGGCTAAAGTACCGTATTAAATTAGGCGAACAGCAGTACGCAAAAGATTTATATGAGAGCGTAAAGCGTGGAGATATTTCACAAAGCTCTTTTGCCTTTACGATTGCAGAGCAGAGCTGGAGCGAGGATAGAACAGTAAGGAGTGTGGATAAGGTAGCAACGTTATTAGACGTTAGCCCTGTAACATATCCTGCCTATAAAGACACTCATGGTTTAGTAGCAAGAAATGATGAAACTGAGCCAGAGCAAATAGATAACGCTGTAGAAAATACTACAAGCGAAGAAAATAAAGAAGTTAAAAAAACAACTAAAAAAAGAAGTAAAATGAACTTGAAAGAGTTAAATGAGCTTCGCGGTAAATTCTACAATGAGCATGTTTCTATGATTGAAAATGCTGAGAGTGAAGGGCGCGAACTGACTAACGAAGAGGAAACTAGAGCCGACTATCTTGAAGGAGAAATAGAGCGCCTAGATAACAAGATTAAGCGCAGAAAAGCGCATGAAGATATGATTGCACGTACTGCTTCAATGAGCGGTGTGGGTGTATCAGAAGCTAAAGAGATTGAAAAAGTTAATCGTAACTTCTCTTTGACTAGAGCAGTACACAGCATTTCAGTAGGCCAGCCACTAACAGGCGCTGAGGCAGAATGGGCGCAAGAGGCGCGCAAAGATATGCAGAGCAGAGGTATGCAGATGACAGGGCAAATCGGTATTCCAGAGCGCGCTTTATATCGTGCTGGTGGTGCTGATGATTTCCAGGCAGGTTCTGGAGATGGTTCTGGGTTTGTATCAACAGACGTACCTGGAGTTATTGATGCTTTAAGAGCTGCTCCGCTTATCGAAACTGTAGGAGCTACTACTATTCACGGAGCTACAGGTACAGTACAATTCCCAAGAGTATCTAAGAAGGCATCTGGCCACTACGCAACAGAGGTTCAAGATATGGCTACTGCTGGTTTATCGGGTATGGAAATGGACGAGGTTACTCTTTCGCCAAACCGTTACACAAACAGCACAGTATTTTCAAAGATGCTTGTAACTCAGGGAGGCCCTGCGGTTGATGCTCTTATTGCAAATGAGTTAATGGCTGGAGTAAACGAGAAAATTGATATTGATGCTTTTGCTAAGACTACTACAGTAAACAACACTTCTTTAGGTGGAGCTTTAACTGCTGCTAACCTTTTTGAATTAGAGAAGGATGTACTAGCTGCTGGTGGAGATTTCGCTAATTGCAAGTGGGTTATGAGTCCAACAGGATGGAAGGTGTCGAGAGATTTAGCAACGGTTGCTTCTATTGATGCTTTCTGGGTAGGATCTCAATTCGATGGATTCGATGCAATAGCTACTCCAAACCTACTAGATAGCTCTGCTAACAAAGGGCAGATAGTATTTGGAGATTTTGCTAAAGGTATCGTTTACGTTACTTTCGGAGGTTTGGATTTATTAGTAGATCCATATAGTAATGCAGCGACTAATCAAATCGCTTTACACGTTACTAAGTTTGCAGATACAGAAGTACGCCAAGGCGATGCTCTTGCATCTGTTAGCGAGGCAGAGTAATAGATATAAATTAAATTAAAGGGGGCGGGTATTGCGCCCGCCCTTTTTTATTCTTATAAGATGAAATTAGAAATAACAACACAGCCCACAGGTACCACACTACTACCGTTATCTACAGCTAAGGAATTTTTGCGCGTAGATCACAGCGACGAGGATACCACTATAACAGCTTTAATAAATGCTGCTGTGCAACATTGCCAAGATTATACAAATAGGCATTTCGTTAGTTCTAATTTTACACTAAGCTTAGATGATTTTTATAACTGTGAATTTTCTACAGGCCCAATAAACACTATAACAGGTGTAACATATAAAGACGCAGCAGGAGCTACTCAAACTTTAGCTACTTCAAAATATTGGTACGATACTAAGCGCGAGCCAGGGCGTATTCATTTTGATAGCCCACCAGACACGTACGATGATGACTTCAATACAGTCACTATCTCAGGTACAATAGGAGCAGCGCCAGCAGACCCTATACTACATGCTGTAAAAATGCTTGTAGCTCACTACTACGAGAACAGGCGCGCAGTAGTTACAGGAACAATTACAGCAGAGATACCTTTAGGAGTAGCTGCATTACTTAATCCCTATAGAATTATATCTACTAAATGAATATAGGCGGATTAGATAGGAGAATAACAATACAAAGTCCTACGCTTTCAGCTAACCTCTATGGCGAGAGAGAGGAAAGCTGGGGTACTTTTGCTACGTGCTGGGCTCAGATAGAGCGCAAGCCCGCTGCTGTAGAGCAGAATAGCGGGGAGCAAATGGTAAGTGTAAACAAAGTAATATTCAATATCCGCTATAGCTCTACTACTAAAAACACTAAGGCAGGATACCGCATTAACTACGATAGTAAAAACTATAATATTCTAGGAGTTCACGAGGTAGGCAGGCAAGAGCGCATACGTTTAATTACAGAAATTATAGAGTAATGGCTGTAACAGTAACAGGAGTAAATAAGCTATTTGCCAAGATAGATAAGCTATCGAGATGGAGCGAGCGCGACAGCGCGAAGCTACAAGATATAGGCCACAGGGTTGGAGGCGTATATGCTAACTACTTAAAAGCAAACGTAAAGGACTATAGCAAAGCTATCATTTTTAGAGGCAGAAAAATAAGCCCTGGTACATTAAGGCGCTCGGCAGGTACATGGCTACCAGATAAAAATAGAAATAATGTAATGGGCGGGCCTCGTACTAATGCAATAGGCAGAAGAAAAACAAAACGAAATGCAGATGGGTTCTTTGCTCATATTGTAGAAAAGGGAGATTTTGGCCCAAGGTTCGGAGGCAAACACAGAACACAAAACACAGGAGTTTTTACCAGGGGTTTAAGTGCAACTAAAGCGCGTAGTGAAAAGCTGCAGTTTGCATTATTAAAAAAAGAATTTGCACGATACGTTAAAAGAGCATGATAGTAGGTAAAGCGATATATAATATTTTAAGCAATACCTCAGCAGTTACTGATATTGTGAGTACTAAAATCTATCCAGAGATAGCACCACAAAATGAGAGCCAGCCCTATATAGTTTATTCAGTGGTAAGTAATAACCCAACTGATACTAAAGAGGATAATGGCAATGTAGATGAGGCAAGCATAGAGGTATATTGTTTTAATACAAAATACACTACAGCAATAGATTTAGGCGTAGCTGTACGAGCTGCGCTAGAGAGGAGAAATGGAACATTTGGAGGGGTAAAAATACAAAGCATAAACTATACAAATGAGCAGATGGATGTAAACCCTGAGCGCTCCATATGGGTAGCTATACAAGATTATACAATTAGAATAAATAATACATGATGGATTTTATACTCGAAAATTGGGAGGCAATTTTGCTAGCCCTAATGGTAGCTGCTAGAGCTATCTTCTCTCTACTGCCATCTGATGCGCCTGCTGTTAAGGTGTTTGGATGGATAGATACAATAATAACAACGTTAGTCGGTGGCGACAAGCGTAAAAACAACAACAATAATAACTAGAACAAATGGCAGTAACCACAGGAATAATAAACGGTTCGGATCTTAAAGTAATTATTGGAGCAGATGGTGGCACGTTAAAGTTAATTGACAATGTTACTGACTGTTCTATATCAGTTACTAATGAATTTAGAGATGCAACTGTAAAAGCGAATGCAGGATATAGAGCGCAGCTCCCTGGAATGACTTCGGCAACAATGAGCTTCACAGCTCTTTACAATTCTGATGCAGCAACAGGGCAGGGCTTTAATGACCTATCTACTTTACAACTAAACAAAACTAAGTGCGAGGCACGTTTTACTCATGTACTAGGTACAGGATCAGGCGAAAACCCAGGAGATTATCACTACATAGTAAAGTGTTATATCGAGAGCTTAGAGCTTAGCGGTGGTACAGAAGATAACGCAACATTCACTTGCAACTTAAATATAGTAGAAACTATAGTACGTTCTGAAATTTCATAAACTCATGGAGATAACTATAGGAAAACGTATATACCCTATGCGAGCAACTATGCTAGCATGGCGAAATTTTGAAAAAGCTACAGGCGTAAAAGTAACAGAGGTAGATGCCAATGACGTTACTTTAATACCTGAGCTTATCTACTATTTTGTCAAAGCTGGATGCGAGGCACAGGGCATGAAGTTTACTATGGATGTTGAGAAGTGGTTGAACGAAATAGAGGTAAATGATTTGCCTGTATTAGTTGAGGCCATGAGCGAGGTGATGGGCGGTAAACAAGAGAAAAAAAAAGCGAAGAAGAAACAAGTCCTTTGACGTGGAGTAGGGTAGAGGAGCTGGGCCTAGGCCTATTAGGTTTAAGCCCAGGCCTACTCTACTCACTTACGTTCGAGGAGTTTTCAAATGCGGTTAAAGGTAGGCGAGAATCTATCGAAGTTATGGAGCGCTCTAATTGGGAGCGTACTCGATGGCAGACAGCTTTACTATTAAACGTACATACCAAGAGAGGCAGCAAAATTAAGCCGATTGATTTAGGTGTATTCCCTTGGGAAGAGGAAGAGCAAAGCAAAAAAACTAAGGTTAGTGGCTTTGCGTTATTAGATGGATTAGCTAAAAAAGAATAGATGGCGAAGTTAGGAGATTTAATTGTAAATATTGGGGCTAATACAAAAGACCTAAATAGAGAGCTGGGTAAGGTGCGCAGAAATATGAAGCGCTTTGGCTCTAACTTCAAATCTTTAGGGCGCGACCTTACGCGCTCTGTTACTTTGCCTTTAGCTGCCATAGGAGCAGCAGCAATAAAAAGCGCAGTAGATTTAGAAACTTTAGAAGTAAGTTTTATATCTCTTACAGGAGGAGTACAGCAGGCCTCTGCTATGATGGCACAGCTTAATGACTTCACAGCTAAAACGCCATTCCAAATTGATGCGGTTGCTACTTCAGCTAGGCAACTAATAGCATCGGGTTCAGATATAAGCCAGGTAAATGATCAGCTACAATTTCTAGGAGATATAGCAGCAACTTCTGGCAGCTCTATAGATGATATAGCTCAAATATTTTCTAAGGTACAAGCAAAAGGCAAGGTAGAACTTGAGAGCTTAAACCAATTAGCTGAAAGGGGCATACCTATTTTTACAGCTTTATCTGAGGCAACAGGATTACCCGCCTCTGAGCTAGGTGCAGGGCGTGTATCTGTAGAGCAGTTTAATGAAGTACTAAAGAGCTTTGCCGAGGAGGGTGGATTTGCTGCTGGTGCTATGGAGCGCCTAAGCCAAACTACAGCAGGTAAGTTTAGCACAGCTTTAGACAATCTAAAGTTAGCAGGCGCTGAATTAGTACAAAGTCTAATGCCTACAATAAATAAACTAATTGATGGCGTTACCGCTCTGGCGCAAAGGTTCGCAAAAGCTAGCCCAGAATTTAAGAAAACTACTTTAATTATAGGGGGTATTGTTGCAGCTATAGGGCCTCTATTAGTTATACTACCTACTCTAGGCGGTGCATTATCGGCAGCTTTTGCAGCAGCGACAGGGCCTATAGGTTTAGTTATAGCTGGTATTGCTGCCTTAACTACAGCGTTCTTTTATTTCTTTGATGATATTAAAGGGCCTTTAGTAGATGTAATAAATTACTTTATAGAGCTATATAATAACTCAGTAATTTTTAGAGGTGGTATTCAAATGATTATTTTGACCTTTAAGAATTGGTGGGCTTATATTAAGTTCTTCTTTAATAGCTTTGTAGGTCTAGCGGGCGTTGTCTTAGATTATATAGGAGATCAATTTACAGCTCTAGGGGATATTGTCATGGGTATTCTAACCTTTGATGATGAACGTATAATGAAAGGGGCAAAAGGTATGGCTGATGTACTTACGGGCAGCTTTACAGATGGTTTCGATGTAATAGCAGAAAACGCTACAATTTTAGGTGAGGAGGTAGCAGAAAATTTTCAAGATGCGGTAACTAACACACTTGAGGCGGATCCTGTAGAGTACGTTACTACTGAGGATATGGATGCTGCAAAAGATAAGATACTAGGTCTATTAGATTTTAGTAGCTGGTTTCAGGGTGTTGGTAGTTCAGCTACTACAGCAGCGGAGGGGGTAGATAGTTTACTAACTAAGCTAAACAATATAGGAACTACTACCCCTTTAGAGGGTTTATTCAATGACTTAAACGGAATCAAAGCCGTAGAGGAGGAGGTAATCGAAACTACTAATATACTATCTGATACCTTTGAACAGTTTAGTAGTCAAATAGGGAGCGCTTTTGCTGAGGTAATAGTAGAAGGTAAACACTTTGGCGATGCGATGGTAAATCTAGGTAAACAAATATTAAAGACTCTACTATCAGAAGCTATAGCTAATGCAATAGCTAACGCATCAAGCAATAAAAATTTAGCTAACCAAGCTAGTGGCGGTTTAACTATAGGAGGTTTTATAGCTGCTGCTGTAGCATCAGTTAAAAAAGCATTTGGTAATGTGCCAGCTCTTGCAGAGGGTGGATTAGCATTTGGCGAAACTATGAGTATTGTAGGAGATAATAGGAACGCTGCTATAGATCCAGAGGTAATAGCTCCATTATCAAAACTAAAGGATTTTATGGGCGGAGAAGGTACGCAGGTTTATGGGCGTATCTCTGGAGATGATATTGTAATTAGTAACAGGCGCGCAGAGCGTGACCGCAACAGGTTTGGCTGATGGCTGTAGTATATGCACTAAGTGAGTTTACCGATGAAAAAGGTGTAGATTGGTTGGTTAAAATTGTGGATGGCACTATTTCCACAGGCGATCTAAACCATAGATTTACACTAGGCCCAGATGGATTTAGACATACTTACGATTATGATAATTTTGATAGGTGCAAACCTATACTAGGCAGCAGGGTACAATTTACTCTATTTCATCCAGATGATAATGATGCTGCTTTCAATACTCTTTATGCAAATTTAGATTCAGCAGCAGAGGGTACGTATAGAGTAGAAATATACCGCGATCCAGATAGTGCCAATGAAGCGTGGTGGATAGGCGAAATACTGCCAGAGCAAACAATAATTCCAGATGCCTACCCTCATGCTCCAATAACTATAACAGCAGTAGATGGATTAGCTAACTTAAAAGGAATAGACTATAATAATAGTGGAGCTGCATGGACAGGCACAGACTTTATAGTCAATCATATATACAAAGCTTTGAGCAAAGTACATTGTGCTAATTTCTGGGGGGGCGGTGATGTATTGTGTGCTTTTATGGAGGATATAATAAGTGCAGAATATCAAGCCCATATTTCTAGCGGACAAAACCAGCAGCTTTATAATGCTGCAGTAGAGCATAACTCCTTTTATAATAAAGATAGCAACGGAATAAATCAGTTTTTTTCTGCCTATGAAGTTTTAGAAAGTATTGCCCTTAGTTTTAATGCCTGTGTTTTTATGGCCCAGGGAAAATATTGGTTTATTCCTTTGGGTGCTATTCAGGGCCATGCCTCTAATAAATTAGATATATACCACGAAATAAGAGGCGGTGGAGTAGTTAGCTATAATACCTCTGCTAACGTTACCTTCTCGGCAGCATTCGGAAATAATAGCTCAGATTTTGAAAAACTAGCAGGTTGGGAACGCAGCAGCTCCCCAGCTTTTAAGGAGGTATTAAGAAATAGAGATTATCAAGGGGGCAAACCTTTACTATTAGATAGCCATTATACTGAGGCAAATATAGTAGCGGGTACGGTTGTAAGTGATGAAGATGTGTCATACTCAACAGGTATGCAAATACTTATTCAAGGAAATACATTTTATGAATATGATGGGGATAGCTCTAGTACAGGAGCTGATAGAATAGGCAGAGTTAAACTAAGCATTAAAGTAAAAGTAGGGGATGCAGGCGGTACAGTACGCTACCTTAAAAGGGATGCAGGATTTCCAAACGCCTTAACACAGTATCAGTATTTCTATGATAGCTATGATAGCGCTTCTGCTGATGGTGGTTTTTATGCTGAGGCGCAATATAGCGGTACTTCATGGAACGCATCTGACAATGACTATGAGTTGGTGTCTTTGGAGTTTGATAAAAAAGACGGTGGCCATGTATGGATCCCCTGGCAAATAGCTACCCCTGCACTAGATGCCGATGCCTCTGGTTTGCAAGTTTCTGTAACTATTTCGGGCGTAGATTATGAAGGAAACAATGATGCCGATTTAGTAGATACAAGCGATGCAGATTTCAATATATATGACCTTAGCGCTAGATTATACGATAACGGAAACCCTCAACTAATAGAGAGCGCAGAAATAAAAGCTACAAATCCAGACGATTCCAGATACAACATGGATCAAGGCAAAACGCTCATAGGCGATTCAGTTACGGATGCAGATTTAGGGGCTATTGTTGTAAATAATGGCTCTGCCTATGTTAGTGCTTCTGAGTGGGATAGTCATTTTAATACTGCTAGTAATTTAGGGATAAATGCGCTAGGGGTGCAGGAGAGATTAGCAGCTAATGCCGACGCTATAAGAGTAGAGCGCGGAACTTTATTTAGAACAGGCACTAAATTTATACACCCTTATACTATACTAACTAATACAGCAGATTCAAGTAACTTCTACCAACTAACAGGCATTAGCTTTGTTGCAGCTCGTTGTGAATATGATATAGAGTGCATGTATTTAACTCGTAATGCAACAGGCATAACGGTAGCCCAAGACAATGTAAAAGGCCCTATAACTATAGATAACATAGTTGCAGACTCAGACCCAAAAGGCCCTGCAAAAGGTACTATACCTGCTGAAAGTACAGCCAAGCTATTAAACGTTAATACAGATGATTATGGCATAAGTGGGCTAAAATGTACAAATGGCTCTAGTGGTACAAATACTTTAGTATTACCATCATCTTTACCTTCGGGCAGCAACAGGCAGATATTAGTTTTAGGCGCAGATGGCCTTTTTAGGCATATAGCCAGCTCCTCAGCAGGTGATGTATTAAAAATGAACGATACAGGAATCAATCCAACTTGGGCTAGCCCTGTTTTTGGTTGGTTTAACCACACTACCTTAATGAAGGTGCTGCCTACTGAGTTTATGGCTAATGATGATGGAGGCGCTGCTGTTCTGGAAGATGATACAACTGATAAATTAGGTGTGCGCTCAAGTAACAGAACAACGGAAATTTTTGTAACCAAAGCAATCCCAACAGGATATAAAGTTACACATGTGCAAGTTTATGCTAGTGTATCTACAGCATCAGCAGTAACAATTAGGCAGTTTGACCAAACAACAGGCGATTTAACAGGAACAACAACAGGCGCTTTCAATAGTAATATTGATACTCACGATATGACCAGCAGCGATACAGCAAACATTATGATAAAGTGTGCAACAGCTAGTAGTCCGCCTATAATTTATGGGGCAGATATAACAATTATAGCAATATGATGGAGAGCGGAAAACTTTGGGGTATTAACATATTATGGGCAGGTTTTAGCGCTGCAATGCTAAGCGAATGCCTTACCTGGGGGCTAGGTTTAATAGGTGCAATTACGCTAATTTGGTTAAATATAGAGGGCATAATAACACACCGTAAAAACAGAAGGAAATGAACGCTATACCATACCTTTTAATCATTATGCTGGGAATGGCAAATTGTAGATATAAGCGCCTAACATACAATCAATATGATAGCCATGATTTATTGTGTATTTTTATAGCTATAGTTGGGGCATGCGTTACTTTGTTTTAAGCGAGTTTGATAGCCCTGACTCTCCAGGTTCAGGAGTTAATATGGATAGCGATTTTTTAGAAATGCTAGACAAAGCAAGAGAGCGCGCAGAAGTACCTTTTAGAATTACTAGCGGTTATAGAACGAAAGAGCATAATAAGGCAGTAGGAGGTGTAGAAAATAGCAGCCATACATTAGGGCTTGCTGCTGACATATCTTGTGAAGATAGCGCTAGGAGATACTTAATTATAGAGGCGCTTTTATATGTAGGTTTTAACCGCATCGGAATAGCGCCAACTTTTATTCACGTGGATCTAGCAATAGATAGGCCACAAAATTTAATATGGACTTACTGATATGAAAATACCAAATTTTACCCTAGCATTAGCTAAATTTGACCTTACACAGATATTCAAGGATAAGCGCCTAAAGTGGAGCGCAAAGCGTACCAGCGCAGGCCTTATAGTTATAACTGCCTGCCAGCAGATTGTAGAAAACGGATGTACCTGGCCTAATGTTATATTATGCCTTATAGGAGTTTTACCTATTTGCCTTTCATTTTTTGAGAAAGATTTTGTATCTTGCAAGTCTTGCAATAAAAAGTAGCAGGTTTTTCATTTTGATTTTGGCAGGGGTTACATTCGGTTGGCCCCTTTGCTTTTGCACAAGGTTTCGTTAATAACTTAATTTGTATGTAGGACATTTAGCGCCCTATAATTGTGGCGTAATTAAAAACCTACAAAATGACTTTTTTACAAAACAACTATGAGCGCGAGGCAGCAAGCTCACAATACTTAAAATTGCAGCCAAACGAATCAGCTACTATTAGAATCATATCTAAAGCTGTAGAAGGACTACAAACTTTTATGGATAACAAGCCACTGCGCTGGCCCTTCGATGGAGAGATGCCTAAAAAGGCGTACAAATCAGAGGATAAAGTAAGGCCCTTTGCTGCCTTTAATGTTTGGCACCATGAAGATAGTAGATTTAAGATTTACTCATGCTCTACTCGTAGCATATTACAGGAGCTAGCTAACCTAAGCGAGGTAGAAGGCGACCCGATGACCTACGATCTTAAAATAACACGCAAAGGAGCTGGATTAGATACTAAATATTACGTAAGAGTAGAGAGCAAAGAGCCATTAGATTTAGATATACTAGATCTAGCGCAGAAGTTTAATGATAAAGTAGATTTAGGGCAGCTATTTGAGGAGGGCGGTAATCCGTTTAATGCCTAAGCTATGAATATCAAAGACGTTAGATTATCATTTAGCTCATTAAAGCAATTTAGCAAAAGCCCAGCGCATTGGGTTATGTATAAAAAAAGGGAGTACAAACAAACCGCAGCCATGCGCAGGGGTTGGCTTACTCACCTGCTAACCTTAGAGCCAGAAAAGCAAATAGGCCTACAGATTATTGACTGCCAAACAAGGGCAACAAAAGCGTATAAAGAAGCTGTAGCAGAGTTTGGAGATCAGAAGGTATTTACGCGCAAAGAATATGACGAAGCTCTAAATTTAGCTGAGGCAGTTATGAGCAACGCAATGGCAAATAAGCTCATAACAGAAGCTAACAGAGTAGAGGAGTATATACAATTTCAGCTCGATGGTGTGAATTTTCATGGGTACGCTGATGTAGTAGGAGATAACTACATAGCAGACCTTAAAATAACGGATAACGAGCCAAGGAAAATACAGCGCTGGGTGTTAGATAACCTTTATCACATGCAACTAGCTTTATATGCGCACGCTATTTTTAATTCTGAGGCCGAAATAAAGCACTATCTAATCACTTGTGACCCTAGTGCACCTAATGGCGTAATAGTGTACGAAATGAGCTTAGAAATGGCTCAAGACGGATTTAATAGGGCTAGATTGGAGGTGCAAATGTTCAAAGATTGGTATAGGGGCTGGGATGGCAAAAAAACGCCTAAAAGCTACGATTACTTAGAGCCATTAAATAACCCAATGCTCCTAGAGCTGCCAACATGGTACAAATGAATAACACAGAATTGAAAGAATATATAAAAAAGATATATGGCTCACAGCAGGCCTGTGCAGATGCTCTCGGAGTAGATAGGCGAACGGTTCATAGATGGATTTACGAAGATCCTAAGCGTATGATACGCTACGCTGATACTATAGTAAAAACCGCTGATACTACAAAAATTCAGCTTATAGGAGAAATACTATATCAAGATGAGCAATTAAATGGCTAAAGAGTTTACAGGGGTATGGGTGCCTATAGAAATTTATCAGGATAAAAGGTTAAATCCTACAGATAAATTTATACTAGCGGATATACTTACACTTAGTGAATATTACAAAAGCAATGATACAATAGCTATAGAGGTAGGAGTTTCTAAGCGTACCGCCACACGATCAATTAAAAAGCTAGAGGAATTAGGGTATATAGAAACTCACTTTAACGGTAGATCAAGGATAGCCAAAATGACCACCACTATAGCCAAAATGGCTAAGCAGACAAGCCAAAATGGCGAAGCTGCCTCGCCAAATCGACTACATAGTATACAGAAGAGTAAACAGAAGAGTAAACATATTAGAATAGAGAGGCCTTTTAAGTCAAAAGAATTTGATGAGATGTGGGCTATATGGATAGACGAGCGAAAACAGCAGAAAAGAAAAAAATACACTCCCAGAGGAGAGCAAGCAACACTACATAATTTACAGAAAATATCAAATAACGATGAAAAACAAGCAATTAAAATCATCCAGCAAAGCATCACCCAAGGGTGGGCGGGATTATTTGCTCTCAAAACAGGAGCAAAAAGAAACGAGCTTAACACTAAACAAGCACTTAGCTGGGCTAGTGGAAAATAGCAGACAAATAGCAAGGCAACATACAAGCGCCTCAGCATTTGAGCAGGGCCTAGTTCTGCAAACAGCAAATAAGCTAGATGGAGCAGCTACTAAATTGCTATTATTAGCAGAATTAGAACGCCTAGTAAGAGCGGTAAATGCTACGCGCTCATTTCAGAGCCAAGAGGATCTACAAGATGCGGTAGATGATATTATAGAGATATTCCCTAGCTTAAAAATTGAGGAGATATTAGTAGCATTTAAGATGATAAGACAGGGCAAATTTGAGCTATTTGGCAATTTGACAACTAACACACTAATAAAATGCCTAAATAAGTACGAACTAGAAAACACAATACCCCTAAGAGAAAAACAGCACACCCACCACCAGGGCGCTATAATGCCTCCTCACTTTGCTTATATAGATTGGCAGAAATTAGGCGAGGCGCTTATAGTAGAGCCACAGAAGAAAAGCTTAGAAGAGCTAGGCGGTCATATTCATATAACAGCAGACGATTTACAAGAAATTGAAAAAGCCAAAAAAGAACATAAAGAGAAAAACACTAATTAAAAAGCTAGATAGCGCCTTTAGTCAGTATATACGCTGGCGAGATGCTGATTCAGATGGCTTAGTAAAGTGTATTACATGCGACACAAAGAAGGATGTTAAGCAAATGCAATGCGGTCACTTTATGAGCAGGAGGCACTATGCTACTAGATGGCACCCAAAGAACAGCGCTGGCCAATGCTATGGCTGCAACATAGGTAACCAGGGCGCTCAGTACCGCATGAGCAAGGAGCTAGATATAAAGCATGGCGAGGGTACTGCTGAGAATATGTACAAGCGCTCACAGGATAGCAGGAAATACACTAATGAAGAACTAATACAGCTAATAATATACTATAAAAAATTAACCGATGATATGCAAAATAAACACAGTTAGCAAGCTACATACCTACCCAACCTATACTAAAGAGGAGCGTATAGAGATAGCAGAGAATATACAAGAGTACGCTAGGTTAAAGCGTATAGAGTACAGTTATACAGATGGCGATGATGTATATATCTCTGATTGTAAAATGACTGCTACTCGCAAGGCATGGCTCAATGCTATGGCTAGACAAATACACAGACCATCAAGTACATCAATCTATGGCATCAAAACCACAGCCCAGAGGGCGCAACAAATACTTCACAGGCGTAAAACCCCACAAGGGAAGAAAGTATCATGAAAAGAGGTATAATAGTAGGAGATGGCGAGCGCTTAGGGCTGCCTTCCTTGCACGTAACCCTGTATGCATTGAGTGCGATAGACTTGCTACAGTATGCGATCATATCACACCTGTTAGGCAGGGCGGTAGCTTCTGGTACGGGCCTTTCCAACCTATGTGCAACCATTGCCATGCTGTTAAGAGCGGACAGGAACGCCATAGCTTTGGGGGGAAGGGGTCGCCAAAACCATGACTCTCGGCTGTATA
>TARA_R100000655_G_scaffold32540_2_pt1 | contig 18022 bp, 9 predicted proteins | sample TARA_R100000655 | Tara Oceans TARA_R100000655 (sample SAMEA2622497) | marine metagenome | biome: marine biome (ENVO:00000447); feature: deep chlorophyll maximum layer (ENVO:xxxxxxxx); material: "saline water (ENVO:00002010), including plankton (ENVO:xxxxxxxx)" | depth 90 m
CTACATTTCCATAACTTTTAAAAGTAAAGTTCTTTGGTCCTTTAGACCATTTTTTACCCATATTTTTGTTAGGATTTTTTTCAACTAAATCTGAATATTTCTTAAAACCTTTATATTCAGGACTCTTCTCCCAAGATATACTATCAGCATAATTATCTACAACTGACCATCTTCTATTATAAGCTTTACGTGCTAAATCTATTTGTTTATTTAACTCTTTTATATTTTCATTTTCCTTTTTTATTTTTCTATACTCTTTATATCTAAGGTCTGTAAATATACTTTTAATAGGAGTTTTTTTATCTGATGGATCTGGTTCTCCTCCTTCTTTAAGTTCTTCTAGTATATAGCCACCTGCTCTATATTGTTCTACTTCTTCTGGTGTAAGATCCATATCTATAGACCCTCCAGTTTCATAATTTACATCATCTTCAATTTCTGCTTTTAACTTATCATCAGATTTTGGTTCTTTGGTTTCTAAAGGAACGTAAGGTACTCCAGCTCTAAAAGCATCATCTTTTCTTTGTTGTTCAGCAAGTTCTAGTTCTTTAAGACGTTTGTTTTCTTCATACTCTGCATAGTCTTCTTCATATTGAGGCAGTTGTTTTTTATAGTCTCTGTATTTTCTCTTGTATGCTATTCTATCTTTAAGACCTCTAATACCTCCTAAAGGAATATTAGAAAAATCTAACTCTTCTCCAGTTTCCAATGCTCTTTGATTTGCTTGGTGAATTCTTGCAAGCTCATCCCTAGTATAACCTCTGTTTAATCTTTTTGAATCAAATAAAGGAACGTATTCTACATCAAATAAATCTAATGCATGTCTTCCTCCTGTACCATGTATACCAAACATATCTGGAGAACCTCCTGCTGTAGGCCAATTAATTTTAGTATATTTATTAAATAGTCCATATCTTCCAGAACCGGGAGCTTGCCACATATTTCTCCATAAACTTTTACCAAATCGCCTCCATTCTTTTTTATCAGGAAGTGTAAACTTAGGTTTTTTTAACCATTGTTTTTTATACCCATGTTTTATAAATGGATGAAAGCCTGGAGGATTTGGTTTCTTTGGAGCACCTGCATCTCTAGTTATATAATCAGGTCTAATTCTTTCTATGTCAGGATCTGTTTCATCTTTTTCATATTCAATCTTTGCACCTATTACCCCATACCCTTTTTCTGATACAGGATCTGAAGTTGAATATACTAAATCTCCTTCTTTGTATCCATAACCTGAATGCATTTTTTTACACTCCTTACACAGTGTTTCTTTAAAAACCTTACCATCGTTATCTAGCTTTACACCAACATGCTGTTTTTGATAGTTATCATATTTTTTTGCAAAGGTTTGTTGAGCTTCTTCTGGAGAAAGACCAGGATTTAATTTTTGAAAATATAAAGGATCTTCTTCTAAAAGTTTTATGTATTCTTCTTGCGATCCTATACCTGTTAAATCTTTGTAAAGTTTATTTAAATCTTCATCATCTTGATAACTTTCTCTTTCCCCCAGATCTTCTTTATAAGATCTATATTGATCATAAGAAGCCGTTTGATGTAAAGTACCAGGAGTTGTTATAAATTCTAACTTTGGATCATCATATGTTTCTCTTAAGTAAGAGAGCATATTCTTTTTATTTTCTTTTACAAGTTTTGCTTCTTCCGTTCTAGCGGCCCAATCTAAATATATAGGATCAGACTTATCTTTAACATAATAAGTTTTTGTTTTTTTATCATACTCTCCAGCTCTTTTAGGATCTACTTTAGGTTTCCACTTTGGTACAGGTATATCCTGCAAATACAATGGAAGATTTCCTGCTAGCTCTACTACTTTCCCATCTTTAGTTTTAAATGCCTGTATAGTTGGAAATGCACTTCTAATTTTTGAAGGATTGTCTGCAGTAGCATGATGTCTTTCCCATTCTAGTTTACTAAAAAATGGATTGTCTTGAAAAGTCATCTGTGAATTCCCCACCATATTATCTTTATTTACAGGAGTCTCAGTAATATCCCAGTCTTGAGTTTCTTCATTAAAGTCCCAGTCTCTATCCATCACTCCTTTTGGAAAATATTTTTCTACAAGTTCTGGATGTTGAGAAAGATAGTCTTTACGTAAAGTTGTAGTACCAAGATTAGGTCCTCTACTATCATCTATATTTTGATCATATTCATTCTCTTTATATAAACCTCTAACAACCGATCTTAAAGGAGGTCTATCTCCCCAATTTGCTTCTAAACCTTCATGTGAAAGTGTATCCCTAACATATCTTTCTTTATCTTCATCATATGTAATAAAACTTGTATTTTCCCATTTAACTCTTCTTTTTCCTTCAGGAGTATATTGTCCATCATACCATTCTTTGTACCTATCATCAAAAGGTTCCCATTCTTGATTAAGCATCTCTCCATCATTCATTATATCCCCCTTCACAAATCTTAACATTTTTCCTGGATTATTTGGATCTTCCTGCACCCATGCATTATATCTTGCATTCCATTTTGGATTAATATCTTTTGAAGATATTTCGCTGTCTTCAAATGTCATAAATCTTTTTAGTTCATCAGTAAGAACTGGAACTTCTCTTTCAGACATTTCAGGTATTACAAATTTTTGTCTTGTAGTAGTTGAAACACATTTACCAGAAGCTTCATCAAGTGTGTATCCTGATGGACATACCGTTCTTTCACACCATCTAGTTTGTGGATTATATGTATATCCTGGAGGACATTGAATTTTACCATTAATGTTAGTACCCTTAACTCTATCTATTTTTGGAGCAGCTACTGTCATACCTTCTTTAGCTAAAGGTATTTCTCTTACAACATTTGTATTAAATTGATGTACTCCTGAATAAGGTGGTAACACTCTTCCATTAGCCAATAATGGAATTCCTGTTTTAGACATATCTATCTGACCATTAGAAGTATTTATATCTATGTAAGGTTCATTTCTATACTCTGAATCATCTCTATAACCCATCATAGATTTATGATCAGTCATTCCTCCTGCTTTATAATATTCAGCATTTGGATCAAATACTCTTCTTCTTGAAGGTTTGCTTGTTAAATAGTTTGGTGTGAATAATTGATTAGTAGCAGAAATGCTTCTACTATAACGTTGCTTATTTCTTCTCTTAAGCTCCTTTTCAATTCTACTAAGTACTCTTTTATTCTTACTCATTACCTTTGAGATATTTGGCTTTTACTATTAACTATTTTAACAATCATGTTTTCATCCCCTGATGCTTTTCTTTTAAGAACTAAGAAATTTAAATAATGTCTAAACTTTTTTCTTTGAAGCTGTGCCTTAGAATAATCTAAGTTAGCTTGATTTAAAAGTCTTTGGTAACCATTAGGTTCAGTCAACCAAATAGTTTCTTGAGGATAGTTACCTAACAACTCTGTAGTACCTGGAGCTAAAGGTCCAGTTGGTGGATATCCTGATCCTTGAGGGAATTCACCTCTATCTTTAGTAATATCCCAGAATTGATTAAATCTATATTTCTGTTCTTCCTTTGAAAATAATATATCAAAGGACTGTAAGTTAGCATTTAATTTTGGATATTGTTGACTTAACACTACATTATTTTTAGGAAATAAATTTAAATTTAAATATCCAGATACTTGTTCAGTATTATAAATAACTGCTTCATCAAAGTTTGCATCTAAAACATGAAAAGCATCAATACAATTATCAGAAGTTCTTTTGTAAGTTTCTAAGATATATTGCATAGATTTTAATGTACTTACATTTTGACCAGTTGGAAATGGTATCTCTATTTCAAATGCTGAATCAGCTCCATAGAAATTACAGTAACTATTACAAATAGAATTGTGTTTCCACATACCATCCTTCTTAGTTGTTAAGAATGTTCTATTAGTAGAAATATATAAGTCTGGATGCCAGTCATGGAATGATACCCAGAATTTCATTTTAGGATCATAACTTACTGTCCAAGATGCATCTTTAAATAATATAGGATTTCCAAGTTTTACTTGTAGTCCTGGTTTATCTCTTACAGTAAAATAATCTCCCTTACCTTTATTTCTACCTTCAGTTATTAAAGGTACGTAAGTTACCTTACCTTTAAACTCAGGTCTTAATTCAAAGTCTGTTTTAGAAAAATATACTATAGTGCTTCCAGTGTCATAACCAGATTGACATCCTATACCACATACAGGGTTATCTGTATAAGGATAGTCAGGGAAGTCATTTAATAGTCTATATGGTAAGAAGTTATTAAACCACCACTTCATTCCTGTTTTAGATATTTCATCTAGACCTTGAGCATAAGAAAATATTTTACCTTGCTCTTGAGATATAAAAAATATTCCTGCAGGAGTTGATATTACAGATAATCTATTTTGTGAAGAACCATACTCAAACTCTTTATCTGCTAATGTTACATTAACAGGAGTAGCAGCAAATAAACCTCCGTCACCTATAGTAGCTTTAACACCTAAGTAATCTTCTCTTTGATCAACACCCTGGAACATCAAAGGGCTTGCATTCTTAAATGTCAAGAGTAAACCTGTCTTACCAACAGGTTTAGCCCCACTAATTTGAGATTCAAATTCTTTATAGTTATTAGCTAAGAATACAAACCAACTATCTTTAAATGATTGAATCTGTTGTGGTAAAGAATAAAGTATTCTATCAGGCAAATATGTATAACATAACTCTGCTACAGAAGGATCATAGTTTCTATTCTGTAAGTTTCCTTGTGTAAAGTATTGATTATATATTTTACTTACACTTAATGAATAGTCATATAAATAAGTATTACCTGCTGTTATAATTTTAGGATCAGTGTTAAACATTTGCTCATACTCAGTATATCTGTATGGGTCATAATGTTTAGCTTGTATACTATCTCCTTGTTCTCTAAAGTCAACTAATACTTCACTCTCTACAAAGAAGTCTTTAACTCCAGAATTAGTTAAATAGAAATATGCATCTTTAGCTCTAAAGAATCCAGGATACCCACTACCCTCTATAGAGTCATCCTCATAATCATAATACCTATTATCACTTTTTTTAAAATCTAAATTATAAAAACTTGTAGGTTTCCACCCTGTACCCATACTTGGAGTATTTGGACCACTAGGAGTAAGAAAGTTTGATGGTGCTAAATCTTGAACATCAAATTCTTTTGAATTAACCCAGAACCTTGGTTCAGGAATCATCTTCTGAAGTATATAATTATATTCAGTTTCATCAGGCTTATTATACAACCAGTTTTGAAAAAAGAACATTGTATTCTTTTCTGTATATCTGTTTATATAAGTATCTCCATTATAAAGTGGTTGAGTTCTAACTTTACTTAAATTATAAGTTTCTCCATTAGGAGTAAAGTAAGGCCCTAATGTAAGTACATTTTGATCTTTTAATTTTTGTTCACATGGAGTAACAGTTATTTGTTGTATACCATTTAACTGTCCATATTGATTTCTTAATCTAAATTTAAGTGCTGCATAATAACTAGCAATAGGTAAACTAAAAGGTACATCTTTACTAGCTTCATTTGATCTAGGAATTTCTCCTTGAGGAAAAGTAGAAGGAATAGCTGTCCCATTTAATGTACCGAGGGTGACTAAAGATTTATCAATATCAAGAAAAGTAGGTCCTATATTTACACCATCTGGAAATGAAGAATCATATTGAGGACCAGTTTTAGTTCTTACAACAACTGTGTCAGATCTTTTAAGATTATTAATAGCATAAGACTTATAAGCTCCTGTATGATCTTGATACCTTGATACCTCTTGTACAGCATTTCTAAGATAAAAACTTTCCGGTGTTAAAAATCTTTTAACAAAGTCAGTATTTACTTTTTTCATTTCACTGTAGTATCCATGAGCAATAGACTGTAATGCATATTGAAACTTTGGTATAGCTAATCTTAATGCTCTTACAGCTAAAGAAGCACCTTCTTGAAAGTAAAATAAGAATTGATTAAATCCTCCTAGTGTTTTTAATATCCCTGGCAAATAAGCATACTTAGGCCATTTATATTCATTAATCTGTGTAAGAGGTGTTACGTTACCATCCTTAGCAGTATTAAGTGGAAGTAGTAACGCAGTCTTTAAAGCATTAAAAGCAACTTCATATTGTGTTGGTGGTGCTCCAGGAATCATATTCAAAAATGCATCACCAAATTGTGCTAAAGGACCATAGGATGCAAGAAATGTATTCCATACTTTAATAGCCTGAGCTGCTTGAAGTGAAAGAGCTTTTTGACCCGGTGATGCAATAATATTTTGAGTTATACCACCTCCAGGTGCAACAACTACACTTCCTGTTGAAGTAGGAGATGTTGTACTTATACTAGGACCTCTTTCAGTTTTTTGACCTATCAATGAAAAAAGACCTTCTGCTATACCTAATAAAAATATAGGAACCATAACTAAATCAGAAAACAGTTTAAACTGTGGATGTGAATCAGGTTCTTTAAATTGTTGAGTAGAGGTCCCTTTCAAGAAACCGTAAAGCTTTAATTCTTGATTACTAAGAAAAGGACTTCTAAACATAGTATCAGGAGAATGAAATGTCATTACGTCTGATACTACATTTTGGTTTCTTATATAAAATATTGGTGGGTCATCATATGGATTTGGATTTAAACCTGGTACTTGATCTCCAAGATTTTTAATATAAGGATCATTATGTAAATAGTTATGGTCAGCAGCACTATTAGAATGTCCAAATGGAAGTATAGTATTAAAAGGATAGTTAGCATATAAACCTGTTCTTCCTTTTTCTGCTGAACCTCTAATTTTAAAATCTCTAAAGTTGTTAACCATTCCTTTAGCAATAATAGTTTGATTACCTTCTCTAGATCCTCTTAGTATTTCATAACCTGCAATATTTTCAATATCATTACCATCATTATCTTTTGGTAATATTATATTTTCAAATGCAACACCCATTATTCTGATAAAATATTCTGCACCAGAACTAGTAGTATCTACAGATTTAAAATGATTAACAGTTTCTATAGTACTGTTATTTATAAAGCTTTCTGGAAACTTATGGTGTCTTATAGGTAATCCACATAAATCATAAGAATCATTATGTGCAGGTTGTCCAGTTGCAGGATCTATGGGTACTCCTGTCCAGTAATGAGAACTAGCATTCCAAACTAATGGTTTATTATCAGGATACTTTTCTGTAGATTCCCAATAACCCATATCACCAACTGCTATAACAGTACCACCATCATCTGTTATAGTACCTAAAAGTGGTGAGCCTACATCTAATGTTGCAGTGTTATATATCTCAAAAAGCTTTTCATCACCATATAAATTATTTTTATCTCCTATCTGAAAGTCTTCTGCAAGAGGTGTTGTTTCACCAGGAGGTGTAAAACCATTTGGATTTACTGCTCTACCTGGTATATGATATGATGCAGACTTATCTCCCGTATCATAAACCCACCTAATAAAAAATGCATAGGTTTCATCTCTTAGATAACTAGTCTTATTTCCACCTTGTACATAATAATCACCAGGATATTCTGTAGAAACCCATTTTGCTTTAATCAAGTTTGCTAAAGGTTGATAGTTAAAATCTAGTTTAGATGTAGGTCCTACTCTAATCAGATAGTTATTTAACTCTACCATTTGATCAGAAGTTTCATATATAGGAGTTTGAATATTTAAATCCTCTATAGGAACTGTTACTAATTGATCCTTTAACTGATCAATACTTATCTTATTAGTTCTTGTTGAATAGTTTCCTACTTCTTTTGCTACAGTACCTTGGTTTATAGTTTGTACTATAATTAAAACAAACTCATCAAAGTTTTCAAAGTCTGCTTCTACTTCTAAATCTAATGAACCTTCTAGATCATTTTCAGTAAATATAAATTGATTGTTACTTTGAGAAAAATAATCAGTTACTTTTTGGCTATTGATAGTATAGGCCATCATTGCAAAGTAAGTTCCATTCCTTAACTCTCCACCTTGAGTACCTCTTTTTAATTTAATGCAAGGTGTATCCATTAACCTTGCTAATCTTATTTTATCACAATCAAGTGTATTAACTTGTTCAATCTCTTCACAATTGTTAACTATAGTAGGAAGTTCTGTCCAAGCTACTCCAGGCCATAATATTTTATCACCAGCAGAATTTGTATAGTAATTCATGTCTACTGCTGTACCTAACCAAGTAAATGTTGTACCATCTGGCCAAAGTTTAGGATCTCCTAAGTTTATATATCTATCAGGGTTTAATCCATCTGCCCAGTATACTTGCCAAGAGCAGTCTTCTTTTTCTCTTTGTGCTCCTGATATAAGATATCTTTTATCAAATTTTAAACATGGATCTTGTACAACAGGTAGATATATACATCTGTCTTCTTTTAATAAACCTATCTCAGATGTTATAGGTTTACCTTGTGAGTTATGTCCTGCTGTATATATTAACCAATTGTCTGAAAAAACATTTATAGCTCCTATTATAAATTTTTCAGTAACAGTTGCAGGCATTGTCTCTCCCACTTTAGAACAAAGAAAATTTGATGACTCATTAGATATTGCACCTATGTTACCTTCAACAGTATTATTTACTGCATTTACAGCATGAGTCCACATTCCTTCCTGAACATATGTTGGATCAGAATCTTTATTTAAACCTTTTACAAATGTGTGACTTGTTACATTTGTAGTATTTTGAAGTCCTTTTTTCTGCTTTGCCATGACTAGATAACTGTAGGTTGTGATACATGTGTGTAAAATTGATTATTAGGATTATGAGAAGCAAACATATAATAGTATCTTCCAAACTGAGCTTTTCTATTAGCTTTCCACAATTGTTTAAGTTCTTTAAAGTTTGGAGTGTTAACTATGCTGAGTGCATTATTTCTAGCAGCTCTCGCTCTTTGCTCAATTAACTGCATTCTTTGTGATACATCCTCTCCATTAATAAATAGATTCTCAAGTATTCTAGATTTTAATGCATACTCGTAATATTCATTTATAACATCATGATCTGGAACTAGTAAGTTACCCTCATCATCTTCCATTTGACCTTGATAATTTAAATAAACTTTACCTGTTTTAAAATTTGTATAAAGGTACCCATACTTAATCCAACCTTCATTATGTGTATTATAGTACAAATTAGGACACTCGCAGTCTATATTCTGACTAGGTTTCATTTTTAAAGGAATGAGCTCTTTATATAATAAAGTTTCTGTAGGATTAATTACTTGAATCAACTCGTAACTTTCACCTTTACAGTTCATAAAAACTCTAGGTTTTATATTAGCATCTCCATAAGGTTGATTAGGGTCATGTGTTAAACATGTTCCTAAGTTACCTTTATCATCACAACAGGGAGTTTCTTTATTTGTATCACACGGATCTGGTACTTGTGCAGGAAAGTCACTATATGTAGTAGGAATTGTTCCATCAGTTATTTTAACTTCTTGCATATTAGTACCACCTGCAAATCCATCATATCCAAACTTTCTTTCAAAGTTTCCACATATGTATGCAAAGTTAAAAGTATAAAAGTCATCTGGTAATTTTACTTTACCATGAGTTACATCTAAGATGACTTCTTTTTGTTGATTAACTCTTAATCCTAAATCATAATTTAATTTCTTAGCAAGCTTAATTAGCTGCTGAGGCTCAATCATATTTTCTAAAGCAAATGTGTTAAAGTCAATTGTTACATCTTCTAGAAGTTGATCAAAGGTTCTATATTTTAATGTATAATTAAAATCCATTATCTAAGTGTATTTTGACCATCATCAGATCCATCAGCAGGAACTTGCATAGTCATGGTTAATTCTTTTACTACATATTGTTCTATTTCTGAAAATAAATAATCAGGAATATTTAATGATTGTTCTTGTCTAATTACGCATTTATCTGAATCACATGTTTCCACATCATTTTCAAATATTGCTTCAACTTTTACAGCATCCCATGCTAGATTAGGAAAGTACAAATAACCATCTAAAAACCAGAAGTACTGCTTCTTATTATATTTAAAAGTTGTACTCTTTGTCATTGAAGAGAATGTTCCCGGATCAGTTCTAAATAATTCTATAGAACCATCTACTGAAGATACTGTACGTATAATTGGTCCTTGTATACCTGTAAGAAGTTCAGGAAGCTTTTCTCTTGTTCTTTTAAAGTAACATCCTGAATATACTCCGTAACATGCAGCATCTACTTTATCTACTTCTATTAACTCCATATAAGGGACTGTCTTAAAGATATTACTTACCTTCATTAATCTAAATTGGTTATCTTCTCTTTTCATTAAAGATTGTCCATACTTTAGTATAGAAAGATATATAGTTCTATCTGTTAAAAAAGGATCTTCTTTAACTGCCTTTAGTGTATTTCTTACTCTAGATATTGATTCTCCTACTGTAGTCATAAGTCAAATTCATTATAGTTTTTTAAATCATGCTCTTGTTTTTTAAGACTGATTTCTTTATAAACAATCTTCTTATTGTAAGCAAGCTTTAAAGTTTCTCTAGGATCAACCTCTACATACATATTCCAATTTTCAGGATATGATTTAGCAACTGATCTTTTAAATTCTCTTGATGCACTAAAACTCCAAAACTCTCTATTCTTCATTTTGTGTTTTAATGCACGGCTAGTAAAGAATATTTTTGCAAGCTTACCATCACTATCCCAGTTCTTATTGGCAACTTTTACACCATACTTTCTAGATTTAGCAAAATCAATATTTTTCTTTTTACTTGGTTGACATGTTCCTATAAACAACCAGCCAATTGATTCTGGTAATTGAACTCCATTTCTGTTATCAATTACCATTTGAAAAATAGTTTTATTAAATGTTTTAACTATTTTTCTTAATTCTTTATCCTTCATTTTTTTATATTGAGGATACTTTTTTCTAAATCTATCAAAGAACTCTTTATTTAAAGCTTGATAAGTGTCAGCTCTAAATCTCGGAGCTTTTAAGTTTGGTGTTTTAAATGCTTCCATACTATATAAATAATATACTAAAAATTAATGAGATTAACAAGTATAACAAATATAGTAAAAAAAGAAAAAGCCCTACTTGTGTAGAGCCTTTTCTGTTGTTAGCCACAGAAACCAACAAACCTGCGACAATATTTAAATTATCCTATAACTAGTATATCAGTTATATTTCTAGTAGCATTACTTACTGTAAACTGTGTAGCACTTAATAAACTTATTATTGTCGGTCCATCATTTGTTACATCAGTTGTACCATCAAAAGCTCTTACTTGAACATAAGTTTCACCAAGAGTATGAGTAATTGTAGCTGCAACAGCACCTGCTGTATAACCAACACCAGTTATCAATTGTCTTTGTACATCAGCAGTTATTGTCACTGCACCAGTTGCACCACTTACTGAAATACCATCACCAGCAACAGCAGAAGTTACACCTACATTAACAATTGTTAAAGTATCACCAGCAATTGATGTTTCAATTCCTGCACCACCTGAAACTGTTAAGATATCAGCTACATCATCTGCTGAAGTAGTTCCAGAATCAGCATCAAATCTAGTCCATTTTTCTGCAGTATTATTGATAGTGATTTCATTATTAGGTCCAGCTGCACCAACAGTACTAATACCTGTTCCACCTTTAATTTCTAAAGTAGATGTAGTAGAACCTGCTTGTAATGTACCACCTGAATCAGCAATTACATCAGAATAAACATGATCAATCTCATTTGTAATAGTAACAGATTTAGCTGCTGCATCAGTTGTAATACCAATGTTAGCACCTTCTACAAGAGTTAATGTATCTGTATTTGTTGTTGCTAATACATTAGGTTGACCTAAAACTGCTACAGTTCCAAAGATTAATTGATCAGATCCTAAATCAGTATTAGTAACTGTAAAAGTTGCTTCATTAGCACCAGGACCTGAAGCTAAAGCTACAGAGGCACCAGTACCAGCAACAACTCTTAATTTATCTGTAGGAGAACCTGCAGTAATATCAGTTATACCATCACTAATAATTTTCCACTGATCTGGAGTACCAATTGTTTCTCCAATAGTAATTTGATGAGCAATTGCATCATATGCTACTGTGATACCACCTGTACCTACAATATTAGCACCTGCAGTATCCATAATAAAGTTACCCATTTCAACATCATCAATATCTATTGTAAATGTTCTTTCAAATGGTGCAATACCACCAGCAGCAGTATTAACAACATCAAGTTTAGCATCACTGGTACTTATTGTAACTTCATCAACTTCTAATGTATAAGTTGTATCTCCCGCATTAGGTGTATTAGGTAAAGCAGTAATAGAAATATGCCCAAATGAAGTCTGAAGTTCAGTAACTGGTAAAAGTGAATTATCAATACCAATAGTATAAGTAGTCTCATACGGACCTGGTGTTGATGGATCAACAACTAAAGTTAAAGCAGAAGCTGGATCTACAGCTACTATACTTTCATTAGCATTTACTACATAAGGGTCAAGTGCTGCACCGGTTCCAGTTACAACAACATTATCTCCTGCTGTAACAATTGAAGCTGAAGGTAATCCTGCTGGATCTAATGTTACAGTATATGTAGTAACATAACCTACAGTATTAGCATTTACAACAACAAAAGCATCACCTGATACTACCACACTAGATGGTAATGTAGCTGGATTAAATCTAGCACACATGTAGTTAACAATGTTAGTAATAACAGTATCTAAATAATCATTTCTAGAAACTACAGTACTAGTTAGTCCTGATACTGAATCAGTACAAGTTATATCTACACCTGTGTAGACAATACATGCTGAGTTAAACACTTCTGAGCATGCTGGGGGACATGTTTGAGATACTACATAAGTACCGCTAGCACATCCACAAGATTGGGTATTACAATTTGAACAAGCCATTTTTTATTTTATTTTTAATTTATATATATAATTTTTTTCTTTTTAGTAACAGCTTGCTTCTCCCATATCTGCATCGCAAGCTAAAAATGCAGTTAAACCTTCTATAGTTGCAAAGAATCCTCCTAAGTCACTAGAGTCTCCTGCATCACATGAGAAAGGCCATGTATAATCTGTTCCACTAAAATCAGTTTCTCCAACTAGGTTATTAGCACCAGCTGCTGGAAAATTATGAATATCTGTAGCAGAGTTTATGTAATTAGGTATGCTCTCTCCAGATCTTACATTACTAGTAATAAATCTAAGATGAGATCCACCAATAAATCCTGCGGCACCTGAAATTTCTTCTTGATCTCTTAAAGATCCTACATACAATATTCCAGTATTTGTTATACCAATTCTAGCTGCAGCTGTTAAAACAGTACCATAACTTCCTGTAACTATAATAGGTCTTGATAAAACTGCAGGATAAGGCATTCTATAATCTGCATCTAAATTGTTTCCAGTAACTGCAGAAGGAATAGAACTAGTACCCTGATTAAATTGTATTACACCACCTGAACTTATTGTTACTCCACCAGCAACTCCTGTTGCAGGATTGCAACGAGGAATACTGTTATAATCAGCAAAGCTGCCTAGAGCTTGAATACCTCCTGCACCATCACTAAGTGGTACAAAAATATATCCTCTAAAGTGTAAAACATTTCCTATTCTTCTTACCTGTGGTTTAGTAGCTGATCCTGAATAAAACTCAAAACCTGCTAAATCAACCCAGCCAGTATCTTTTATTTTTGCTGATAGTTCATAACCAGCGGTCATATTTAAATCTATAGTATTTGTATCTACTACTGAAATAGCACTGCTTCCTAATGCACTATACAAATCACAAACAACTAACCATAGATTAGTTATAGCATCTTCAACAGTAGTAGGACTCCCTACCCATGTTGCAAGTGTTGAATATGTTACCCCCGGATTGTTTCTAGTAGCATCAGCTCCAACTACACATTGTGAAGTTACTGCAGTAGTTATATCTGCAGGTAAACCTAAAACAGAAATATAAGAACAATAACCATTAGTTGTATTGTTTACCAACTCAGATAAAAAAGTATCAATATCATGTGGAGTCTCTGATGCAAGGTCTCCAATAGGACAAGTTGAACTTACTCTCGGCATTGTAAATGTTGGTGCAGGTTCATCTTCTAAGTTTGTTATTCTAACTAGTATATCAGCAATCTGTTCATTTATTAATGCTATGTCAGAAATAATACTACAAATTCTCTCTCCTATTAAATTTACATAAGCTGTTAATTGCATAGTAGTTTGATTTCCTGTAATAAAGCATTCTGCTACACTTACTACGCAATCAGGACAACCTGATGCACCTTTTTCTTCACTAGGTGTTACACCTTCTAATTCACAAATCTTATTAATTAATAACTGAATTAATGCTTGAAAATCAGCAGGTCCGCAAGTTGTAAGATTAAAACAAGTAAGATCATAGTTACTAATCTTAAGTGTTTCCATAATTGTACAAAGTTCTGTTGCTAATTTATTTACAACATCAGAAACAGTATCACCATTACATAAGTTTATGCAAGTAATATCTGGTCCTTGCCATACTACACAATTTGATGAAATTGGGTTACATGGACTATTATCTAAATTTAAAGGTTTCATACTTATTATAATATACAAATTATTATTAACAATTGCAAGAAGCTGGGGTATCTTGACATTTATAGTTTGGATCAGTTAATGCTTGCAATTCTATTAATTCTTTTTTAATTAACCACTTTTCATCTTCTTCAGGACAGCAATTAGATATACCGTATCTTAATTCAAGTACTTTTTTATATACAATATCTGCAGCTTTACAAGTAATCTTGTCATACTTTTCAGAAGTGCATATAGGTGTATTATATCCAGGTTTTACTGTTCTATTATTTGGAAACTCTTGAATACAGAATCCATCTGCACAATCTCCAAAATATTCAAAGATATATGGAAATGTGTCTTCTCGATCTACTGTCCACTCTTTTACACAAAGTCTTAAAGAAAACTTTCCTGATGGTACAGATATTTCTTGAGGCTCTCCCTCATGATCTATATATGGAAACATCTTAGGATCTTCTGTAGTATTGTTAAATACTCTAGAACACCTTGGTGTAGGATCTAAACATTCTAAACAATCTTTATGTTTTGAATCAACTTCAACACTTTGTGTATTACCAATAGGAGTTTCTAAAGTTGGTTCAAACTTAGCTACAGTAAAACATGTATCACAGCCTTTAATTTTAATTGCTATATCTATATATCCTGATAAGTCTTCAGTAGTATAAATTATATTATCTGGATTACTGCAATCTGTTAAAGCATAATATTTTGCTAAACATGCTGTACATCCTTCAAACTCTGCAACTGGTGTTATTGTAGTTGTACTTGGAGGTTGATAATTAATTTCTTCTACTACCCAGCATCCGCAATCATCTTTTATGACTCTACCTACATATGCAGATAAATCTTGCATAGTATAAATTACATCATATACTTTTTCACAATTTTGAAGTTTATATGCTGTAATTCCTTGACAAGAATCGCAGTCTGTAAAAGTTGTTTTAACTATTATATCAGTAGTACATCCATCACACTCTGAAAATTCTTCAGTTATAGCAACTGTCCAACATCCAGCATAACCTTCAATTGTTACAACTTCATTATTATTAGCATACTCATATAAACTTTGTAAAGTGGAATATATAACCGCAGGTTGAGATGGATATAATTCAGGTGAGCAGTTTATTAACATAAAACATAACTCAGGACATAAACCTTCTTCACACAACCCTCTACTACTTAATACATAATCAACACCTTGCACACCGTGTAGTTGAGGTCTAGATTGTGCACAAAATTTTGCAGGTGCATAAGTTACTTGAGTATTACCATCACAATCAATATAATTAATTGCTCCGGCATAATTTGTAACTTCATAACAGTTGCAAGCACATGGTCCAACTACAGTTTCTGTATCTATTATTATAGATGAACTAGCATTATCACAAGGTCCTTGAGTAAATTCTTGTACATACCAAACTTGACCTGGATATCCTACTAATGCAACATATGTATTATTATAAGCATCATAAGGTCCTGTAACTAATAGTTCAATACCTGAACATTCTGTAAGAATATAACATGGATGTTTTAAACAAGATGGACATATAGGGTTTCCATCAGGATCTAGTTTTTTACAGTTATCTCCATCAACAAATACAAAATCTGTATCATATGGTGGATAAGGTAAATTATTATAAGTTGCTAAATCTACTTCAGATGCTGGATCAGTTACACTACCTAATATAGCTGTATAACAAGATCCTTTTGATAAACCATCTACACTATTACCAGTAAAAAGTTGTACTCCTAAATAGTTATTAATATTAATTTGTGTAACACCTGTTAAGCTTCCTCCGGATGAATTACCAGGTATACTTATTGTTCCGTTTATACCTACACCTTTAAAAAATATAATGTCATCTTCATCACAACAATTTATAAATTTTAAATAATAATCTCCGGGAGTAGTTCCACAAGGTTTACAAGGTGTTCCTGCTGAATCAGTACAGCCTGCTTTTGCTGCAAAGTTACCTTCAGGTAAATTATCATAAGAATTAAAAACAGATCCTTGAAATATTATAGTATAGCATTTATTTTCTTCTAATAAAAATCCAGTTACAGGTAAATTTGTATCAGGTAAAGTCCATTGATATGTACCATCACCTACCCATACACCTGAACCATCATTAACTAAATTAATAAATGTAAAATTGCTGTTATCACAACAATCAATTACTTTATAATAAGGAACCCCAGCCATTTTATTATTTTGTAAATTTATTTAATTTTCCTTGTTTTAATTTTGCTTCATAAGCTGCTACACATGTTGTACAAACTTGTCTTCCATCTGATGCTGTTCTTCTTTGACATCCACATGAAATGCCTTTACCACAGTTTGAACATTTTGATCCTGCTGCCATAATTTGTTGGTTTTTGTTGGTTTAACAATTTCTACAATCTAGTTTATTTAAAAGCTTTAAAGCATAATTGTAAAGAGTCATTCCTTCTTGAGACTCATGACATGTTTCTACTTTTGCTTTTGCATTTTCTAAATACATCTTAATTAGTCTAAGATCTTCAAGCTTTTCTTTGACCTTAGCTGGGGGTTCACAATCTGCTACATCTATATCACATAAGATTTTTTGATATAGGTTCAGTGCTTGTGTTATCCTCAAATGATTATATTCTACATAGACCACATGATTAGGATCTACTACATATTTTACTACATATATTCCATCAGGTAAATTTACATATGATTGTCCACAGTTTTCTGTTTGCAAGCCTAAATCACATCCTGTTAATGTAGGAGATGACTGTGGTTGAAAATGAACTTCTGTAGCATAAGTATACCCAGGAACTGTTATTTGAAGTTTAGGTTCAAATACAGCTACTTGTGCAGAATAAACACTTGTATCAAATATTTTTAAAACACAAGGGTTGCCTACAGTAGGTATTTCTAAACTTAATACATGATTTGCCATAATTAATAAAATAAAAAAAGGGAGAGGAGAAATTAGATCTCACTCTCCCTTTATGAGTAATTAATTGTATTATATTACAATGCTACAACAATACTTGGTAGAGCACATGCAACACCTGCCTCAGCTACTTGGTCAACACAATCGTTGCCAACAGCAGCAGTTACAGCATCAATATCATCCTTAAGATTTTTCAATGCTCCAGCAGCTAATGTTCCTGCAGGACCAGCAATCTCAAGTAAATATTGATCATTATCAAATGTACCTGAAGGGTTGTTATATCTTGGAATGCTATGTAAGATGTATAACTTATCATAAGATGCAGTTCTATCTACTTGACCAGCTCCCGTACCTATCATATCATTACCTTGAGTAATCTCACGGATTCTAAGATCAGTTGCAAAAGGAACTTGTCTGTAAGATTCTGATAAGATAAAGTCTCTAGCAAGAGTCTCACCAAGACCTTCTGCTTTTCTACCTTTACACTCATCTACAATACAGATTCCTGTAAACTCACATGGATCACCATTTAAATCTACTTCAGAA
>TARA_R100000655_G_scaffold57055_7_pt1 | contig 18006 bp, 21 predicted proteins | sample TARA_R100000655 | Tara Oceans TARA_R100000655 (sample SAMEA2622497) | marine metagenome | biome: marine biome (ENVO:00000447); feature: deep chlorophyll maximum layer (ENVO:xxxxxxxx); material: "saline water (ENVO:00002010), including plankton (ENVO:xxxxxxxx)" | depth 90 m
GCAGTAAAACCTGAAGGACAGGGTGTTACTTTTGACGATGCACAAGAAACTTTCACAGCTCGTTACACAAACGAAACAATCGCACTTGCTTTCGCGATCACTGAAGAAGCGATCGAGGACAACTTGTATGACAGACTAGCGTCTAGATATACAAAAGCATTAGCAAGATCTATGGCGAACACTAAACAAGTTAAAGGCGCAGCAGTATTGAACAATGGTTTCAATTCAGCTTACGCAGGTGGTGATGGTGTAGCATTATTCGGAAACGATGGTGCAGGTAACACAACTCACCCAACTTTAGCAGGAACATTCAGAAACCAGCTTGCAGTAGCAGCTGACTTATCTGAAGCTTCTTTAGAGCAATCTATTGTTGACATCGCAGCGATGACAGACGAAAGAGGTCTAAAAATAGCAGCAAGAGGAATGAAATTAATAATTCCACCTCAACTGCAATTTACAGCGGAGAGATTGATGAAATCTCAAGGCAGACCTGGAACAGCTGACAACGATGTAAACGCAATCAACTCAATGGGAATGATCCCACAAGGTTACGTAATCAATCATTACTTAACTGACACTGATGCGTTCTTCATCAAAACAGATGTACCTAACGGTCTGAAACACTTCGTTAGAGCACCTATCAAAACAACTATGGAAGGTGACTTTGACACTGGCAACGTAAGATACAAAGCTAGAGAGAGATACGTATTCGGATTCTCTGACCCTAGAGGTATTTTCGGTTCACCAGGCGTGTAATCGTTACAATAATTAAATTAAAAAGGGGCTTTCGGGCCCCTTTTTTTTGTGGTATAAGAGGAGATAATCATGAAAAAATTTCTAGTTAATATCAGAGCATATGGACATCATGCGACTTTTCAAGTCGTGTGTGAAGATACTGCTGAATCTATTGAAAACGCAATAGTTGACAAACTAGGAGAAAAAGGTGTAAAGTGGGAAAAAGACGGATTTACAAGTCTGTCAAAAAAATGGATAACCTATGAGGAGGTTAACGATGCAAAACTTGAACGACCTATACAAAGCAAAAAGGTCCTTGGAGTTGAACTGGGAGCAGGAGCATCTTAAAGAGGGTAGATATACTCTCGATATGGTTAAGATAGACCATAAAATAAGAGAGGTCATAAGCGATATAAAAATGGCCGAAGCAGAAAACGCTCATCAGTCAAATAAAATCGAGGGTTCTGCAGCCCAAGTATCAGTAGCTACTTAATAAAACGCTACATCGTCGAAATACGTACATTCACTACGCAATCTCTTGCACTCTACTTAAAATTACTATATATTTTAACCACTATACAATAACAACAAACAAGTAAATATAAACGCGTATAGTCGATATACCCTAGGTAATTATATTTACATATTCTAGGAGGAATATAAAATGGCAACAACAACATTTACGGGTACAGTCAGATCCAATGGAAATGGCAATAGAGCAAACTATGCAGGCAGTATGTCTATGGTAGCTCAATTCTATGTACCTTCAACAAGCGCAGCAGCAGGAACTGATGCTCAAGTATCATCAACTGATACTGCAGCAGTTCAACTTCCAAAAGGTTCAATCGTTGATTATATAATTTTCAATGGTCAAGCAGCTGGTGGTGGAAAAATAGACATCGGTTTTAAAGATGTAATCGATGGTACAACTTTTGTAGACACAGATGGTTTCGTAGATAACGGAGCAGCTGATGATGCACAAGACATGATTTTACCAAGTTCAGCAACAGCAGGTAATGATTTAGGTCTTACTGAAATGACATACGATGTTAAAATCGTAGCTGGTGTAGACGCAGCAGGACAAGCGGGAACTTTATCTGGAACAATTTTTTACCACATGCAAGACGAAGGTAATCAAGCAGGTGAAAGTACACCGAAGTTAACATAATAATAATTATCTATGCTCCTTCGGGAGCATAGGTTTAAATTAAAAGGAAAAAACTATGGGATATGCAGGTGGCGCAACGCCAGTAAACCAATTCTACACAGAAGCAAGTTCAACTGTAAGAAACAAAGCAGGGAGTGCTGTAGCAGCAGGACCTATTTGTTATTTAAAAGGAGTTACAATTAATCCTTCAGCAAATACTTGTCATGTAAAAATATATGATGGGTCAAGCAATGCTGATACTTTAATCTACGAACAAAAATGTTTAGATGGAGAAATGTATCAAGAGTATATTGCAGCTGTAGGTATTAAAGCTTCAAATGGTCTTTATATTGAATTAGTCGCTGGAACAACTTCTGTCGCAGTAATTTGGCAATAAAGGAGGTCAATGGCTACTTCCGGTACAATAACATTCAATCCTTCGATTGATGAGATTATCGAAGAAGCGTATGAAAGAACTAATATACGTGGAACTCGTACGGGTTATCAATTAAAAAGTGCAAGACGTTCATTAAATATATTATTTTCTGAATGGGCTAACAGAGGAGTTCAACTCTGGGAGATTAAACAAGCTTCTGTTAATCTTGTAGAAGGACAAGCAACTTATAGTACTGCTGCGGGTAGTACAGGTTATCCAACAGATATAAGTGATGTATTAGAAGCTTGGATTAGAAATAATTCTAGTGGAACATCAGCAGATGTATCTTTAACTAAAATTGATAGATCACAATACGCAGCTATTCCAAACAAGCAAGCAAAAGGAACACCTTCTCAATATTAATCTATCTACATAATTGCACCAACAGTTACTATTTACGGCACACCAAGTTCAAGTTTTTCAAGCACAAGTACACCAACTAATTTTCAATTGTGTTTTTTCTATCTTGCAAGAATTCAAGATGCAGGAGCTTACACAAACACTGCTGATGTAGTTTATAGATTTTATCCATGTATGATTTCTGGTTTAGCTTATTATTTAAGTATTAAATATTCTCCTGATAGAACAGAAGGATTAAGACTATTATATGAAGATGAATTAGCTAGAGCTTTGAATGAAGACAGTCAAGGTACATCTTCTTACATTACACCACAAACATTTTATGGAGATGGAGTATAATGGGACAGTACGCAACAGGTAAACACGCTTTAGCAATTTCAGATAGATCTGGAATGAGATTTCCATATTTAGAAATGGTAAGAGAGTGGAATGGTGCTTTAGTTCATTATTCAGAATATGAAGCTAAACAACCTCAATTAGATCCACCTTGGGTAGGAGGTGATGCACAAGCTTTATTAAATCCTAGAGTACAACAAGCAGCTACTGCAGGTTTAATTTTATTAACACCAAATCCATTTACAACGGTTATTTCTGGAGGAACAACTTTTATAAATGTTTATTCCTATGCACATCAAAGAAGCAGTGGAGATACAGTAAGATTACGTGGTCCTGTAGCACAGAATCCTAGTTCAGGTTCTGGTGGAGCAGATGCAAGAAATTTACAATACTTTCAAGCTATTCCTACTTTTGATGGTGTTAGTGATATAGATGCAGCAGCAGGACATACTATTACAATTGGCAAAAAAAATGCAGATGGATCAGTTACAACTGCTCCTACCTCTACACCAACAGAAATTTTAACAACTCCTGAAAACTTTTTCTTTTTTACAAGCAGCAATACTGCTACAACAGGAAATATTAAAGGGGGTGGAGCAGCGTGTTCAGCTGGTCCAGTAACATTACAGGCATTATAATATGGCATATACTTTAGATAATTTAAGATCAGACATGAGATCATATACAGAAGTAAGTATTACTGTTTTAACAGACGCTATTTGTAATACTATGATTAAAAATGCTGAAAACGATATTTATCGATCAGCAGATTCTGATGAAGAAAGATTTTACGCAACATCTAACTTAACTGCTGGGAATAGATATGTAAGTATCCCATCAGATTTAAGATTTATTAGATACGTACAAGTAACTGATTCAGCTGGAGATCAAGTTTATTTAGAACCAAGAGATACAAGTTTTATGGCTGAATACTATTCTACTCCTAGTGTTTCTTCTACAGCTCTTCCTAAATATTATGGAAACTGGGATGCTTCAACATGGGTTATCGCTCCTACACCTAACGCAAATTATGCAGTAACTCTAGCTTATAACAAAGAACCTACAAGTTTAACAGATTCTTCAATGGCTAGCAGCGGAACTTATGTGTCTAATAAATATCAAGATCTATTGCTTTACAAATGTCTAGTAAATGCATATGCATACTTGAAAGGACCACAGGATATGCTACAATACTACAATCAGGCATATGAAAAAGCTTTAATGACGTATGCGGTTGAGCAACAAGGCCGTAGACGTAGAGACGAAGACAGTGATGGAGAAATTCGTACTCAATTGGTATCAGAATCTCCGTCGGCTTATGGTAACAGAAGAGGGACAAGTTAACACAAAGGAGAAAATAAATGGCAAATATAGTACCTTATGCTTTTAAAGGAGAACTCATGTCTGGAACTCACAATTTCAGTGCAGGGGGTAATACTTTTTTTCTAGCATTGTATACGTCAAATCCATACGCAGCAGCATCAAGTACAGTTTATGTAACTACTAATGAAGTATCTTCAGGTGGTGGTTCTAACTATTCTGCTGGTGGAAAACAATTACAAAACCAATCAGTAGATTCTTCAACAGCAACTACTGCAGTTGATTTTGATAATTTAACATGGGGAGCAGCAACAACTGGAGCTGCAACTTTTGGAGCGGCGTTTGCAGCGATCTACAATTCTACTAATTCTAATAAATTAGTTGTAGTTCTAGATTTTGGTGGAACAAAAACAGCAACGAATGGTGATTTCACTATTGCGTTTCCTAGTACTGCTACACCATCTAATGCGATTTTAAGTTTAACATCATCATAGGATTTTAAATAATGGCTTTAGTTTTAAATGATAGAGTAAAAGAAACTAGCACGACTACTGGCACAGGAGATATGGCTCTTGCCGGAGCGGCAACTGGGTTTGTTACTTTTGCAACCGGCGTTGGTAATAACAATACAACTTATTATACTATTCATAATCAAGGTACTAATGAATGGGAAGTAGGTCTTGGTACGTTAGATGCTACGTCAGCAAATTTAGCAAGAACAACTCCAATCACTTCATCGGCAGGTGGTGGAGCAGTTACTTTCTCTGCAGGTACAAAAGATGTATTTTGTACTTTACCTGCAATTAAGACTCCAGACATGACATTAACAACAACAGGAGATGTATTATATGCATCTGCTGCTAATACACCCGCAAGACTCGGATTAGGGTCGGCTAGTCAAATATTGGCTGTAAACTCTGGCGCTACGGCACCAGAATGGGTTACAAACGATAAAGCATCGGAAGGATTTGCAGTTGCAATGGCAATTGCATTATAAGTAAAGGAAAATAATGGCACAAAATTTTAGAAGACATACAGCAAATGCAGTTGGAACTTCAGCGGTTGAAATATTTCAATCTAATGGTTTTGATTGTGTTGTTGGTATATCTCTATCAAATGTACTAGGGACAGCTATTAATGCTACGGCTTATATTAATGATGGATCAAGTGATATCTCTATTATAACAACAGCTCCAATTCCAACAGGATCATCTCTACAAGTTTTAGATGGTGGAGCAAAATTTGTTATGCAAAGTGGAGACAGATTATATGTTCAAAGTGATACCGCTTCATCAATTGATGTATATGTTAGTATAGTAGATGATATTAGTACGTAAGGACAGATATGGCATATATTGGCAACAGGCCTGCATCTCAAGCTCTTACAGCAGCTGATATTGCAGATGGAATAGTAACTAATGCGAAGTTAGCAGGTAGCATCAGTAATGATAAATTATTGACTATACAAAATGCTGCGTTGCAAAATGATTCAGTTACATATAATTCAGTTACTGTTGCATTAGGATCTTCAGGTAGTATTACTACAACAGAAACAGGTCCAGCATTTACTTCTATTAGTCCTTCGGTTATTGACAACACAGCTTCAAGTATTACAATTACAGGAACAGGATTTGTATCTATTCCTTTAGTTGAAGCAGTTAACACTACTAGCGGAGCAAGAATTACGGCCTCATCCGTGGCTTTTACTTCTGCTACTAGTTTAACGGCAACTTTTACAATTTCTATTGATGGTACATACAGTATTTTTATTCAAAACCCAGATGGAGAAGCAATTTCTTCTGGATCAGTATTAACAGTTTCTGATGGCCCTGCATGGTCAACTGGTGCTGGTACTCTTGGAACTTTTTCAGCAGCTTCATCTATTTCATCTACTGTTACAGCAACAGGAGATGCACCAATTACATACTCTAAAACAAGTGGTACATTCCCTGGAGGTTTATCTTTAAATACATCTACAGGTGTGATATCAGGTACAGAGAGTGGAGCGACGTCAACTACTCAATATTCGTTTACGATTCGCGCGACGGATGCAGAATCGCAAACGGCTGACAGAGCGTTTACTATGACGATTACTGTAGGCGCGGAAGGATCAACACAGTTTAACTAGGATAAAATTATGGCAGTAAGATTTACAAGAACACAAACAACAGCAACTAACAGACAAAAATTTACTTTGTCTATGTGGGTTAAAAGAGGAGTTGTAGGAACTCAAGAAAACATTTTTGGTTCTCATCTTTCTGGTTCTGATGAAATACAACTACAATTTAATGGTGATGATCAACTATACTTTCTTAATTATCCTACTACTACAGAAGGAGAATTAAAAACTACAGGATTGTGGACTGATGTAGGGGCTTTTTATAATATAGTAATAGCTGGAGACACAACACAAGCAGTTGCAGCAGACAGGTTAAAGCTCTACATAAATGGTTCTCAAATAGATTCTGCTAATAATGGTTTTGCTACTGATACCTATCCTCCGCAAAATAATAACTTTGCTTTTGGTACTGCAAGTTATAGTTTTGTTATAGGTACAAGTTCACCTTCAGGTACAAATGATCCATTTACAGGATTAATGGGTTATGTAGCTTTTGTTGATGGTACAGCTTATGATGCAAGTTACTTTGGGGAAACGGATTCGTCAAGCGGGATCTGGAAGATCAAGACTGTTCCAAGTGTAACTTGGGGAAATAATGGTTTTCTTTTAAAAATGGACACAGCAAGTCCTACTACAGATTCTTCTGGAAATAACAATACATTTACTTCTAATGGGACACCAACATTAGCCCAAGATAATCCTTCTAATCTTTTTGTTAGACCCAATGTATTAGATAATCATTATACTGCATATACATTTCAAAATGGTCTTACCACAGTTACAACAGGCGGTAATTATTCATATCAACAAATGTCAACGTTTTTAGACACAGGCAAATGGTATTGGGAATGTAAAGTAGTTTCTAAAACAGGTGGTGGTGATGAGTATATGATTGGTATTCAAGGAAAAAGTGTAACATCAACTAACAGTCCAGCACAATTAAATGGTGGATATACGATATATGCTACTGATGGTCAGGTTTATGGAGTTGGTGCAACGACCAGTTATGGAAGTGCTTACACTGCTGGAGATATTATTGGTGTAGCTTTAGATTGTGATAATAGTAAAATTTATTGGTCTAAAAATGGTGTATGGATGGGTAGTGGTGATCCAAGTGCCGGAACAAATGGATATTCAATTAATGCTGCTAATACTACATCACAAGGGGGTTACTCACCTGTAGCTGGTTTTTATGATTCACCTAATGCAACATTTAATTGGAATTTTGGTAATGGCTTTTTTGGAACAACGGCGGTGGCTTCATCTAACGCAGACGCAGCAGGACATGGATTAATGGAATACGCAGTTCCAACAGGATATTATACAATTTGCACTAAAAATTTAAACACTTACGGATAAGGAGAAACTATGGCATACAGCGCAATTATAAAACCAACAGATTATTTCAATACTAAATTATGGACAGGAACAGGTAGTTCTAATTCTATAACAGGAGTTGGATTTCAACCTGATTTTTGTTGGGTTAAACAAAGAAGTGGTACAGAAAATTATTTTTTAACCAATGCAATACAAGGTTCAACTACAATTCTCCAATCAGATTCGAGTGCTGCGGCACAAACATCTGCAGCTGGTATGACATCTTTTGATTCTGATGGATTTACAGTTAATACAGATACTGGTTTTAATGGTAGTGGCTCCACTTATGTTGGTTGGAATTGGAAAGCAAACGGAACAGGTTCAGCTAATTCAGATGGAAGTGCAAATAGTGTAACTGTATCTGCTAATACAACAGCTGGTTTTAGTCTTGTTCAATTTGAATGCACGCAATCCGCAATATCAGTAGGTCATGGTTTAGGTGCAGCACCTGAAGCAATTTTTATGAAACAAACTAGTACTGGTACAAGCAATTGGATTGTAGGTGGTTTTGGTTTAAGTTGGAATGGTTATTTTGTACTTAACTTAAGTAATGCTTTTTATAATAGTGGAGATTCAAGTAGTGGTTCAGGAAGAATGTTTAAAGCTGGTGGAACAGAGCCTACATCAACAGTATGGTATACTAATGGAAGTGCTTTTTTAAGTGGAAGTACTCAAACAGTACTAGCTTATTGTTTTCGTTCAATAAAGGGTTATTCAAAAATAGGAAACTACGAAGGTACGGGAGTATCTGATGGTCCTTTTATTAACACAGGTTTTAAACCAAATTTTGTTATGATTAAAAGCCAGGGTTCAGAATCTTGGTATATCATGGATACTAAAAGAATTGGATTTAATACTAAAAACTATTATTTAACTGCTAATAATACGTCTGCAGAAGGAACTTCTGCAACTGTAGCAATGAGTCTATATAGTAATGGTTTTAAAATTAATAATACTGATACAAGTATGAATACCGATGGTGAAACATATTGTTACATGGCCTTTGCAGAAGCACCTTTTGTAGCAAACGTAGATGGAGGACTGCCAACAACGGCAAGATAATATATGGCTTATATCGGACGAGGAACAGGAGATATATCAAACGCATCAGTTCTTGATGTTATTACGTTCACTAATTCAGTTGGACCTTATAACTTAACTCAAGACTCTACAGCTTTTGTACCTGTATCTGAAGCCGCTTTAATTATTTCAGTTGATGGTGTTATTCAATCACCAGCCACGTTCAGCATAGATGGTTCAACAATTACCTTTACAAGTTCAATGTCTTCTTCACAGACAAATGATTTTATTATTCATAATGGTTTTGGATTAATTTCAACACCAGGCGATGGTACAGTATCTACAGGAAAATTAGCAGATTCAGCTGTAACAACAGCAAAGATAAATGATGGAGCAGTTACAGAAGCTAAATTAAGTACACCAGTTCCAAACTCTGCATTAACAGGAAGTGGTGCGATTACTATTAACAGTTCATCAGTTGCGTTGGGTGGATCTATAAATGTACAAGCGGTTTTAGGTTTTCCAACTTTTACTTCTATTTCTCCTAGTATATCAACAAACGACGCAACAACTTTTACTATTGTAGGAACTAATTTTAATGATGGAGTACAAGTAGATTTTGTAGCTTCAACAGGAGCAATTGTACCTGCTGATTCTGTAACTAGAGATTCTTCAACACAAATTACGGCTGTAGGAACTTTAACTACGGACGGCACGTATTATGTTAGGATTGAAAACACAGACGGACTAGCTGTAAGATCTTCTACAGCAGTTCTAACTATTTCTGATGCACCTGCATGGTCAACTAGCGCTGGTTCTCTTGGAACTATTGCTGGAGGATTTAATGGAACAGTAGCAACAGTCGCTGCAACAGGAGATACAATTGTATATTCTGAAACAACAAGTGTTTTAACTAACGCAGCACAAGCAAATTGTACTTTAAATTCATCAACAGGTGTGATAACAACTACTAACTTCGGTGGTTCAGCTACAAGTCCGACGACCTACTCGTTTACACTTCGAGCGACGGATGCACAAGGCCAGACTGCTGATAGAGCATTTACATTAACAAGCTCTTACGGGGCGACGGGAGGCGGACAGTTCAACTAGATGGCAGTAAGTTTAACAAAAGCACAGGTAACAGCAACAGATAGAAAAAAATTTACTTTTTCTTGTTGGTTAAAAAGAGGTAAATTAAGCACACAAGAAAACTTTTTTACTTCAATCCATAATGGTTCTAATGAATTTCAATTTAGATTTGATTCTGATGATGAATTAAGATGGGTTGGTTCTATTAGTGGAAGTGCAGCAGGATTAATAAATACAAAAAGATTATTCCGCGATACGAGCGGATGGTACAATATTGTTATAGCTGGAGACACAACTCAATCAACAAATATAGACAGATTAAAATTATATATTAATGGAGAACAAATTGCTGATGGTGATCTTAATACTCCAGGTTATCCCGCTCAAGATACTAATTTTGGTTTTGGAACTACAGATTTTAATTTTTGTTTTGGAGTAAGTACCCCTGGAACTACAAATGACCCATTCACTGGTATAATAACTCATGCACATTTTATAGATGGTACGGCTTATGATGCTTCAACCTTTGGGTCGACGGATGCAACGACTGGACAATGGGAGATCAACACAAGTCCTACGGTTACGTATGGAAACAACGGTTTCTTTATTTTAAAAAATAGTGGTTCAGTAACAGATGAATCAGGTAATGCTAATAACTTTACGTTAGAGAGTGGTACACTAACTAATACTGAAGATAATCCTAGTAATGTTTTTGCTACTTTAAATTTTATAAATAATTATTATCCGGAAGCAACATTTAGTAATGGAAATTTAAAAATTACAACTAAAGAATCGGCACCAGTAATGGGAACTATAGGAGCATCTTCCGGTAAATATTATTGGGAAATAAAAGTAAATTCTTTAGCATCTACTTATGGAACTCTTGGAATTGTTGGAACACAAGCAACAGCATCTACTCAATTTATAACATCAAATGCTAATGAATATATGTATTATTCCCAAGGTAGTTTAAATTATAATGGTGGAAGTGTCAGTACAGGTTATGATACTTATACGGCTGGCGATATTATAGGTATTGGAATGGATTTAGATAATAATAGATTATTTGTTAGTAAAAATGGCACTTGGCAAAATTCAGCAGACCCAACAACAAGCACAGGTGCTTACACAATAACTGCACCAGCTTCTACATCACTAGGTAGTTATTTCCCAGCAGTAGGGTATTGGGACGATAACGATTCAGCTAATGGTACTTATGAAGTAAATTTTGGCAACGGATATTTTGGAACCACTCAAATATCTTCAGAAGGAACTAACGCATCAGGTATCGGTAAATTTGAGTATGATGTACCAACTAATTACACAGCTCTATCAACTAAAGGATTAAACGAATAATGGCATTTACAACAGTAAATAAGAGTACAGATTATTTTAATACTAAACTTTACACAGGTACAGGTTCATCTAACGCACAAACAGGAATAGGTTTTCAACCTGATATGGTGTGGTTTAAAAGTAGAAGTGCTGCTACAGACCATGCACTATTTGATGCCGTAAGAGGTGTTACAAAAGAAATAAGACCTAACAAGAGTGATTACGAAGATACAGCATCTAATGGTTTAACTGCATTTGATTCGGATGGTTTTACTATTGGAGATTGGTCAGTAATTAATGATAATAGTGCTACTTACGTATCTTGGAACTGGAAAGCTAATGGTCAAGGTTCTTCAAATGGAGACGGTTCAATAACAACTACTTACACATCAGCTAATACAACATCAGGAGTTTCTATAATTCAGTACACGGGGAATGGGTCCGATGGTGCAACGATTGGTCATGGTTTAGGTGTTGCTCCTACATTTTTAATAACGAAAAAAACAAGTGGTGCTGAATCATGGTATGTAGGAAGTTCAGGTTTAACATCTTGGGATTATAAAGTATATTTAGATACTGCTGATGCACAATCAACTAATAGTCCATCCGTTTGGGGTGGAGCCGCACCAACAAGTTCTACTATTTCGCTTGGAAATTCTGCACCTACTAATGCTAGTGGTCAAACTTACATAATGTATGCTTTTGCCCCTATAACTGGATTTTCATCTTACGGAAGCTATATTGGAAACGGAAATGCTGATGGACCATTTGTTTACACAGGATTTAAACCAGCTTTTATTCTTGGAAAAAATGCTGATACTGGTAGCCAACATTGGTTTATGAATGATAATAAAAGATTAGGTTATAATGGAAGTTCAGCTTGGATAAAAGCTGATAGTAATAGTGCTGAATTAACAAATTTAGTTAATTGTGATTTTTTATCTAATGGTTTTAAAGTAAGAAATGCCGACAGCATATTTAATCAATCAGGTGTAAGCCAGATCTACATGGCATTTGCAGAAGCACCTCTGGTTGGCTCAAATAATATAGCAGCAAACGCAAGATAGATTATGACAACAAAAATAAAAACACCAGGGATAACAGACGCAAACGTCACAACAGTTAAACTAGATTTAATATCTACTTCTAGTACACCTGGCGCTACAGTCAAAGGTGATGGTACAACTGACGGATACTTACAATTAAATTGTTCGCAGAATTCCCACGGAATTAAACTGAAAAGTCCGCCCCATTCAGCCGCTCAAAGTTACACTTTAACTTTTCCACAATCTATTACTGATGGTTATTTTTTAAAAACAGATGGTTCAGGTAACTTATCTTTTGCACAAGTAAATGATGCAGCTACTGCTCCAACAATTTCTAGCTTTACACCTACTACAGCTGAAGGTGGAGTTAATACATCTATTGTAATAACAGGAACTAATTATGTTTCTACACCTAGAGTTGAGTTTCAATCTAACACAGATGGATCTATTCAACACGCAGCAACAGTACAATTTGATAGTGCTACTCAATTAACAGTAGGAACGGGAACAGGTTTAGTTAACGGTACAAATTATTTTATTATTATAACTAATCCTAACGGACAATCTGTTAGATCAACAAGTCAATTATCTACATCAGCAGCTCCGGTATGGACAACTTCAGCTGGATCTTTAGGTACAGTAGCTGGTAATTTTTCAGGAACAGTTGCAACCGTAGCAGCAACTGGTGATACTATTGCTTACAGTGAAGTAACAAACGTATTAACAAACGCGTCTTTAGCAAATTGTGCTTTAAATTCAAGTACAGGTGTGATAACAACTACAGACTTTGGTGGCGCCGCAACAACTGCACAAACGTACACGTTCACTCTTCGAGCGACGGACGCACAAGCGCAAACAACGGACAGAGAGTTTACTTTAACTAGCTCTTATGGCTTATCAAACGGAATGCAATTTAACTAGGAATATACTATGGCTTCAACATATTTAACAAAAGCAGCAGACAACGCAGCAAATCAAAACATTTTTACACTTTCGGCTTGGTTAAAACCAGCATCATCTGCATTTAATGGTGCTTTCTTATCATTTGCAGAAAGCTCTGTAAGATATGTTAGAATGTTTTTTGAAAGTGGTAAATTATGTATAAAGCAAGCATATGATGGAAGTACAGAAGCAGATACAAAAACAACAGCTCTTTATAAAGATAATTCAAGTTGGTACCATGTTGTAATTGCAGTAGATTCAACTCAAGCAGTATCTACTGATAGAATTAAAATGTATGTTAATGGAGAACAAATTACTTCTTTTTCATCTGTAGATTATGGAGCAATAAATACAGATTTTGTTACTAGAACAACTTGTTACGTTGGTCAAAGTGGCAATAGTGATAATTATTTTGATGGTTTAATGTCTCAAGTTATATATATAGATGGTACTCAATACGCGGCCTCTACTTTTGGATCTACAGATTCTACGTCGGGCGAGTGGAAGCCAAATGCCGATCCTTCAGTAACTTACGGTAGTACTGGTTTTAAACTTACTTTTGAAGATACATCTGCTTTAGGAGATGATACATCAGGTAATACAAATGATCTTACAATGTCAGGAAGTGGTACACCAACTTTAGATTGTCCATCTAACAACTTTGGTGTTTTAACTAATCAAACATATCATTTTGCAAATCAGTGGCAAGCTAACACAAATGGGGCCACAACTGCAAACGGAGGTAGTGGAAGTGCTTGGAAAACTATATTACCTACACTAGGTGATTCAAGTGGAAAATATTATTTTGAAGCTAAATTAATATCAAGTGGAAGTAATTGCATTATAGGTGCAGTAGATATAGATAATCAAAAACAAAATTCTTCAAGTTCATGGTACATTGGTCAAGACAGTACAGGACAAGGTTATCAAAATAATGGCACGGCATCTAATGGTGGTGCATCTTACGGAACTAGTTATGTGAATAATGATATTATTGGTGTAGCTATGGATTTAGACAACTCTAAAATTTATTTTAGTAAAAATGGTACTTGGCAAGAAAGTGGTGATCCTACAAGCGGTGCTAGCGGAACAGGAGCTTTAAGTTTAACAGCAAATACAACTTATACCTTTGCTTTATCAAGTTATGCTGGTACTGTGTGGAATTGTAATTTTGGAAATGGTTACTTTGCAACTACGGCAGTAACATCAGCAGGCACATCAGCTTCAACACCGGGAACATTTGAATACGATGTACCTACTGGATATCAACCCCTAACAACAAAAGGATTAAACGTATAATGGCTTATTCAACAATTTCAAAATCAACATCTTATATGAACCCTATACTTTATACAGGTACAGGTGCAACTAATGCTATTACAGGCGTCGGGTTTCAACCTGATTTAGTTTGGCTAAAACGTAGAGATGGCACTGGTGCACATAGACTTTGTGATGCAGTAAGAGGAGCAACAAAACTTATACAAACTAATTCTACTGATACAGAACAAACAGATGCAGATACTTTAACTGCATTTGACACTGATGGATTTACTCTTGGTTCTGATGCTTCTGATTATAAAGTGAATCAATCAGGACAGACTATGGTATCTTGGAATTTTAAAGCTAATGGTTCAGGTTCAGCCAATGGAAATGGTACAATTAGCTCAACAGTTTCTGTTGATACAACAAGTGGATTTTCAATAGTAAGTTACACAGGCACAGGTTCAAATGCAACAGTAGGTCATGGACTTGGAGTTGCACCAAGATTAGTTATAACTAAACCTTTAGCATCAGCACAAGAGTGGGCTGTTGGTACTGATAGTATTGGATGGGGATCTTATTTTTTCTTAAATGAAACTTCTGGTTCACAAAGTGGTTCAACTTATTGGCAAAGCACAGCACCAGATGCAAATGTATTTAGTATTGGAACTACTGGACCAGTAAATTCTGCAAGTGCTATGATTGCTTATTGTTTTGCAGAAAAAAAAGGATTTAGTAAAATTGGCAGACAATATATTGGAAATGGAAATGCTGATGGTCCTTATGTTTATTGTGGCTTTAAACCAGCTTGGGTTATGATAAAAAGAGAACAGTCTGGTAAAGGTTGGATTATAATGGATGATAAAAGAATTGGTTACAATCCTGACAACCAACAATTATTAGCCAACGCTACTGATGCAGAATTTACTAATGATTACATGAATATATATGCTAATGGATTTAAAATTATAGATACTAATGATGATGTAAATACATCAGGTAATTCATATACATATATGGCCTTCGGTCAACCCATCGTTTCGACAAATGGCGATGTAGCCACGGCGAGGTAGTCAGTGTTATTAGGTATTAATGCATTTGCTGAAGCTCCATTTTCAGCTACAAATTTAGATTTAGGTAATGTAAAAGTTGTCGTAACAGGTAATCAACTTACTATTAGTATTGGTAATGTTGATATTGCTGCAACATCTATTATCGAATTTGTTGATGGTGATGATTTAAATGTTAACATTGGAACAGTCACTATTACAGGGGATGCAAGTTTTGAATTAACAGGTAGTGATTTAACTGTTGGTACAGGTGATGTGACGGTTACTGCTGGAGCACAGGCAGACGTTACAGGAAACGCCATGACCCTAACAACAGGCACAGTAACGATTACAGCTGATGCTAGTGTTAGCCCAACAGGAACACCAATTACCTTGGCAAGTGGGACAATAAATGCTATAGTTTGGCAAAATATTGATCCAGATGCTACAGGTGTTTGGACACCAATAGACACGGATTTATAATATGGCTTCAACATACTCAACGGATATATCATTAGAAAAAATAACAACTGGTGAAAAAGCTGGTTTATGGGGCACAATCACTAATACCAATCTAGAAATTTTAGAACAAGCAGCTACAGGATATACAACTGTGGATATGGCTTCAGGTAATGTTACTTTAAGTTTAGCTGATGGTACGACAGCGAATGGTAAAAATTTATATTTAAAATTAACAGGTACTTTAGCAGGCGACAGAACTTTAACTATGCCTGCTACGACAACAGGTGGTACAGCAACTAGAGTTTTTATAGTTGAAGACGCAACTGTAAGAGGTACATCAAATAGAACTTTAAGTGTATTGACGACTGGATCAGCTAGTTCTGTTCCTGTACCAACAGGTTCAAAACTTTTATTAGTATCAGATGGCACAGATACGACTATTGGTATTATGCAAAAAGGATACAATTCAATCTCTGACTCTAATGCACCTTATTTAGCAGTAGCCGGAGATCAATTAATTTGTAGCACAAACGTTAACCCATTTACAGTTAACTTACCTGCATCACCTAGCGTAGGAGATGAGGTAACAATTATAGATGCGTTAGCTACATTTAGTTCTAACAACTTAACAATTAATCCAAATGGTTCTAACCTTAATAGCGCAGCAGGTAATTTAGTTTTAAGCACTGCTGGTCAAGCTATTACATTAGTTTACTTAAACAGTACTAGAGGTTGGAGTTACAAAAATACCTAGGAGCTAATCAATGGCTCTAACTCAAATTAAATTTGCCCCTGGAATAGATAAACAAGACACTAAAGTTGGTGCTATTGGAAGATGGACTGATTCTGATAATGTAAGATTTAGATATGGTTTGCCAGAAAAAGTTGGTGGTTGGCAATCTTTGCTAACAGACACAATGGTAGGTGTTACAAGAAAGATGTTTCCTTTTGTAGATAACGATGGAAATAGATATGTTGCTGTAGGCACAGATAAATTTTTACTTTTATATTTTGAAGGACAACTGTTTGACATTACACCGTTTAGAACTGATAACGCCGGAACTCAAATACAATACTTAACGTCAAGTGTAGAGACTACAAATACTTCAACAACTATAACAGTTACAACTAAAAATGGTGGAGCTCCAGTTAGCCATGGATTGTCTGTGGGTGACATGGTTGTCTTTAATAATTTTGCAGCTGGATCAAGTGGAATAACACCAAGTGATTTAGAAGATAAAATTGTACAAGTTATTTCTGTACCAAGTTTAACTACATTTACAGCCACAATACCAAACGCAGCTAGCGCTACTTCATCTGATGGAACAGTTGATATTCAACCTTATGAAGTTGTTGGTCCAGCAGAACAAGAGTATGGTTATGGTTTTGGTATTTCTACTTTTGGTGGTGTAGTAACAGGTGGATCAGATACAGGGTGGGGAATTGCAGTAGCAGCTTCAACACAAACTTTAGAACCAGGACTTTGGTCTTTTGATTCTTTTGGTGAAGTTTTAATTGCAACTATTGCTAATGGTAAAACTTTTACATGGAATGGTGGAGCAGCAGATCCTACATCACAAAGAGCATCAGTATCTACACCAAGCACCGATGGGTCTTTAACGGGTGTTGATTCTCCTTTTGCAACTTTAATTGGAACTAACAGTGATGGAGCAGCGGTAGGTAATCCTACTAAATCTAGATTAACTTTAGTTTCTCCTACAACAAGACACTTAATTCATTTTGGCACAGAGGAAACAATTGGAGATGCCACAACTCAAGATGACTTATTAATTAGATTTTCTGATTCAGAACAACTAAACAAATTTACTACACTAGCTACCAACACAGCCGGTTCATTTAGATTACAAGACGGAACTAAAATTATATCTGCGTTAGTTGCTAAAGAAACAATTCTTATTTGGACTGATAATGCTTTGTATACAATGAAATTTGTTGGAGCTCCTTTTACATTT
>TARA_R100000655_G_scaffold6472_1_pt1 | contig 17980 bp, 24 predicted proteins | sample TARA_R100000655 | Tara Oceans TARA_R100000655 (sample SAMEA2622497) | marine metagenome | biome: marine biome (ENVO:00000447); feature: deep chlorophyll maximum layer (ENVO:xxxxxxxx); material: "saline water (ENVO:00002010), including plankton (ENVO:xxxxxxxx)" | depth 90 m
CTTTAGCTCTTTTTGCTATAGCATCAAAATTTGCGTCTCCTCCGTGTTTAAATACGCCTCTACCTTTTAACACATCTGCTCTAGTTACTTTACCATCGCCTGTTAAGTCAGGAAACTTCTTGCCTCCTTTTTTCATCATTTTTTTACCGTACATATAATTATTTTTTAAACTTTTCAACTGATCTTCCTCCAAAATACGCACCTATTACAGTGATCAGTGTTAACTGTAATAAGTCCGTCCATTTGTCTTCTACCGTAAAAGATAGAAACCCGGCGTCTACAAAGATAAGCAACATTGTGCAAACTATCAAAAATATTAACACCATTGGTCTTACATTCTTGGATAACCAAGAGTCAGAATTCATATCAGCTTTCCAACGATCGCTAATATTTCTTTCCATTTCTACTTGATGATTAAGTATTAATTCCTTTAATCTTCTTTTAGCATCAAGTCTTTCTTCGTCAGTTGTTATTACTTCATCTAGTATTTCACTAGCATTACCAACTAAACTTTTAATTATTCCTTTTATCATACTACATTTTTTGTCGTTTACTATTACGTTTAGTCATAGTATAAAACGTATCATGTTTAATAGCTAACTTTGCATTTTTTGTTAGCCATTTTTCTTTACTTTCTTCTATAATTACATTACCATAATCATCTCTATCTGTCGGTACATACCCACGAACACCAGTTCTTTTCCTATTAGTTATTGCAGCACCACCTCTTTCATATACTTCTTCTCCTTTACTATATAAACCGCAAGCTTCAATACTTATTAAACTTTTACTTGTTAATTTATCTACAGTAAAAAATATTGTTTTATCTTTAATATAATAAGGCTCCTCAAAAATAATTTCTCCTTGTCCAGATATAGTATTAAATGTAGACGTTACAGCTCTATATGGCATTTCTACCATATCCACACCAGATATTGCATCTCTATCAGTAAGCCACATACTAAATTGCCCAGAAACATTTCCAGTAGCATTTAGTTTAATTTTAGTTATATAAACCGATTCATATCTATCTAAAGCATACCCTGCCATAGAAGCATTTCCTTCTCCTCTAAGTATTGTAACCCAAGGAACAGTTAAACTATTTGAAGCTAGAGTAGTTCCTGTTGAAATATCAATATTACCCACATTAAGATTATTTACACTTCCTTTATTTCCACTTCTATATACATATGCAGAATTTAAAAATCTATATGTATATGAAGTATTTACAGTACTACTTCCACTTAGATTTACAATTTCTTGCCTTTTTCTATATTTTTCATCTACTCCTGATATAAAAATACTACTTGCTCCAGCAGCAGTGTCAGTATTTTTATCCTCTGCAGAACTTGACACTATTGTTAATTTTCCTGGAGTCCAAGTAACGTTTCCGCTAGCTGTATTTAAAAAAGGAATATTATCATAAGCAGGTGCTAAATTAGTAGAAATATATCTAAATTTATTAGCATCTATATAAGCAGAAGCATAAAGGCGCCATGGGCCAAACATTTTATCAAAATGATGCCCATAGTACTTTTTTAGTGTTCCTATTATTATAGAATCATTATAATTCATTAAGCCATATCTTTATAAGTTATAGTAACATCATCTCCTTTTTCAAGAGCTTCTGCTATTTTTGGATATATTCTAGTATACGCCTGTGTAGATCTTCCTATAAAACCGTCCTTCTTGATTTGATTGTTTTCTTGTGAGTCTCCGACAAGAAGACAACCTGCAGTATGCTCATCAGTGTTACCACAATGAATAAGGATATACTCAAAACCAGGAACATCAAGAACATGCAACATACCTTTATGAATATCAGGAAATTTTTTAGCATACCTTTGGGTATACCCACCAACTTTCCTAAACCCCAATTTATAGGTACCTTTTGGTATTCTTGTTTCTCCATTTATTTTATCTTCTCTATATTCATCTTCTAAAGTGTAGCATAAAAATGTTCTTTCAACCCATGATCCGTCTGTCTCATTACAATGATTCTCTAAAAGAAATAGTAATCCATTAGTGCTATCAGCACCACTAGATACTCTAAGAACTTCAAGTTGCATATATTACCCTTTAGTAAATACTCCGTATTCTACTATACAATCAGCCGTATCTGCTACTATTATTACTCCTTCCCCCACAGCTTCTGCAAAGAAACAAAACTCTCCAGGATGAACTCGTGCAAATATATTAGTTCCTCCACCATCTTCTACTCTTACAAAATTAACAGTATCATGATTTTTAATGTATACATAGTGAGCTACTGATCCTCCTGCTGCTATTAATGTAGTATCTGAATCTTCTGGTACTGTTACCTTAGCTATTTCACAAGGATCTACTACTGTTAAGCTGTCTGTAAATGTTACGTCTAAACTATCTGACAAAGCATTTGTACTAGTCAGAGTTAACGTAGGTGTTAATGTCGCCATATTATTATTATTTTATTATTATTATTATTCTATTATGCTGCTGCTTGAAATATCATTACCTCTAATGTAGGTGTTCCTGAAGCCGCATCAACATGTAAATTATATGTTGAAGACCAAGGAAAAAATGCAAACTCTCCAGCTGCTAATTCTATAAACAAGTCTGTAGCATCATCATCTATACTATCATCTGCTTGTGTATCCATACCAATATGTATTACAATAGCAGCGTCGTTGTTTTTTAAATATACATATGATTTAGTATAATCTGCCGCTAATAATAAATTAGCCTTAGTAGCAGAACATACATGTGTAAATCGTTTTGATTTTCCTAGTACTGATAAACTATCTGTTGAAGATAAATTTAAAGAGTCAGTAAGAGCATCGGTACTTACTAATGTAAGTGTTGGTGTTAATGTTGCCATATCTTTTCTTTTTAATTAAATTGTTTTAATATTATTTCGTCCACTTTTGCTTGAACGTCTTTCTTTTCTGCTTCTAATTGAAACATAATGTTTGCATTAAAAGTTTCTTCTATATTACCATTATTAAATATAATAACTGTGGGTATAGAAGTTATTTCAAATTCAGCTTGTAGATCCATATGTGTTCCTATATCAACTCTATAAACTTCACATTCTTTTAATTTAGTAATCCATTCAGGGGAATTAGCGTCATTCCAACTAGCCCAAAACTCCACTACAATAATACCTCTACTTGTTTCTTTGTCAAAATTATCTGTTCCTAAAAATGATTGTCCCTGTGCAAAACTAAACGTTACAATTAAAAAAACAATAAATGTTATAAATTTTTTCATATTATTTAAGTGTTTTAAATTCTTGTTTTAATTCTTCTAAATCTTTAATTACACGATCAATTTTATCCCTAGCCATTTGATCTTTCATGTTAAATTCCATTCTTGTCGGGGGCCAAGTTTGTGTAGCTGCAGGATCTCCCATATCGATCATATAGGTTCCTGTTCCTGGTTTAGGTAGTTCTAAAGCTTGTTCAACTTTATCTTCAAGTTCTACAAATTTAGAATTTATAGTACTCATTAAACCAAAATATGCAGAAATTACAGTAGCTACACCAACTATAATCCCTACTAATGTTTTTATACTTATTTGAAATTTACTATCTTCTGATAATTCTTTACCCATTTTTTTTATTTTTTACTTGCTAGCACATCACAAGTATGTCCAGCACCTGTTGTTATATTTACTCTATATCTTGCATCATATACAAAAGGAACTCCATTTAAAACATCTAATGTAGTGCTTGTAGGAATTGTACAACCTTGAAGTATATTAAAAGAATTAGTTCCATCTGTTATTGTTAAAGTAATAGTAATATCTTCATTATCTGTATTGCATATTAAAACTCTTTCTAAAGTAGATGAATATATTTGTAATTTAGGATCTGCACTTGCAGGATCTATAGATGCAGTAAACAAAGCTTCTGTTGCTCCTTCCCCTACTGATACATATTTAAATTCTGATACTTCCATTATACTACTTTTACTATTCCTCTATCATTCCACAAATCACCACTATTTCTTGAAGCCCTTGTTGGTAAAGCTCCTCCTACACCAGGAGTTGCTAATACTTCATTACTAATCACATATCTTCTTAATTCGTCTATATCATCTTGCATTTTTTCTATTTGTAGCATTAAAGCTCCAAATTCTGGCTGCCCATGATCTGCTAAATCTACAAACGTATTTAAATGTCCCTCATCATAATTAGTCTGAAGCTTTGCTTTATCACCTCCAGTTTTTCCGTGTATTCTTTCTGATGTTTTACTTCCTAATGCCATAATTATATTTTTAAGTTAATTCTACAGATAACATCGCGCTTCCATATAGGATAACCCTTTGCGCACTTTGTCCTCCAGTTGTTCTCATGTGAAACCCAAAACAATCTCCAGCAGCTAATGTAGCATTACCTCCAGAAAATGTAAAGGTCTTAGAGTAAGGTTTAACCTCTGTATAAGAACCATTACAATCTGTCGCTGTTATTGCATTCATTGTTATACTTGCTGCTGTACCATCTGTTATTGGTGTAAACTTTGAAAAAGCAAAATCTATATCAGCAGAGTTAACAACACTAGAAGTCCAATAAAAAGTGAATATTAGCTTCTTAACAGTGCACGCAGCTATAGCTGTGTAAGAAGCTACTCTACTTTGGTACTCACTATTAGCACTAGATATATCACTAGGTGCTGCAGAGCTTCCTAATATAGCTAACGTACCACTTCCAGCACTATACCAAGAATCATCATTATACGCATAAAACAAATACGAGTTAGGATCTTTTATACTAACATGTATTACCTGTCCTGTGTTTTCTCCTTGTAACTGCACTGTTCCAGTAGCGTCTGGTAATGTTATTGTTTTACTTGAACTAGTAGTATCCGCTGCTGTTAATGTAGTATTATAAGCGTCATCAGTAGTACCTTCAAATATAATTCCTGCTCCAGTATTGTCAACAAAACTTAAACCATCAGTATCTATTTTAGCCAAAAAAGCATTAGCATCTTTAAACGTTATAGTACCGCCATCAGCATTTATTTCTATATCTCCATCAACATCTAAAGTTAAATGTGCGGCCGTAGCAGCATTATCTTTTGTAAATAAAGTTGTAGCTCCATGTTCTGCAACTCTAGTTTCAAAATAATCATCAGTACTTGCACCTGCTGCTTCATATATTTTAAAACTTGTATAAGCAGTAGTACATCCAATATCTGCTATTTGTTTTATTGTATTTATAGCAACACCACTACTGCCTCTATTAGTTGACCAAAACTGTATATTTCCACCAAACGCTGCTCCAGTACCTTTTCCTCCTTGTAATAATAAATTTCCACCTGACATATTAAGTTGTCCGTCAGTAGCATCTCCAGATATTATAGCAAAGTTACCACCATTTCCGTCAGAATGATCTGTTCTAGCTATTGAAGCAGTATTAGAATCATTTGATCCTATAGTTAAAGTATTACTAGCAGATCCATCATAAGTTAAAGTAGATTCTACACTTATCTCATCAGCATCTTTATAAGTACATATTCCATCAGCTGTAGATCCATGAAAAGACAACCCTGCAGAAACTTCTGCCCAAACAGCTTTAGTTCCATCCCACTTCAAATAATAATTTGTAGTAGGCGTAGCTCTTAATATATAATCATAGAGCCCAATAAACCTTCCCTGTTTGCTGTTACTCATTTTTTAGCGAATTTTTCTACTCCGCTAATTCCAAAACATCCAAGAACAACCCAAACAAATGAATCATAAACAAATTCATTAATTACTAAATCATATCCATACCATCCAGTAGCAAGGTCAGCTATCATTATTATACACATAATTATAAAAGCTACAAATCCAATTATAGCTTTTTCATTCCAATTATTGTCGTCTTTAAATATATTCATTATTTTTTACCTCCGTTATATTCTACTGCATACCCTTCTTTCACTAATGTTTCATTAACATTAACTGGTAAATTTCCTTCAGGATATGTATGTAAAGTACCAAGTACTCTACCATATTTACCAACTTCTTTACTTTCTAATACAAAGTTTTCTTCTTTTAGTAGTTCTTCTAATCTTGCTTTTGCAGCTAATCCTTTAGCTTTTTCTTCAAGATCTCTTGTTCTAGATTCTGGAGTATCTATACCTGCAAGTCTTATTCTTTTATGTATAGTAACATCAAATCCTAAATCTATATGAGCATCTACTGTATCTCCGTCAATTATTCTATCTAACTTTGCTTTATATGTATACATTAATTTAATATGTATTTTATTTTACCGTCTTCTATATAAATACTTTCAGGACGTTTTATTGGCTGCCCTAAAAGATTATACATTAAACCTGTTTGATTAGATTTATCTAATATTTCTTCCATACCACTATTACATGGTAATCCTGAATCACAATCTATATACTCTGTATTTATTACTTCTACATATTCTATAACAGTATCTACAACAAATATTTCTACATATTCTGTTTCTATTTCAACTATTGTATCATATACAACTACTTCTACATATTCTATAACATCTATATACATAGTATCTAATACATCTGCATATATTGTATCAGTAACATATATATACTCAGGTACAAATACTTCAATCTCTTCAATTACAGTATCTATAACAACTGTTGTTATATACTCTGTTTCAACAATAGTGTCAAATTGTATTATTGTTTCATATATATAAAAAGGAACTTCTACTTCTTCTATGATAGTATCAGTTTCATATATATATTCATATTCTATTACAGGTATTTCTACATACACTGTATCACATTCTGGAGGTGGTGGTACACAATCTTCAGGAGAAGTTGGCACTGCTCCATTTTCATCAGATGCATCTACACAGTCTTCCCAACCGTCATTTAACCATTCATTTATAACACATCCATTTGGTGCATATTGAGTCCAATTAGCAGGATCATCCCCACAGTAATAACCGTTAGCTTCTGCACATGCCATGCATATAGCTTGAAAATCGTATTGTTGTGCATTGACAAATGAGCCAACAAATGCAAATAGTATGATAAATAATTTCTTCATGTTATTCTATTATAATAATTTTTACTGTATCTGGTTCAACTATTGGTTCTTCTACAACTTCTTCTACTATAGGTTTAGGAGTTGGATTAGGATTATACTTATCTGCATTAAATAGCATTGAGCATCCTGTTGATAATAATAATATTAATAGTATTTTTTTCATAATTAAAAGAATAAATAGTTAAATCCAAATTTCATTTCATATACTGGTTTATCCCAGTATTTCATATGTGTTCCCTCTACAAATAAGCCTAAATTTTTAGTTACTCTAGTTCCAAAAATTATACCTGAATCCCATTCAAACATATCTTTACCATTTTCATAAACATAAGAGTATTCATCTAATCCGTAATGATACGGTAAAACATTCACCCAAGTATGTAACCAAAACTTAGGAGTATATTTATAATATGCAATTCCAACAACTGCACTTAATTCTTTTTGTATGCCTAGCTTTTCTAATTCTTTTTCATTAAATCTAGCTACAGCATCTCCAAAATAGTGATTGAAGAACTCATCATTACTTGTTGCAACAAGAACAGAATCACCTCCTGATACATCATACCAGTTATTATTTGCATAAAAACCTTGAATCCATTGTTCAGGGGCATAGCCAAAGTCTTCTGCTAATTGTTGAAAGGTTGATTCGCCTGGTACCCAAAAATCCCTGATTGGTACAAAGCCGTAAGCAGGATGAGCTCTCATCACTAAACCCGCTGTAAAATCCCAGTTTCCTGAGTTTATTCTGTATCTTGTATCAAAAGATATATATTCAAGATTAACTCTTTGATTATCTTTGTATTGTAATTTTGTTACGCATTTATTTCCAAGGTATCTAAGCCAAAGATTTTGATCAATAAACTTATTACCACGATTACGTATAAATGAAAAATTAAGTAAATACTCCCAACCAAGACTATTACCAATAGTAACATTGTCAGCAACAGCTTTTTCAGTTCCATAATACCATGTCTTAACTTTGTACTCATAATCAAATCTTGCAATTTTTCTAATCCCTACAGTTAAATTGTAATCATAAGGATTTATTTGTGTAACATCTTCATACCCTTTATCTACTGCTATATAATCATCTCTTTCTACAAAAGACGTATTCATACTCATTGAAGTATAAAAAGTAGAATATTTAAAAAAGTTTTTTATCTGTGCATTACACAGGCTACTTACAAATATAAGTAAAATTATTATATTTTTCATTGTTTAATTATTATTACCATCATCGATGTCCCATTCAGATTTCTCTAATTCTTCTATCATTTCAGTTTGAGTTAAAGTTGGTTTACCTCTTAAAAAAGATGGAGTATCACCCTCATACTTTACAAAAGTTTTACTATTATCATTATTCCAAAATAATGTGTCAGCGCTAGTTTCTTTTACTTTAGAAAAATCTATACTAGAAGCTTCTACTGCAGTTAATATTACATATTTATTATTTTCATGCATAATTTATATATTTATTGAGCAGGAGTATCATCAGAAAATGCAACTCCATTTATAGGAGTTCCATTATTACTATTAGTAGATACATCGAACATATTAGAATCATCACATCTCCAATATCCTGTAAGATCTGCAGAACTTGCATAATTTCCAGAATCATTTCTTGCATCAAGAGTATAACCACTATTATATAAAGAAAGTATTTCTGATGCTGTTAATGATGAAGACCAAGTTGCTATCTCATCTACTAACCCACCAAAAGCATCAACAGTAGAACTATTATCTGTTCCTATTCTTAACGAACTAAATGAAGGTAAAGTATCAGTGCTTCCATTATTACCATCGTTTACAGTAGTATTTACTCCATTTACATATATTTGAAACACTGTGCCGTCCCAAACAATAACAAGATGGTACCAATTAGTAGAATATAATAGCTGAGTATCTGATGTTCTACTATTTGCGCCTGGTAATACAGTTATAGTCTCATTAGCAAATAAACCAGTTGCTTGAGAAATATGAATACCAAAATACCCTGTACCAGCAGAATTAAATCCTACAATTCGTCTTGTAGAAGTTACTGAGTTAAGAGTGGTATTTGGTTTAAACCATATTTGAAAAGATCTAACAGTCCCAATATTACCAAGTTGTATGTAATCGTTAGTTCCATCAAGACTGGCAGATTTATATACACCATCATCTGGTGCACCACTTAAACGTATTAATGCAGTACCTAATCCAAGCATTACGACAATACAGTTACTGTTGTTCCAGGTCTTGAATAAGCTATTAATGTACCACTATCTAATTCAATAGAATTAAACTCTCCATAAATTGTAACTCCTTTTGGAATAACAAAGTTAGTGGTATTTGTTCCTAACGTATTTGCACCTGTCCTAGTTTTCATATCATCTCCCATTGAACACTGATCTACATCAAGTGTCGCATTTGTTAATGCTGTTAATGCAAAAAATGGTCCTGAGTATGCATTTTGATCTGCATCTCCAAATATGATGATAGGTAAAGGAGCTATAGACGTATCTATATCTGCTGCAACTCGAGACATACTTGTTTCTAAAATTGTTCTATTTGCCATATTATATTATTATTTTTTCTAAATTGGTGATCTGTCTACCTGTAATATCATTTGGTAAAGAATCTTTTGTAAAAACTTCTAGTTCAATTTCTTCTGCTTCTTCTTTTAACATCTCTTGGACTGCGTCCATTTGTGTTTGACGAGCTCTTACTAATTCAGGATTACTTTCTTCTAATTTTTGAATAGCATCAGAATCTTTCATTTGCTGTAATTTTTGTACATCTTGTGCAAATTTTACAAACTCTTCGCTTGGTTTTCCTGCTAATTCTACAGGCTCTAAAGCTTTCTGTAATTTACTCATATTAGTAGATACTTTAAAAGCAAATCCTTTACCTTTAAGATCCTGTACACTAAATAAACCATTCATTAAGTCTACTAGTTCACCATTTGTTGTTTTAATTTTTGTTGTTGCCATATAATTGTTTTTTAATATTTTATAAATTAGTTAGTTATTAATTAAGCGATTGTTATTGCAGTGTCGCCTGCACTCCATCCCCAGATATAGTACTGAGTTGTACTAGTAGCTAAGAAATGTAAATCAAAAGCTTTTCCAGAAGCTAATGTTATTGTATCATCAGTAGAACTACCATATACTATAGTAGACGTCTGACCTGTTTCATTTGTATCATGATGTACTACAGCTCCATAAAAACCTGTAGTATTATCATTATTTACTCCATTTATAATTATGTTATGCCCGTCTGCAGCAGCTCCAGTTCCAAAATAAACTAAATGATAGTATTCTCCTGCGGCTGCAGGATCAGGCATAGTAAATGTCCTATTATCACTAATATCTGGTAAAATTGTAGTTCGACCTGCATTAGTAGCTTTTGTTAATGTTAAAGTACCTTCTGCTTGTACTACTGGGGCTGCATGTTGAATACCTCCACTAGCTGTTATAGCGCCTGTAAATGTAGATGTTCCTGATACAGCTAAACTACTACTCATTGTAGTAGCGCCTGCATTTGTTATAGCACCACTAGCTGTAATAGTCATTGCTGTAGCTGATGTATTTTTACCTGTATATGTTTTTAATTGAATAGCCCCACCTGTACTAGAATCTGGATTACCTGCATGTAATATTAAATTACCACCAAGCCCAGTTCCTGATCCAGCACCTGCTTCAACATGAACTGCTCCACCAGCTACATTTCCTCCTGCAGGAGAGGCTCCTAAAATTTTACCTTCCATACCAGTTATACCAGATGCAGAATTAGCAAATTTTATTGTTCTATCTCCATAATGATTTATATTTCCTAATTCTAAAGCTACACTTTCAGATCCTCCTATAGTCAATCCTGCTGCTAAAGTAGGAACAGTAGGCGTAGTATCTCCGGCAAATACTCTACCAGATGTATCTATAGTAATACCTTCATTAGATCCGTCACCAGTTAAAAAACTTGTACCTGCAATAGCATTTAAATTAATATTATGTCTATCTGTATTTAACATACTAGTTAATCTATTACTAGCAACTACAGATAAATCAATACCACCTGCACTATTTGTAACACTAATAGTACCATCTGCACTTGCAATTGTTCCTGTAGTTGGGTAACCTAAAGTTGCATTACCAATTAAAAGTTGACCATCAGTTGTTAATGTAGTTGTAGTTATCGTGTCTGCAGCATTGGAATATAACACAGAACCTTTTAAAATACTAGAAAGACCTGTACCTCCTTTATTTACTGCCAATTTTCCTGTTGCTTGTCCTAAAGGAACTGATGATAAAAATCCTGATGTAGCGTTATTAGCTTTACTAAGATCTATTCCTGCTTCTAATACAGTTAAAACTAAATTATTATCAGTTGTTGCTACAGTTAATAAATCTGTATCCCCTGATTTTAAACCTTTAAAATTTATTTGATTCCTATTAGTTACATTTATATATAACTGTTCGCTACTAGTTCCAACTGTTGTTAGCGTAGAAAATAAAGATTGTGCTTGTAATTTCCTAGCTTTTTTTGTACTACTATTAGCTACAAGAAGATAATCATTTGTACCTATAGTTAATTTCCCTACTGTGGGTAAAGACGTTATTTCTGCCATTTTATTTTATATTATATTGTTATTAACTAAACTCCTCCTCTCCTAGAGTTAATGAAATTCCTCCAAGCCTTAATGAATTAGAATCTGAAACATTTGTAACAGGCACTATTGGTGGGTGTGCTTTTAAAAATGTTGTTCTGTTTCCTGGAATATATTGACAAGGACCACAGCTTTCACAATATGTAGATGCAAATTTAAAAAAATTATCTAAATAATTTGTTGTTTCTGTAAAGTTTTTTTGATCTACACATTGATGCCATGCAATTTTTGCAGATGCGCCAAAAGGACTTGTCTCATCATTTGGAGCATATGAATCAGGTATAACTCTATCTAATACCCAATATGAATTAGGAGGAGCGTCTCCTAGCCATACAGGCGGAACACCTCCATTTTCACTAAAATCAAAATACCAAATATCATTTGTAATTATATCATTATTACCCATACCTGTACTATCATATTCCCAAACCTTACTTCCTCCAGCTTCCCATCTTTCTGCACAACTTTCTGCATGAAAATCTTTTGTACCACTATCTGCACAATTAAATACGCACTCTAAACCTTGTCTTTCTAATAAATATTTGATAAGGCTCATAATAGTTAATTTTCTTTCTTCACATTTAGTATCTCTACCTGTAATATGATTATTAAACCAATTAATAGATCCATTACTTATACATCTATTAATATATTTTAATTTACGATACATATTAGGAGGTATACACGGTAAACCTTGATTTCCTAAGTCTGATGGACCATTTCCATAATGATGAATACATACAAATTGATCATCAGCATCATTTGTATTACCTAAAGCAGTTGAATTTGAAACACCTCCTATTGTAGTAAATCCTGGGTCAAACCAAGAATTAGGAAATTGTCTATATGGAAACCAAAACTCTCCTTGTGCATCAGCTTGATTTGCGCCATATCCAACATTTGCAGCTGCAAAATTACTTAAAGAAGTTGATGGATTATAATTAGACGCTGTTGGATCTGTACATCCAACTGAATTTGTTCCTGTAAGTTGTAACCCATTTACAATGCATCCATTAGGAGCATTAACAAAAACTCTACCATGATACTTACCACCTCCTGGAGATGGTATAGTTATTTCTAATATGTGAGGACCATATCCTACACTTCCTTCGCCAATCCAAGTTGTATTATTTAATTGGTATATGTTACTAGGATCTATATTATTTGTAAGAATTGCACCAGTTTCAGTAACATAAGTTAAATAACCACCATTATCCATTGCAGCATTAACCGGGCTTCTATCAGTACCTGTTAAAGTCCATGTGCATTCTACAGGCCACCCGCTATCTTCCATAGGAAATTGTATATTATTTACACTATATCCTTCTATAGTATTTCCTCCCATTGGTATTCTATACGCTCTAATTTTTAGTCCAGGAGGTATATGAATTACACTCGAAGTTGCTGCAAATTCTATAGCTTGAAGTGTTAATTCATTAGAAGTAGCATCGCCATTAAAACTATTTAAGGATGCCTCGCAAGGAGGACCAATTGAAGCTATAACATTACCTATAGCTATTCTACTTATTATGTGAGCATCATCTCCTAAAGTTGCCGGTCCACATTCTATACATATATTTGCTAAAGGATTATAGTCTGGAGATTGCATGTCACAACATCCTTGTATACCTTCAAAACATGAGCCATCATCTATATTAGCATTTGGTTCGTAATTTATTGCTGTCGGGCTTGTACATCCAAATCTTGTTTCTATACAACTTCCATTATCCCACAATGCATTACAATCAAAATTATAAGCTGTAGGATTTGTACATCCCCCTTGATTAGTAGTATTTAAAGTTATAAATTCTTCAAAAAATAAAGTTCCTAATAAAGTTTGACCTTGTACTGTATTATAATTTCGAGCCATTCCAGGAACTTCTGCAGATTCAACAATACAATCTGTTGCATCTATATATGTTTCTCCACTAGTAGAACATTTTGTTCTAGAATTTTCTCTATAAACTGTTACATATTCTTCAGCCATTGCTAAATGTGGACCAGGTCCTGTAGCTGTTCTATCTCCAATTACCCAATTAATTGTATCACCTGCTTGGGGCGATCCAACAGAAACTGTTTTCATACATGCTTCTCTTGTATTTCCTATTGTAACATGTTCTGTAGTTGGAGGACAATCATATTGACATCCTTGATTGTCGTATTTAGCAAAAGAATCAAAATTATTTGCATTTATATCTGTACATCCTCCATATCCTACTTTATATCTAAATACACTTACACATTGAGCTGCAGCAGGTAAATTTGCAACTTCAATTGATATTGCATACCATCCTTTTGCTAAACCAGTTATTTCTTTAGTTGGGGATGATAAACCTGTAAAAGAAGATGATGCTGATAAAGCTAATATTTCACCTTTAGTTAAATTATTAGCATCATCTGCTGTTCCTAAACTATATCTTTTTATTGTATATGATGCATCAGCATCTGTATCAATTGCTGCTACTGCACCAGGAAAAACTTCTCCTCTAATAAATATTTTACCGTCACTAGCTCCTGAAGAAGTTGCATGAGTAACTTTGTAACTTTGTACATTAAATAACTCTACACCTAATGCTCTAATTGTTGATCCGTCAGTTAAACCAAATCCTAATCCTTTATAAGTTTCTCCTCTAGGACCATTTAATTTGCACCAAATACATCCAGAATTATGATCAGCTCCTGAATCATAATTTAATGCTCCAGTATCAGTACATCCTAGCAATAATCCAGGTTCACTAATAGTTTCTTTATCTAATTGTATATATGCTACTTTTGTACAACCATTTGCATCAGTAACTGTAATCTTAAACGGATATTCAAGTTTATCTTTTAATGTTATACCAGTAAATTCATATTCTGATTGATCAGAAGACACACTTGCAGTTGTTATACCATAATCTGACATAGCTGCTCCCTGAGAACTTATAGCATAAGTGTAATCACCTTGACCTCCTGTAATATTTATTTTAATACTACCTTTTGAATCATTATTTTTATGTACATTTTGAGGACTAGTATTAGTTATAGTAGCTTCAAAATCATCACATAATATATTACAACATTGTCCATCTAAAAATCTTGCTGGTTGTGATCCATCTAAATAATCAGCATCAATAGCTGTACCATCACAATCTGTTTGAGTAGTTTTAAAATATGTAGAATCATTTTTATTTAAACATACATAAAAAGTAGGAGCATTGTCAGGTATATTAAAAAGATTTTCAGAATAAATAAAACTAGAAGTAAACATATTAAACTCTATCTCATTACTAAATTGAGTACTAGTTTCTATATTTTCTCCTCCCAACATTTGTAAAAAATGTATTTCTTGTATATCTGGACCTCCATATATATTTCCAACTCCTCTAGGTGAAATTCCTTTTTCAACCTTAGAGTTAGACGAAGATACATTTGCATCTACTAAAGCTTCATTTAAAGATTCTGAATTTAAATAAAAAGCAAATGGTAAATTTTGTTGTACTAATCCAGAATAATCATATACATTATACGGATCTGAAATTTTATGTATTTTAGTTAAAGATCTAGTTTCTACTAAATTATTTACTAATTCTACAGATAATATATTTTGATAGGGAGATTCTGTTAAAACAGATGTAACATTTTCTACGTTAGAGTTAAGTTGAGAGTTTAACCCTGGAACTCTTAAATTTATATTTCTTTCTACGCCTGATGCAAAAAGTAAATTTAAATTAAATATAGAACTTTTTTTCCTTCTAAAATTTTTATAAGTTAAAGATACACTTGATTTACCACACGTAGAATGGTTAAATTCAATTGTATTTTTTAATCCTGCATCAGTAACATTTGTTATAACATCATATCCTGCATCATCCTTAAAAAATATATATATTTTTAATTCGCCATTTGCTTGTAAACAAGATATACCTTGTACAAATCTAGGCATAGATTCTCCAAACCCTGAGGATCCTATTAAATTAGTTCCATCAGAATTATATTGAGTATAATTATCCCAATTTGCTGATGTTTGTTTTGATGTTACATTTGCTCTTTTTGCCATTATTAACAGTTACAGCCGCAGCTAGTTAGACACATTTTTTTAGCTTTTTCATATATCTCCATAGCTTGACCTTCTATACCTGAATTTATACTTAAGTCAGAGCCTGTCTGTTTTAATAATGTATTTATTGATTGTATATACAAAAATAATTTTTGTGCTTCTTGTAATTCTCCATCACATTTTGAGCTTTCACAATCGCAGTTTGTTAACGCTAATGTTTTTTTAGCTAAACAACAATCTAATTCACACGATGCTAAAAGAGAAGCGCTGCTTGTGCCTGGATCTTGTCCAGCTTGGCACGTATCTTCTTGCGGTGGTGAATCTGTTGCTGTTACAGTAATTATACCAGGCTCATCAATACCTAAAGTAATAAAAGAATTACTTTGAGTTACTAAATTAGGAGTACAAGAAATATCATTAGTAGTATAATTAATACCAATTGTTTGTGTTAGTTCTCCGTTATTAAAATAATTAAGTTCGCCATTTCCTGCAATTCCAGTTGTTTTTACAACTAAAAATCTACAATCTGCAGACATTGAAAGTTCTATATGTGTCATAAAAAAGAATTAAAAATAGATATAGGGGATCCTAAGACCCCCTTTATCTATAATGTATAGTTATGTAAATTATGCTGTTGTGAATGCAAAAGTTGCATTTAAAGCTCCTGAACCTAATTCAGCTCCTCTAAATGAAACTCTCCAATAACCATCTTCTGCACAAAAGAATGCTATTTCAGCACCTTTTTCAGTTTGATTATTAGTAGCTGTTGATGCAATAGTAAACGTATTGTGCGTTGCCGCTGCAGTTTTAATTGCACCTGCATTTACTGCTACAGTAGAAGTAAAAGCATGTCCTTTTACTGCAGTACTACTAAATTCGTCGCCAAAGTTATGTACAACTGTATCTAAAGTTTGCGCTGCATAAAAATCACCAGCTGCAGTAGTAAAAGTAATATTTTGACCACCGTCAGCTTGTTCAGTAAATCTCCAAACGCACATAGCGCCTTGAGTTGCTGCTGGTAATACAATAGCTGCTGCGCCACCGCCGTCCCATGCTGCTTCTGTGATAGTACCATTAGCTAATGTAAGACCTGCATCTACATTTGCATCACTTTTAGTTGATACAGTCAGGTCGTTCCAATCGCTAGCAGCCCACATAATATATCTTTTCGAATATAAATCTAACGCTCCTGAGGATGCGCCAGATGATCTTGCTGTTCTTGCCATTTTATTATTATTTTATAAAGTTAATATTATAGTCCAGTTACACTAGGTAAATTCGGGAACAAAATGTTTAGATTATTTACAAGGGAAGCTGCCGGAGGTGCTTGCCATAAAGTAGCCGCACCTGATTTAAGTGCAATTACTATTTCATCTAAATTATCTACTCCGTGAATTTGACCTGAAGATGTACTTCCGTCTTTTGTTGCTACGATAGAAATCATATCATAAGTACTTCCTACTTTAGTTGCTAAATCAGGAGTATTAGGAAGGCTACGTCTGTTGTAGTATCCATACATATTACCTCTCATTTTTTCTTCAAACTCTTTTGTGTCTGCAAAAGAACCTACACCACCAGTACCAACAGTTTGGTTTGTAATTGTATAAACTGTACTGTCAATATCATTTTGAGCTACTATGATCAGATCAAATTGAGCTGGATCACCTTTATATTCATTACCCGAAGATGTATTTGTAGAACCGTTTATGTTTCCAAAAAACCTTACGTTAGTTGCAGCAGGAGCTGCCATTGTTGCAGGAAAGTTTGTACCACCGTTAATTACTGCAGTATCCCATAACCAATCTGGTTTTGTTGCCGCATCATACGCAGCTTTAACTAAATCGTCTTGAGCGGCTGCTGTAGCTATTCCTATAGTTACTTGTAAGTTAAAGAATTCTTCAACTAGTCCTCCTTTCCTTACAAATTTAAGATCCAATACCATGTTCTTAAGAGAACCTCCAGAAAGTAATGTGGAAGTAGTATCAATATCTAAATCAAGAAACGCATTATCTGGGTCTTCCTGTGGTCGTCCATCCCAAGAGATGACGTTTCTAGGATTAAACCAATTCGAATAAACGTTTGGTCCTGAAGTAGTACCTTGAACGATTCTTATCATATCAGGATTAGCAGTAGTTACTGAGTCATAACTTAATGGTCCATTATCATCTGATGAATGTAAAGCTTCAATATTTAAAGCTTCATCAGTTAATTTTCCATTTGTATAAGACGTACTCCACTCTTCTCCTATTAAAAATTGTCTTGCCATTTTAAAAATTATTTAAATT
>TARA_R100000655_G_scaffold53223_1_pt1 | contig 17858 bp, 32 predicted proteins | sample TARA_R100000655 | Tara Oceans TARA_R100000655 (sample SAMEA2622497) | marine metagenome | biome: marine biome (ENVO:00000447); feature: deep chlorophyll maximum layer (ENVO:xxxxxxxx); material: "saline water (ENVO:00002010), including plankton (ENVO:xxxxxxxx)" | depth 90 m
AATTAATTTTGTTTTGTCTCCTTCTTTAGCAAGAACAGCATGTGACTTTGTGGGGTGGCTAGGTGTCCTTTTCGGTTTGTTATATCCAACAAATTTTTCTTTACCTCTAGCAACTGTCATTTTTTCTTAGTAGCTGTTTTTAATTGGGATCTTTTTTTTAATACAGCTTTACCTGTTGATTCTGATTTGATTCTAATCACAGGATCTTTATCAGTTCCAACTCTCGTAACTGTTCCTCCAGATGGGCCTTTAATAGAAGCTTTTTTTCCAGCAACACCCGTAACTTTTCCATACGTACGAACGCCTTGATAAATCCAGCTAACCCTTGATCCTTTCTTCATTTCTTCTTACCTCCTTTCTTTTTCTTTTTTGGTCTTCCTACTTTAGATCCATAAGTTCCGGAACCTTTAGGCATGACAAAAAAGCAATTAACTTAAACATAAGCCGAAACTTGTAACTTTTCATCTGTTACTTGATCCTTTTTAATCATTTCCCAGTCTTTTGTGCTGGTAATTTTGCCGGATCGCCGTATCGAGCCTTTAATTGTTTTAACGAAACCTCGCTCCCGTCTTCACGAACGATTGAACGCAACGCATCTCTGCCACCCTTTTGTTTTGACAACCGACGAAAATAAGCCGACTTTTCTTTCCCTAAAACTTCAGCCTGCACCCCTTTAGGTTGCCGAGCTAACCATTGTCCGTATGTCATATTTCCGGGTACTGGTCTGCCCTTTTGTTCCTTCCCCCACTTGGCTGCCCTTTTTGTTTCATCCGGCCCGAAGACTTTATCCGGTGGCGTTTCTCCAAACTGCTCGTACCACTCGTCATCTATAACAGGAACTATTGTCGATCTGCAATTAAAATGTTGGGGTGGGGTTGGCCCTTTGTTATATGTGAATTTCTGACCGTCAAGTTGGGCACAAATAGCAGATGTTCTACTATCTAAAGTCGCCACATATTTGTATTTTTTAGCAATATCAGAATTAGCTTCAAAAGCTCTTTTGCTTGCTGTATTTGCAACTTGATTAACGCTAGTTCTAACAATCGTCATCACCTGATGATTTGCCATTTTTGTGGCATGACCTCCAGCTAATGCAATCTGTCTAACATTTCCAGTTTGTCCAAATTCCAAGCGGCCTTTTAATCTTCGTGCCATTTGCTGAGTTGTATCACCTGCCAATAATCCACTCCTAACGACTTGACTAAATCTTTCGGCCTGCTGAACAGCTAAACCACGAAATGCTTTCTGCACTGTGGTTCCATTTGGCAATGTTATGTACGCACCCTCCGGTGCCGTTAATTTGAATTTGCCCCCTCGCAATTCATCCTGTAATTGATCGGGAACATTAAAAATATTGACTGATGTTGGGTCAGTCATAACAACTGATTTGGCAAAATCAGGACTAACAGCAACAGTCCGAACAGGGACGTACTCTCCTTTAGGAACTAACTTTTTTAACTCATTCTCTACAAACTCAGACTGCAAAACGGCCAAACCCTGCAACTCTTCCCTTGTGACATTTGCACTATCTATTGCCCACGTTCCAAGCGACTCTTTTAATTGGGCCAATAATGACCGGAGCCTAGTTGCTGTATATGGTGCTGTTGTTTCGTCTATCTGTTGTAATTTATTTGCTGTTTCAACAATGATGTCGTTATAAGTTGTAATTAATTTTTTAGACACTCCATTGCTAAAACGATTAAGGTCAATCGCTTGGCGATAAAAAGTGTCAGGGGTTGGTAAGTCGGCCATCCATTATTCATCTAATGGTTCTTCTATTTCACCTGTTGTTGCTTTTTTTTCTGGCTGATTCATTTCTATTAATCCGGCTGCCTGCGTCGCTTCTAATTCTTCTTCAACCTCGAAATCATCACCTAAAACTTCACCCTCATGTAGCTGTTTTAATAGAGTTTCTTGTGTGATTGTTCCGGCTGTATATAGCTGAAGAAGGCTTGCGATTTCTTGCGGCTCTAACCTAGAAGCTAAGAAATCACGATTAACAAAACTGCTACCTGATTCGTTCGAGCCCAGATAGCGAGCATGAAATAAAAGGCTGTTATCAATCATATCCTGCATCTGCTGTGCTACGACCTGCATTGTTGAGTCGCCTTGTGAGCGATCAATTTTCTTTGCCTCGGCTGTCTCTGCTGAAAGTTTTTGACCTAGAACAGCAGCCAAACCAAGTTCGTTTATTTGGCCTTCTAGCTGTTCTAATCTTTTAAATTGTGCGTCATAGCTAGTCCCTTTGCTTTCTATATATTCGGCACGACCTTCAGCAGGGAAAGCGATTGCTTCACCCGGCCCTGCACTTACTTCTTCTGAACTCTGAGGGAATCCATAGAACGCCAACATAGGCACAGCACTGATATGTAATTGATTATCTAAATCGCTTTGAGTTTGATAAGCCTTGAGATTTAATTCCGCTATGTCCTCCATTGGCGGACGAGATTCCATAACATTTACCCTGTTTGCATAGGCAACAGAAAATGGTATATCAGGCAAACTCATTGAGCCTTCATCATGGAGCTTAAATTCTCCTTTATCGTCTTTTCTGTGGATTTCAAAAGCACCCGGTGTTAATAAACGGACTTGCTCCACCTGCTTCTCGCCATATAAACCATCAGGCTCAATAACCTTTTCCAACAATCTAAGTTGAGATAATTTCTGTTGACCATCTGCAAGTTCTGTTCTCCAACCCAATATTTCTCTTGGCGTATAGGCAACCCAATAAGGCCGACCCCCTTCCCCAGAAGCAGGAGCATCAACTAAAACGCCCACATGCCCGTAACGAATCATTTTTCTTGCTGTGTCATAAGTCCATACATTCAGATCGTTACCCTGAAGATCAACATCAAATAACTGCTCCCTAATCACATCAGCAACATCATTTAATCGAACAGGCTTTCTTGTCAGCATTCCAGCCAACATCCGTTCCAAGCGCATATAGTAAGGCGGTGCAACAGAACGAGCTAAACGGTTGTCATAACTATCGTCTTGTTCCCTCGGTTCCTGTGGAAGGTAGCGTCTATGCTTTCGCCTGATTTCGTATGTGCCGCCTAATAAATCTTCAATCAATACCCAATGAGGCTCCTGATTCTTCCACGCAGCATTAGGGTCATTTATTTCAGAAGTTGCTCCTGTTTTTTCCCTGTTGTAATAGTTGAAACCGCTATACACTGTGACGCCTCATCTTTTTAAATCAGTTTAGTGTACTCTTATTTCTTTTTCCTAGTTGTTGATTTAAGTCCTGAAAGTTGCGACCTCCAAGTTTTTAGTTGATCTTTTTCTATTTGTACTTCTCTCCTTGAATATTTTGATGGACTCATTCGTTGTATAAATGTTTCTTGACGTTTGATTCTCGTCTCAAGCTTTTTTATTTTGTCTTTAGAACTACCTCCTGCTCCTCCTGTTTTTTTACCATGTCCACCGGAATGAGCGTGAACCTCTTGTGCCGGAATATTTGTTAATAGAAAGCGTAGAAAAGAATTAAACATTTCACTAAAGCTTTTCAATACAGTCTAATACCTGTGCCCCGTCCTGCCCGAGCATATAACGGATTAAATTCACGCCATACCAAGTAGCCAAGAGCATCATTGACATGGTCGTATCCACCTTCTTTGTCTGGGTCTCCCTTTTCGTTATAACTTTGAAGTTCCAAGCACTCAATCAAGCGTTTGCAACAGGAAGCAATCTCCAATCGTACTTTTCCTTGTCCGTTCTCAAGAAGAGCTTGCACAGACGAGACTCGATCACGGATGGGTGGGTTTGCTTTTGGGCTTTGGTTTGTAAACCCATAACTTTCGAGTATGGATATATCGGTTTGTGCTGCATTGGTTGAACGGTTCCCTCCAGAGGAATCAGGGTAAACAAAAATCCTACGGTTAGGATAGCGGCGTAATACTTCTTTGGCTATCGAATCCGTATCGTGTGCTTTTGTAATTTCATCAATGATTATTAACTTATCACCTACCCTAACCCCAATTACAGACGACATATTCCCAATATTGAAATCTATACCGATACGCAATGGCTCATCCTCAAAATCATATTTTTTGTCTGAAATATGTAATTTTCTATCAAACCTGTCGTACACCTGACCAGCCGTTAAATTCGTAAATTCTCCATTTAAGTACGCCTGTAACAAACTAGGGTCGTAGTTCGCTTCCAGCCTTTGAATAAAGTCAGCAGGCAAATACGGATTATCGGATGTTTTCATTTTTATAAGCCTACGATCTTCCCTTGCTTGTGCTTCCTCGCTTCCGAATGTTTGCCACATCCAACGGAAACCTTCAGGTGTAGATGCTGCTGCAAATTGCCGGACATTTCCTGATCTAAGTCGTCCGAGGATCTTAGGAAAAGCCCGTTGACAGGTTGTTGGATTAACAGTATCTATTTCATCCGCTAATACATAAGCCAAGTTCAAACCAATAATTCTCGACCAGTTTTCAAATGACCTACATAAAATTTTCGTGTCAGCTATAGGCAAATGAAGGATATATTCTGGCAACGGTGAAGCCCTAAAAGTGTAAGGAACCTCGTACTCTTCCAGAAATTGTTCAAAATCATTCATCCATATATCACGAATCAATGGGCCTGTTGGTTCCATAATGCAGCCGATAAACCCTTGATTTGCCGCCGCCATAAATAATGTTTTTGCTGCTAATGCCCTTGTCTTTCCTGCACCATAACCAGCCGAAACGCCCAATATTTCAGTAGTAGAATCATCAACAAAATCTCGTTGACCCGGGTGTAAATCGTTTCTAATCCTTTGAAGGATTTGCTCTAAATCCAGACTGTCAACTTGATCTCCAGCTTTAGTGAGAACACAGCCTGATGGAATGTTGTCATAAATAGTCAATCTAATATCCTCGCTATTCGTGCAGCCGAATTAATACAACCTAAAGCAACAGAAGGGTTGTTAGTTTTTCTTGCTTCCTTTTGCAGCGTAGCCAGTTGAGACAACAGTTCAGCAACCATTGTTTGCCGATCAATTTCCCAGTCGGCCCGTAATACTTTTCTAGCTTTCTGAATATACTTATCTACTTGTCTTGCCCCAACCCCCCACTCACTTGATCCATATTGAACGCATTCTGAACGAGTCGCTCCATTAGCTAACAGACGAGCAACTCTGTTAACTCTCATTTCCACCTTTGCTGCTGTTGATTTAGATGCAGGCATAATTCAACCCAAAACATTCCAAAAGAGCGTTTTACCTTTTGATAATTTTTGACACATTTCCCACGCTTTCAAATCGTAATTACCACACGATGGGAACGGAGATTCATATCCACTAGACCATGAAAAGTCTTTAGGGTACTTATGTAACGTAACATTTGATGAATAAGTTTGCTTTTCGTTCCGACTTGCTAATCCCACAATCACACCATGAACAGGGATAGGATCAAACGCTTTACCTAAACAACGAGCAAGCATTCCTGAACCTGTCGCTGCCCATACTTGGTCCACATTTCCAACCATTGAACGAACTAATTTCATTTGCTGGATAAATGGGTTCGATGCTTCTGGCACATCAAAACCTAAAGGTAAGAATAAAGCCCCTTTATCTTTTGCGTATCTTCTTGCCTTTGCCTGCACATTTGACATCCTTCCGTATTTGACTTGATAAATAGTCGCACCATTTTTTAACGCTTTCTTTTGTCTGATATGTAGCTCGTTTCTTTTTGCATAAAACAACGTCACTTTGGTTTTTGTTCTGCCACCCCAAACTGAAAGTGCATACGGAGCACCTCCACAAAAAGGGCCACCGAATACAACCTCTTTTGCATCCTGAACCAAGTAAGGTAAAAACCTCATTTTTGAACCACCCGGTACAAGATCATCACGAACTACTAAAAACCGATTGTGTTCTTCAATGATCGGTTTTGGCTGCCACCAGTTATTAGGCATTGATTAAAGCCCTCGTTTCAGAATTACAAGCAACATCAATTACTAAATGAATCCTTGTTGTTTGACTCGTGTTTTTAACTGCGTGTGGTTTCCTAATGTCTAGATAAAAAAGAGATCCAGCAGGAAAGTGAGACATTACCTTCTCTCCTGATAAATTCCACGAAGAGAACAAACAACCTGTTCCCGTTTGCAATGGAATATGTAGACGAGCAATCCGTCCGTTAGCTGTTCCGGCATTTCTATCTGTAATGTCTGCATGTCTTGTCAACTCACCATTGTTTGCTTGCAATCGCATTAGACGAACTCTTTCTAATTTACCGGGTATAGAATTTGCCAACTTCCATACAGTAGGAAGACTTGTAGCTGCTGATGTTGGTGCACATTTAGCTAATAGCCTTTTAGGATTCGACAGCTTCCATCCTTTCGACATCTCTTCGGGTTTAATAATAAATTGCGGATCCTCCGGATCAAAACCCTGCAACGCAACAGCCGTCCAAGATTTGCGTTTGTTATAGGAACTGTAATGTTGCTCCCACGGTGGTTTAAATTGATTAATTTCTTTTAGGCACTGTTGAACTGTTTCAACATCTGCCCCTTTCCCTAATAATTTTAAAGCCGGAATATCAGACTCAAACAGGGAACCAGAAACCCGTTGAGTTTCGTTGACATTTTTAACGTATAAAGTTTTTATATCAGACGAAGCAGATACTTTTGTTGCTACTGCTGAGAATCCTAACTTTAGGATAACGTCTTGTACTTGGCTGTTTTCTGCATGGACTTCAACCCATGTAGGACGAGGTCCAGACTTTGCCATTAGCTTTGTTAACAGGGTATGAACTCCAGCCGTTGTGCCTGCTATCGCCTTAACTTGTAAATCATTTTTCAATACAGTTATTTTTCTTTGGGCAAAATCAGTCTGTAAGCTTTTTGATTTAGATATTCGAAAAATGGCAACTGCTGTAATTTCTGAATCAAGACGAACCCAAACAAGTTGTCTTTCTTTTAAAGCATTAGCGATGTCTCTTTCTTTGGGTAATCCAAAGGCACCGTAAGTATGTGGTTTAAACTCCTTTTTGAAAATTGCGGCTACTTCTTTTAAAAAGGAAAGTTCAAACCCTAACGCCCAAGCAGGAGCATCCATTACAATTCTCCTCCGATTGAGTCAGCCGTTAATTTTTCACCATATTCTGTTGATTCTGGCTCCTGTTCGTATTCTGCTGGATCTTCATAGATTTCACCAAAATCACAAGGGCCACATTTCTCCGTTGCTTTTTTGGGGTCGCCTTTAACAAAGACCAATACGTTCTGATGAGTTTTACCAAACTTCCTACCAGCCGAAAAGATACGTCCTGTTCTTATGGCAAGTGTTCCAACAGGAGTCACTAAGATAGCTTCGTTGTAATACTCCAATCCTGCTTCTATAAATGCATTAATGGTGTCTCCTATAAAATTGCGATAAATTCCTTTTTTATCTCTAATTTCACCAATAACAAAACAAGCAAACGAATCATCCTTTAAAAGTGAACAGGTTTTAATAATTATTTCTTTGTATGCTGCTACAAATTGATCGTAAGAAAGAGTAGAAATATCTCGTTCGTCGTCACTGTAAACTTCCAGATCAGCGTAAGGTGGGCAACTAAAAATCATGTCGGCTTCTACTCCACCTAAAATTTCATGTATGTCCCGACTGTCTCCTGTTTTCCACGTTGGGATATTCTCAACACATATTTCTTCTGCTTGTTCTTCGTTTGCTTCTATTTGTTCGGCCCGTAGATCAACCCCGTAATACTGACGCCCTGATTTAGACGCAACTATTCCCCGAACGGAACCTCCAGCGAAAGGGTCAACTATTACACCATTGGCAGGACTAAACCATTTGTAAGCAAGTTCAGCAAGGACAGGATCAAAAATAGAAGTGCCACTTAACCTTGAATTTTCTAAGAAATCTTTGACTATTTCTTCATCGGTCATTCCTGCATTTCTTTTGTCGTAATAACCCGGTATAGAACCTTGTAAAGAATTAGCCCTTGAAGCCATCTTTGGATTTTTCAAAATCTTTGTTACTTCTCTTAATTTCTCGTCAGGTTGCAAAACTGTATCCGACATCTTTAACAGATTTCCTTCTCTTCCTACTTCTGATTTAATGCCTAAATCTATCCACGCTTTCTTTCTATTTTGCCACCATCCTTCTCTTGCATTTAGAACAGAAAAAGGAACGACCCCGAACCGATCAGATAAAGAAACAGAAGGTTGAGCATCGCCGCCACCATCAGAATCATCATCAGCAAAACCACCAAAATCTTCAGATTCCGCTAATCCTGCTAAATCTTCATCTGTGAACCACGGAGAAATATCCTGTTCGTCCGATAGTTTTTTTAACATTTCCATATCCCATACAGAAGTATCGGATGTTCTGTTGTCAGCTAAAGCAAGTCCTACCTTTTCTTCCTCGGTAAGGCCTGTTCGTTTAACAGCGATAATTTCTTGTCCGTCTGTTTCTATCACTCGAACATTTTTAATCCCTGCCGACTTAGCACCTTCAACGGTTCCGTTGCCTGCAAGGATTCTGTTGTCTTCGTCTATAACTATGGAACGTGCCGCACCAAACTTTTCTAACGATTCCTGAATCAAGGATGCAGATTGATTTGTTCTTTTGCGTGCGTTCTTATGGTCGCCTTTAAGCGAGCTGATGTCAGTCATGTTTGTAAGTGTTTTTTTAATAATAGTCGGGGTATTGATCGGGACACTTAAACCCGCCCTGCTTTTACGAATGCTGACCGCTTTTGTATAGCTTTCAGCCTCCCTATGGACCTAGAACATAGGAAGGCATCAGGCACCCCGATAAAGGGATATTAGTCGATTTCCATTTCACGGAATTTTTCTGATTTATAAAGGTGACCATCTTTCTTTGCTTGTTCTATCATTTCTAATGTTTCGTCTTCAGAGAAACAATAGTCTTCCCAAGTTTCACCAGTTTTGGGATTTTGTTGATAAACCTTCCAATAATAAATTGGGTTCAGTCCAAGGGAATCAGACATTTGATTGTGAAGCCACGTTTTAATTAAAGACATAAAAAAAAGAGGGGTCTAGCCCCTCATGTAGTTTTCTATTTTTTCGTTGGAAGTTCTAGCATTTCAGCGTGATCAAAATCTTCAAGGAAATCAATCAAGTTGTCAGTTAGGTTGTAAATAGCAATCTCTTCGGGATTGCCATTATCAACGATTGCTTCAGCCAAGTTTCTAGCAGCAGCGATAATTGATTCGTGCATTTAAAAAGTCCATAAAGTGCAAGGGTCATCCCCTTAAAAAGACATTAGCATATCTGGCAGGCCATAGCAAATCAGTGCCCCACAAGGTTTACGAGTAAGTTGGCGTAAGCTGCTATTACAAGTAGCAAAAGACAGAAAGAATTAAAATTCATATTCCTCATCAGATGAAAAGGCTCCGGCTTTGCATTCTCTAATATCAATCCCCCACCTCTGGTTTGAATGAGTCACCATCGGGTTCCCTAATTTTTCAATCACTATGTTGTGCGGATTCTCCCCGTTCCGAACAAGCCATCCGTTGACCCATCTCCCGTCAGGCATCAATTTTTGTATGGGGGTTTTGGGGATAATGGGGATTAACTGTTTTTCTCCTATACCCCTATTATTAGGGGATAAAGGGGTTATAGGGGATAAACTCTCTCTTTTATGTGCGTGCGAGGGGGTTGTTTCCCTTTTTTCCCTTAATCCCCCACTTTCTGGTGCATGGGTTAATTCCTTTTTGGCAGGTCGGAAGAGGATCGCAGGCCTTCCTCCTAGAGTTGAATCAACAGTTGTTTTTGTCCCATCATGGAAAATTAAACCCTTTCTTTCTAAAGCCCTAAGAGATCGGTGAGCCTTTTCATTTGGGATATTGAATTGAGCAGCAACGTCCGCCGCAGTCGAGTGAACATTGTTTTCCCATATCCGGCAAACGTAGTCATAAATGTCACCCTGCCTGCCTTGCAAATTCATTTCTGCATCTGCTAGTGCTTCCGCAGCCATAGCATCCTCGCCACTTCCATGTGTTGTCCAACCCTCGTCTTTTAATTCAACAACAAGGCTGGTTGCTTTGCTCCGACCCATTGGCTTGCAAGCGATCCGGTGATCTGTCTGCATTTGCCCCTCTAATGGCTGACGTAACCAATTAAGAAGAACTGACCAGCTAACGCATCCGGCTAAGCTATTATTTCCTCGTGAGGCCGAGATCGCATTGCCTCCAGAAACAGATTTGTTTGTGTGGTGAATCAGGACGGTAGTCGACCCCGTTCCTGCAAGCATCATTTCTAATTGACGAGCAGGAATATCGAAATCAGATGAAGCTTCTTCAATCCCAGAATTTGCAATGCAAGCGTGGTATGTATCCACCAGAATTAAAGAACCCGGATTTTCAGAAGCAAGTTTTGAGATCGCTTCAATTCCTGCGTCATTTAGCTGGACGTTGTCTTCAAGGCTCCAAAAAATAATTCTTTCGTTTAGCTCATGAATAACCTCCCCCGTAGCGGATGTAAATTTTCGACCCAATCCTTCTCGCTCAAAAAGAACCCACCAGTCGGAGACGTTCTGATCGGTGCCCACGATAATCAAATGATTGATCGAGCCACATATTGGCAAATTGAGAAATTCTTGCCGCCCCCTTATGGCAGCCGAGGCCATTGCCACCATGAGGGCAGATTTTCCTATTTTTGGAGGTGCCACTAAAAGGTTTTGTCGACCTCGCATGATGACGCCTTCCCAAAGCCAAGGAGTAGGAGAAACGTCAAGTTTTGCTCCACCTCGCTTCGGTTCAGGAACTCCAACGTTTCGACCCGATGCTTGTGCTAGATAATGTGCTGCTTCAGTCCTAGATAATGAAATTCCTATCTCATCAGCGTGTTCACGGAGAAGCAGTAAACGATCTTGGGCATCAGTTGTAGTTCCAACGACTCTTTCTGAAGCGTCTTTTAATTTTTTGACTCTGTCTAACGAGTCCTGCATTGTTGCTGTATTCTCTGAGTCGTTTGGTATAGAATCCATCGCTTGCTTTTTGGGGTGAGAAATAATCTTTTTGTGTATAGACGCCTAATTTTTCTAGCTCTCGAAAAGCTGATAATTCAGGACTTGCTTCATAGGGATGTGCTTTTTTAAATTCCTCTAAAGCTTTATCGCTACGTTCTTTTTGTGCTTTGGAATAAACGCCAAGCAATGCTAATTCCATATTGAAGTCAGCAGGGAAAGAGTAGGGAACCCATCGGAGCATTTCGTACGCTCTTTTTTCTTTTTCTATATCAGCCATTAATTGTCAATTCGATTTGGTTCATTAATTACGGCCCTTTGCAATAAAAGATTTATGTAGGAGGTTCTACTTTGACCAATAGGTCTTTTTTTATCAAGTGCGAGCATAATTCTTTCATCAATGGTTACTCTGAAATCAGAAGCGACTTGTTCTGGCATGAATTGGTAAGTTGCATGTGGCACTAAATGTGCCATAATCAAGCCAGCTATGCAACCCCACATTTGTTACTGCCTATAAAGTCGTTACAGTTCTATCCAGAACCGCACCGTTACCGATTTAAGGATGACTGGCTGATTATGAGCGTTTCTGACGTGCTTCGTTACTTTATGGACGAAGATCAAAAAGCCGCAATCGAACGATACCGAGGAGGAGAAAACGGATGGGAGAAGCGTGGAAACGAACTACACTCCACCCTTGAAAAACTGCTAAACGGAGAAGAAATTAAAGCAGAAGGAAAATTTGCAGATTGGATTGACGCATTAAAAAATTGCGACCTATTTAAAAACTCAGAAATCCTCGCCACTGAATTTGCCCTTTGCGATGAAAAAAAAAGCATTGGAGGATCATTTGATTTTTTATTAAAAAAAGAAAACGGAGAAATTATTCTCGGCGACTTAAAAACAACATCAAGCGAGAAGGCCGCAAAATATAGAAAGCCAGCAACCGAGCAACTTGGAGCATACGCTTCAATGCTGAAACAACATCGACCTAAAATCAAAATTGACAAATGCTGCACTCTAGTTCTTGGCCCGAATGTATGTAGGCCCATTGAACAGGAACCGAAAAAATGCCTTGAAGCGTGGAATAAAGTCTGGATGCACTATCAAGTGGAACATAGATTAAACGAAGACTTTTAGCTTGCAATATTGGCCGGCCTGCCATATAATATCAATAGATACAACACTTACTAATGACCTTCCAACTAACAGAGAAAGAAACCAAACTTGCTCAAGCTGGAGACATTAACTGGGATTACTTTTGCGACCCAGAATTGGGTTACTACAACGTGGATGGAGACCCTGCTTGCCTTTGCTTCACTTTAAAAGAAGGCCAGCAAGCAGGATTTAAAAAGCACGAGCTAGCCGGATTACTTGGAAGCCTTGAGAAGAAAAACGTGATCTTCATAGAAGAAAGAGAAGAACCATTTGGACCTACTCTTTATTGGCTAGAAGAAAAATTCGTGAACTTCATCGCTGCTAAGAACAAAGCAGCAGGAAAAACCTTCGAAATGGCTGGCTCGATCTACAACTAAACAAACAGCCCCGAAAGGGGCTTTTTTTTGCCTAAGGGCTTGCTTTTATTTCTGGCAGGCCATATAATGTGAATAGATACAACACTTCTCAAATGACCGTCAACGAACTCATCTGGCAAATCGAAGAAGAACTAGATGGGGAACTAACAGCCGAACAACAATATTGCATCCAAGCAATCGTCGGAGCAAACCCAATCACTGACAAAATCATTGAACTTTGCACCAACTACATAATCACTGGCAAATAGCACACCGCCTCCATTCGGAGGCTTTTTTATTTAAAACAAATGGACATCTCAAAAAACCCAAAAGCCCGAGCCTGCATCATTAGTCTTTGCCTTGCTGCCTCCTGCCCAAAAAACCAAAAGCATAAACTCAAAGAATTAAAAAAACACACTGACGATTTTAAAGATCAATTACTGGTCGAAGTTCAACAATTTTTAATCAGCGAAGCAGATCGGCTTATTGATGACGCTGACGAATTTGACCGCTATTACAACGACTTTGTAGAAGGCAAAGAGTTTCACATTTTCGGGGTCGACGAATGAAAATAAACATTGAGCTCGATCAAGGCAATGCAGCCTTTGAAGACGACCCCATTGAAACGCAACGAATCCTGCACGAACTTATTAAATGGAAATTTCCTATCGAAGTACAAGGATTTCACGAAGGCCCGATCTATGACAAAAATGGGAACAAATGCGGCAAATGGGAGGTCATAAACCAATAGGGCTTGCAACTTTTCTGGCCTGCCTATATAATGATTGCAAGGCCGACGAGGCCACACTTACGGAGCTTTAAATGACTTCTTCTTCTCTTTCTTCTTTAAACAAGGCACCTTTGCTAAAAGCAGCAAAAAGCCTTGAAAAAAGGATCGAGGCACAAGAAACCGCAACACGGATTCTTTTCATCATTGCAGCAACTACAACATCTGCTGCTTTTATCTTCTAATCATACGGCCTCCTTCGGGAGGCTTTTTTTTACTCAAAATGAAACTTTTATTAAAAGAACATCTCAAAATCCTACCTAAAATAGGAGAGCAGGAAGGCAACCCTGAACTGATTGCTTACGTCAAATTATTTACGCCTTGGACATTTTGGACTTGGTATATAGCAGAGCATAACCCTGAGACAGGAGAATGCTTTGGCTATGTCGAAGGCCAAGAAAAAGAACTCGGTTACTTTGACCTAAACGAACTAAAGGCAATAAAAGGACCCGTTGGATTATTTGTCGAACGAGACATTCTTTTTGAACCTCAAACCATTAACTCAATAAAAGAAGCAAATGCCTAAAAAGGAATTAAAAACCCTTCATTCTGAAGAATCAAAGCTCGGCCCCAATGCCGAGCGATTCACAAAATTTTTAGAAAACGGGCTTCAGTGTTTTGAAGAAGGCCTTGATGATTTTCGACCTACTTACGTTCAACATGAAGTTCAAGGGATCGGGCTTCTTTTTACTCAACTCCGAGAAGATGATTGGGGAATAGATACGGCAACAGATCACGCCGTTATAGCTTTTGAACATGGCATTAGCTGGCCTTCAGGAGCATTGATTTATTTCAATAACGAACAGCCTCCGGAGCAGGTGGCGATGCTTTTTGTCGCTGCAATCGTTAGGGAAACACCCGTCAACTGTCCAGACTGCAAACAGTGCAAAACGAAAGATATTTATTCAAAGCAACTTGACAAAGATTGGAAAGAAAAAAAAGATTGGTTTGAACAACCACCCGAAGAATTTATACCCGGATTCCACGATTAAAAACATAATATGGCTTGCAATTTCTTCTGGCAGGCCATATAATGTAGGTATGGGAGAGATTCCCAAAACACTGATTTTTTTTAAATGACCCTTGAAACTTTACAGCTAGAGATTGACGAAACTAAATCAATTCTCAATGACGCTGATCGTGAATATCAATTTTCACTAGCTGGAGGAACACTCCACGAAATCAGAGAAGCAAAACGCCGCCTCGGAAGATACAGAGCAAAAATGGGCCGACTTATTCGCCAAAGAATGAGATTACAAAGCGAGGCAAGCTTCAAATGAAAAATCTAATTTACACTCTTTTATTTTCTGGCCTTCTTTTTTGGGGAATGAATTCGGCTTTAACAGATATGACCAAAGCCGATTGCAACGCAGGAATCCAAGCCGCTTGCTTATCCATTAAATGAAAACTATCAAAATTCTTGCTAACTACATGCTTTCACAAGATGAGCGTGGCTTCTGGCACATGAGCAAAATGATCCATGATGACAAAGGGAAAGCAGATGTCGAAATGATTTGCGAAGAGGTTGAAATCTTTGATCTATTCAAAGAAATTCACGAACAACATCTTCTCAATCATCACGAATACTTTTCACAAAAAAGAATGGAAGAAGAGGAAGACTTATGTGATGAAAGGGGGAGGCCACTTTAAATGGATATTTCTGACCTGCCTCTATTTCAGAACACAAAAGAAAAAAGCAAGCTCGCACAAGCATGGGATGAGTGCAAGAACAAACAGCCTTGGCTCATTCCTAAACTTGCCGAGATTGCAAGAAAATTAAAAAAGCGAGGTTATACCAGATACAGCATTAGTGGCCTATTTCATATCCTGAGGTGGGAAACTGATTCTTCAACTGGAGACTTAGGACTTAAAGTCAATAACAATCATCAACCATTTGCTGCACGGGAATTAATGCAGCTTTACCCCGACCTAGATGGATTCTTTCAACTCAGAGAACAAAAACCGAAGATTGGTGGTAGTTGGGGACAAATCTATTGAATATTCTTTTATCGCATACGGCAAACCTGCCCCACAAGGCAGCAAACGCCACGTTGGAAATGGAGTCCTTATCGAGTCCAGCAAATACGTTAAGCAATGGAGAAAACAGGTCAAGACCGCCGCCCTACTAGCAAGGCCTCAAGGTTGGAATCCTTACTTACCTATGGACCTATACGCTCAATTTTTATTTAATCGTCCTAAATCCCATTACAGAACAAATGGAAGTTTAAAGCCAAAAGCTCCTTCTCATTGCGTTACCAGAATCGGTGATTTAGATAAATTAATTAGAGCCGTTGCAGACGCCTTAACTGACGTTTCATATCAAGACGATTCACAAATTATTAACATTCAAACTTCACGTCGCTATGCCCGACCAACAGAGCAGCAAGGAGCAATTATCTCGCTCCGAGCTAATCAAAGCCCTTAAAAAGTTCCAAGAAACTTGTCCTCCTATCGCAAAAGATAAAGAGGGATACGGATACAAATATGCCCCATTAGAAAAATTTCTATCGGTGGTCAACCCTGCTTTAAATAAAGTGGGATTATTTCAGAATCAAACTTACGAGATGGTTTTTAGTGACAACGACATCTCAAAAACCATTCTGGTGACAACGATTTATCACGAGAACGGGCATTCAATCTCAAGCCGATTACCTGTCCTTGAGCCTCTTGGCAGAAATCCCAAGAAAGACATCATGCACGAGTGGGGTGGAATAACCACTTACTCACGACGATATGCCTTGAAGATGATTCTAGGAATTGAACCCGACATGGATATGAACATGGAGGATTTGATTGATAGATCAGGATCTAGCAAACCCAAAGCAGAGGAACAAAAACCTGCCCCTTGGGTGAAACCTGAAATCAAAGGCATCTCAGATGATGAGCAACCTTTGCCTTTAGAAGAAAGGAATTTATTGCTTGGCCTAATAAAAGAAATCAAAGACGCAAACGGAGAAGAGGCCTTTAAGAAATTCTGTAAAGAATTTAGGGAAGCCTTCGACCTAGCCGCTAACGCTAAGATTTCCGGTCATGTAAAAACTAGAAAACATGAGCGATTCTTCCAACAATGGAACCCGTAAAAGACTACAACCGGAACCAAAAGGTTTACGACGCTAAAAGAAGGAGCCGACAATTCTCTGTCCGGCTTCCTGAATCTTTAGCAATTCGATTAAAAGAATACGCTTTGGTTAATCATTTCAATGAGAACCAAGCACTCATCCACATTATTAAGACCCATTTCTCAAAATGATCAACGCCGGAATCCTCGGAAGACTTGTCGCCGACCCTGAAACAAAAGACGTAAGGGGAACCGATATTGTCCAATTCACAGTCGCCGTTAATCACAACAAGAACGATGCTTCCTTCGTTCGCTGCTCTATTTGGGACGATAGAGAGCATCCAAAAGCCTTTGCTACTTTGAAAAAAGGAACACAGGTTTATGTGATGGGAACAGGCAAACTAGGAATCTACGAGACTAGAGACGGAAACGAAAAAGCATCATTAAACGTAACGGTTAAAAGCTTTGACGCTTTCCTACCTGCACAAGAAACGCAGCCTAGTCGCTCAACTCCTGTTGATATGGACGATATGCCTTTCTAAAAAGTCGCTCCCAAAACGGACGATTTCTTTCTAGTTCAATCTTAATTAAGTGGCTCTCTAATGCACCTATTTGCTCAATGCAATTAGCTATTAGAGAGTCTTTTAATTTGTTTTCATAAAGCAAAGTTGCACAAATTTTTGCTACTTCTTTATGGTTGGGATTATTTAATATTTTTCGTTTTGCAACTTCTAATGATAATTCTCCTTCTGGGTCTAAATTAACTTGAAACAAAGCTGAAAAATCCATGCTTCTCAAGGCGTTAGGCTCTCTGTTTGTTTATAGATCCCCAAAAGAAACGGAAGGTTTTAAAAATCACTTAATGCTATTAACGTGTAGAAAGTTACGAGTTTTAGCAGGTACTAACAGTCACTATTCAAAGGCTAAATTAGTAAGTATGATTTTAGAGGATAGGAATAATAAAACCTCTTAGGATGGGGAACTAAGAGGTTTCTTTTTTCGCAGTAAGGGTGAACAAATCCCTTAATAGAAAGTTACCTATTTTTTTAAGTTTTGCCAAGCATTAGACATCCTAGTTTCTAGGTTGTTTTTTTTGTCTAATTTTGGACCTATCTTTGCCAAGCCTGTATATAAACCGTGTTGCTTATGATTTTTATGATGTCGTCCATCAAGAACGTACCAACGATCCATGTCTAAAACACGTTGCCTGTCTTCTTGCCGCCACTCAGGTTTATACATTATTGAAGAGTTGTACTTGAACTAGGATAGAGCCTTGATTCTAAAAAACTAACGGCTTGATCATCCAACGTATTAGTTGATTGCTTTGCTGCTGCTTTTAAAAGTTTTAACAATAATTTTTTACCTGCATCGCTTCTCAAAAAAGCATATAGAACAGGAAGAAATGGTTTAAGTAGTTTTTTCATTTTTTTGTTTTTGTTTTTTGTACTCTTTCACCCATAATTCTAGTTCTTTTATTCGCTTTTGAGCTCTGGCTATCGGTTCCTCCATCCTTGTGGATCCCTCTTTTTAACTTCTAATCTAGCTATATCCTTTTCAATAGCATTTAAACGATGAAAT
>TARA_R100000655_G_scaffold34521_2_pt1 | contig 17698 bp, 8 predicted proteins | sample TARA_R100000655 | Tara Oceans TARA_R100000655 (sample SAMEA2622497) | marine metagenome | biome: marine biome (ENVO:00000447); feature: deep chlorophyll maximum layer (ENVO:xxxxxxxx); material: "saline water (ENVO:00002010), including plankton (ENVO:xxxxxxxx)" | depth 90 m
ACCCGTTCTCCTTTTTTAATTACCTCAGAAAGTTTTCTGACTAAGATGGGGAGATCATCTCTAGTAAAAGTGTAGAACAAAGTTTCGTTCCTTACCGGAACGTAAAACACAAACACAATCTCGTTTAGTTCAGGGAACTTTTGAAATGCGCCCACCGTGTATGCTTGCGCTTGCCAATTTTTTTCTGGGGGATCAATCATACTAATCCCTGTTTTGTAATCTGCTAGTATCCCTGTTCCGTCATCGAACATAGTTAGCCGGTCACAAGTGCCCCACGTTGACGTGCCCTCTAGCTCTACAGTAAGCTGGACTTCTTTGTAGTCGCGTTTTTCGGCTCTACCGTTTTGTGCGTAGTTAAAAATAAACGACTCCTCTTCTTCGACGATTTGCTCAAAGATACTAACTTCTTCTTCGCTCTCTAAGTTAGTCGTGTCATTAATCTCTAGCGCCTCGTGAATTCGTGTGCCTTTTTCGGCTGCTGCGCTTGTTCCTTCTTTACCGTGATACCCCGCGCAACCGGCTATGTATTTTAAAGCGGACGGAGAAAATTCTGCGTGGTCTCTATCTGAGTGAGAATCGGGCATAGCCCCGATCATACATCCTTAGACCGCCCTGTCAAAATATATTGAGCAATTAAAAAAGCGTCGATCATTCCGTCGTGCGGAGTGCGGCAGCGTTTGTTTTTTAGCCAGTTCTCTGAAGGGGCGAGCCGTTCAGCTACGTTTAAAGCCGCCACCTTAGACATCCCTTTTGGCACGTTACCCAACATTTTCTTTTGCCACTTATGAACGGATACTCGGAAAAGCTCAAACTCCTTTGCTTCAGCCATGCCTACAATTTTTCCAAAGCTGATGGCCATAGACCTAACCGCTTGCGAACTTTTTGCGTGTGCGAGTGGTTCTTCTACCGCGAGGCAAAATGGGCTGTGTAGGTTTACCAACCAGTCGTAAACTTTCTTGGTATCGACCTCTCGTTTTTTGCTGAGCTGTTTGCATGGCATCGCTATCTTATCGACGATTAATCCGTGGCTAGAAATAGCGCACAGCCCACCGTCCAATCCGTTGTCGATTCCAACTATGACGATTGGTTCTTCAGACATGACGGAGATATGATGAGACCGTTGCCGTGCTCTGGGGTAAACACGATGTAGTTCTTAGGAAGGCCCTGCAAAAAAATAACTTCTTTCGCGTTGCTAGGCGTGACTCTAAAAAAAGTTCCGACTAAGGTCTTTTTTACAAACCCAAAATCGTTACTAGAAATATCGTCTTTTCTTATTAAGACTTTCGGGTTCGTCTCAATCGCCCTGTTTGGGAATAGTTGACTCATTTGTTCAAGACGGTTGAATCTAAAAAACAAGGAGTGGCAGGACCTAAGTCACAGGACATTAATTGATCTAAGGCTAAATCGACTTCGTCCTCAGTAAGTCCGTGTTTCTCTTTAAGAATTATTCTAGTCCCCGCTATTGAGTAGCACGCAATTGTTGGGTGTCTCGGGTGCTCGACAACACCTATGTAAGCGTCTTTTAGCTCACTAAACATGAGCATACTTGTTTTCTTAGACTCGACCTTTTCGTAAAATCCTTGATAACAAGTTGGCTCTGTTTGCCTATAGAAATAAGGATCATCCGACGGATGATAGTTTGCGCCATCAAACTCTGGAGCACCCGAATCGAAATCAAAGATCATTAGTCTACGTCGATTATTGGCGCTACGGCTCCTTTTCCCCTATCTGCTTTAGTGTTATTTAGAATAGAGATATCAATCTGCATCTTACTGCTACCCCCAGATTTTGAGTTAAGCCCCAGATTTCTTCGGATGAACTGATCTAGTTCAGATAGTTCTCGTATTGTTCTAGGAGCTCTTAAATTCTTTACACTGTCCCGCATCAGTTTAATTCCTGTTGCCGCAGCGTAGTGTTGGTATTTGTCTGCAGGAGTTGACTGGCTCTCGGCAATTTCAAGAATAGTCTCGTCTTCTTGTTGCCGAGCATCATGGCCTGCCCGACGTATAGCCTCGTCGGTAGTAGCCTCTAGTCTCTGTTCTATAGAATCTTTTAAGGGCTCGTCAGATTCGTCTAACGCTGGAGGGTGTAAGCCATTTTTTTTAGCTGGAATGCCAAGTTTTTTGAACCATCTTCGCACCGTGCCGGGGTGAACCCCGAGCTCTTTAGCAATTGAAACAGTCTTCCAGTCCGCCTTATACATGGATAAGGCCCGTTGTTGAAGAGAGTCTTTAGATTTGTCAGGCACGGGTAAGAAGCGTAATCTGTGGTTTTGATTATGGCGGTAAGCAACGCGAGCATCAAGCAGATACTAGAACCACGCATCGACAACAAAACAAAGCGCATGGACATAGGGGGGTTGTTAATACCCCCGACTAGTTTAATAACTGGTTTGTTGTATGGGTTCGCTAATCACGAACACCTACGCGCAAAAGAATATTATTTTTGGAGAATCTGCGACGAGTTGTGGAACCACGAAGACCTGCCTGAAAAATTAATGATCCGCCACCCTTGGGCGGAACAAATGGTTTGGGCGGCACTAAACAATAAATACTTAGCTGTTGGGGGCTCCGCGTCGTCGGGAAAGTCCCACACGATGGCGGCTTGGGGAATTGTTAATTGGCTTTCTAAGCCCAAAGATACTCTAGTCTTGATGACCTCGACTACGCTTCGCGAAGCACGCAAGCGAATCTGGGGATCGGTCATGTCGTTGCTGTCCGTGATTGACGGAGCACCAATCAAGATTCGGGATTCAATTGGCAACGCTGCCTACATTGATGAGAAAGGCATTCTTATTGAAAGGGCTGGGATATCTTTGATTGCGGCAGAAAAAAGCAAAACGCGGGAAGCGGTTGGCAAATTCATCGGGATTAAACAGAAAAGAGTTATCTTAATCGGAGATGAGTTATCGGAGTTATCCGAAGCAATCTTGCAGGCTGGCCTATCTAACCTCTCAAAGAACCCTGAGTTTCAACTTATAGGCATGAGTAACCCGAACTCACGGTTCGATGCTTTTGGGGTCTGGTCAGAGCCGATTAACGGATGGGATTCAGTAGACACTAATCAAGACGATGGGTGGGCTACTAAATGGGGTGGCGACTACATACGCTTAGATGGCGAGCGCTCCCCCAACATTGTAGCTGGAGAGGTTCTGTATCCTTGGCTCCCCACTCAAGAAAAGATTGACGAAGATAAAAGTTTGTTAGGCCCAGAATCTAGGGGCTACATGCGAATGGTCCGCGCTATATTTTTTGATTCTGATGAGACAACAGGAATATACGGAGAAAATGAATTAACATTAAGCAAGGCCATGACTAAAGTTCAGTGGCAAGGTAAACCCGTTTTTGTTGCGGGAATCGACCCCGCGTTTACCAACGGGGGAGACCGCACTATTCTTTACACGGCAGCTGTAGGCTATGATATAACGGGGCAATATGTAGTGGAGTTTGGAGATGCTGTTCATCTGAATGACGACGCAACAAACAAATCTATTCCTAGAACATATCAAATCGTTAAGCAGATAAAAAATTATTGTGTTAAGCACAACATACCTGCTGAGAATGTCGCCGTAGACGCAACAGGAGCAGGAGCTCCTTTTTGCGACGTGCTCGCGGGAGAGTGGGCCAGTGGATTTTTGCGTGTGGGGTTCGGAGGTAAAGCAAGCGACAAGCGAGTAAGCGCTAATAGTCAGGCAATAGGCACTGAACTGTATGTTAATCGGGTGTCAGAGCTTTGGTTTGTAGGCAAAGAGTTGATGCGAACTCGTCAAGTCTTTGGAGTTAGTGCTGACTTAGCACAAGAAATTACCAGTCGTAACTACGACATGGTGAAGAGCGGGACTCTTAAAGTTAAAATTGAAACAAAACCAGAATTCAAAGCCCGTTTTGGAAGAAGCCCTGACCTTGCGGATGCTGCATTTCTAGCACTAGATTGTGCCCGCCAAAGACTCGGGCTGGTAGCCGTAGACCCCCCTGATGACCCAAAGAACGGAAAGCCATACCGTCGGACTACGATTAAACAGTTAGGACATGCCTTACAAAACCGCGATGCCGTTTTGCTGGATTGACACAAAACCCTTTAATTCATATTCTTATTCCGCACTTTAGCCTTTTAAGGATGTCTGAATTTAGATTCTTTGACCCCACAACTTTTGCCGTTCCACCGGCTATGTTTAATTTAGCGGGAGCTCCAAAATTTGCAGCCAACCCCGTGGCTGATGAAGATGATAAACCCCCTGCTCCCGCAGCTGATCCAAAACCTGAGCGTAAGCTGCAACAAAAAAAATTCGTTAATCCCGAGCGTGAGAAAAAACGCAAAGAGGAAGAGAAGCAAAAAAGTAAAAAAGAGGCGCTCATGAAGGCGAGAGAGGAATCGGGTGGAGGTGCGTTTGGCCGCTATCAGGGGTTAGGCCCCAACCCTAATTCTAATATTGGGCAAGCGTCCTCTTATCGAGGACTCGGACGCAACCCTGATTCTAACATTCAACAAGGGTCCGGAGTTGGACTATAACGATGAGCGTAAAACAAAAGATAGCCAAGTCGTTACTAAACGTAGGTAAGAATATTGCCAATAAGGCTAGGCGTAAAAAAACCTCCAAGCCCTCGGGTCCTCTTAATACGAAGGGGGTGAAAGGCGACGGAGGCAAAGCAATGGCGCAGCAGGGAGGGGACGCTCAAAAACAAGCATCTTTAGAGAAGTTTCAGAGAAAACAAGCCCAGCTACGCAAAGGTAAAGAGACAACCTTGTCGGGGGGAGCGCGTAAAGCACAGCCTCCTAAAATGGAAAGAACCTTGTCAGGAGGACAACGACCAGCACCACCAAAAAAACCTAAAGCTAAACCTAAAACTAAACCTAAAACTGAAACTCCTGATACCAAAAAACCTGCAGCTAAAAAGCCAAGCCGCGCAAGAGAGGTTTTTACAAAACAGAGACGGCTCCGCGATCTACCAAAAGACACAGTTCGCGCTGTTGTTAAATCGCCTAAGCTAGTAAAGCCTGCGGCTAAGCTAGTAAAGCCCGCCGCTAAAATAGCGGGCAAAGCAATCTTGCCGGTTACGATAGCGGCTCAAGCATTGAAAGGCCGTAAGATGGCGGGGGATGACAGCTACAGGAGAGAAGTTCTTGATAGCTACCGTGGGGGTGCAAGAGGAGTATTAGACGAACCGCTACCAGATTCTGATGGAGACGGAATCCCTGATGTGTTTTCCGCATCTAATATTGGCAGGGCCGCCATGGCAGGACTAGATCCTGTAGGCTCTGCAGCTGCTAGTTTTAAAACGGCCAAAGAAGTTCTTGATTTTAATAGAGGTGGCGATCCGGAGTTTGGTCCGGATCAAGGATCAGCTGATAGTAGATTTAATACTGAGTTCCAAAAACAAAGAGGACAAGCACTTCGTGATGCTTACGATTCGTCTATCCTTAGCGGAATTCGTCCAGCAGACAGAGCGTTGTTTGCGGGAGCTGCCGACGATGCTGAGTTCAAAGATGCCGAGGAGAAAAGATTTGCCACGGCACCTAGAAGTTACAAAGCGCTACTTGAGCGGCAAGGGCAACGATTGGCAGACCGCTTAAAGAAAGAAGGAAAAGTTGCGTTTGGCAAAAAAGAGCGTGAAGCCTTTGTTAAGGCACAAAAAAGTGGTGAGTTAGTAGAGATGTTTGACGAAGACGGAGACGGAAAACTTTCTAAAGACGAACGTAAAAAATTCTTCTTAGCTGGCCCCGAAGGGTTTGTAGCTAAAGCCGGTTTGCCAACCGACGGTTTACCAAAAACGGGTGCCGCTGACTACGGCGAGTCCATCACGCGAGACGCTATATTTGGCGAGACACCTCCGGTTATGCTAGACCCGTCTAATCTTGAAGACGAAGTAGACGGATCTGGAGAAGTCGAAGTAGAAGAGACCGGACTTCCTCCGATGACTGAAGTGGATGTTGATGACCCCGAAGGAGGAGTCACTCCAACTGCGATTGTCGAAGAGCTAAAACGAAAAGAAGAAGAGGATAAAAAAAGAAAACGTGCTGTTGAGCTTGGGCTACGACGGCAAGACTTTGCTAATGATGCTACGTTCTTAGCCGCAATCGACCGGAAAGAAGCGCGTGTAAAACGTGAAGCGGGTCAACCCGAAAGAGGAAGTGCGCTTGCGGGTTCTGTTGGAGGACTAAACGCTCCCTCTCGTCAGCTCATGTCTGACCGAGGGCGGTTTCTAAAAGAAGCTCGTGCGCTAGAGCGCGATGGGTATAGGACAGAAGCTGGAAAACTTAGAATGATGGCGGCCCTTAGCCGCGAGCCCCGTATTAAATCGCAAGAGTTCCGTAGAAAAGAAGCAGAAGAAAGAAAAAAACTGCGCGAAGAACAAGAGAAGGCCCTCGCCGATAAACAAACAAACGACGCACTTGTTAAAAAAGGCGCAGATAATATCAACACTCTTTCATAATGTCAGATTCTATTTCTTATCAAGATGACTTTGCCCCTATGGAGGGGAAACATTTTGGCCGTCCTATATCGGACGCTAATTCGGCATATCTTTATGAGACTTACGGTGCCCCTCGTATGCAAATCCTTGCGGATCGACGCAAAGATAGAATACAACAACTAGCTTTTGAAAAAGCTCAGTTGGATCTTCAAAGAATTAAAGAAGAGAACCAGAGAAAAAACATAGAGGCTGAAATTATTGCCGAAGAATCTTCTGCTCTTACAGAGATTCGCAATAATCCTGAACTCGACTCGTTTGAAAAAGTCCAAGCTATTAATGTCAGAAGACAAAACGTCTTTTCAAGGAACCCGTTGATGGCAGGGAGCGCGTTGTTGAAAACAGTATTTGATACAGCGGCATCTACTTCGTCCGCGCTTAAAGCTAAAGAAGAAGCGCAGGCTAGGAATATTACTGCATTGGCTAGTATAGGAGATGTAGACAGAGCAACCGCGCTTGCTAACGAAGATGGCAGGATTACGGATACCGAAAGAGGGCTGCTCGAAGTTGCCAAGTCTACGGACGAAGACAACAAAGCAAAAGCGCGAGCAAGCGGTCTTAGTGAGCGGAGGTCCGACCTTTCCAAGCAACTACAAAAAGACATCGACACTATTTCTAGGTTTGTAGGATATGACAAAGGCTCTGGTATTGACATGCCTACCGATCAAGTAGAAGACGCGAGAGTGCGCGGAGGCGGTGGTGAGTTTCGTCTTGATAAAGACCAGAACGAAAGAATGCGGGGCATCGCTCAACGTCAGCTTAGTCCTAAAGAGTTCGAGGCGTATGTGGACCTTGAAAGCAAAGAATACGAAGACGGTGGATTTTACGATGACGCTTCCCGTAAGAGTTATCTTCTTAACAAACTTAACGGTATTGTTTTTTCATTCCTTAATGATTTGAATACCGCTGGCGGTAGCGCCGACACTAGCGCAGGAAAAGACGCTTATACAAAAGAATAATATTCTCTCTTAACCTACATATCCAATCGCATCTGCTATGACAGAGCAAACTGATACCCCAACTGTTAATACCCTCGGGTTTTCCGAGTGGTCTAGTGCCAACGTCTACGACAATCCTTTGGAGAGTAGATTAAAGTTCGGGGATTATCTCCGCGAAGAATACATCAAAGCAGATGCTTACACTGCTGAGATAGAAGAAGGTTTTAGAAAAGGATTTGTAGACGTTCTTAGACGGGACAAAATTCTGAATGACGATGGGTCTAACTTTGAAGAGGTCCAGAAACAAATCTCTGAATTAGAGGGCGCACCGTCTGACGATAGTAAAGACGATTCGTTCAGGGCACAAGTAGACTCGGGTGAGTTGCCGATGGCTCGCTTGTCCACAGGAGAGCTGTATGTTGGGGATGCTGCAGCTGACATGAATCTAGTTAGCGCACTTAAAATATCTTCGGATGCAGGAGTCCGGATGCAGGATGCACTGGCAGCGCAGGCGCAGCTCGCTACTCCCGATGGATTTGGAAAGCCCCTATATAAGCTGAAAAGAATCACGGCCGCGCAAAGATTTCTCGAAGAAGAGCGCAAGCAAAACGCTGAGTTTGATATCGAACTCGACGGACTATCCACGGAAGCGGCCCAAAGCGAGTATAGCACAATGGACTGGGTCGAGCACAAGTTTAACTCTATGGGACGTTTTGGAGTTAATATTTTGAGCCGAGTTATGGGTCGGGGAGATGAGGTGGACGCAGCGGAAAAAAGGCGCAAAGCGGTAGACGAAGCTAGAGGTATTGATATGGATCAATTAGCCGCGAAGTATGCGGTTAAGTATGATGTGCGCCCTGAAGATATGCAGCTGGCGTTGGAACAAATGGTTTTGGAAAACGCCACGAACAAACAAATGTTCGAGTTCCACGATGCGGACGACGCTGATGTTGGGAAAAATCTTAGGATGGGAGGGTATGGCTTACCGACAATGTCGATGCAGGCCATGATAAACAAAGATGTCTTCGACAAGACGCTTGCAGCAAACCCCGACTTGAGTGATGACGTTAAGACAATGCTTAACAAGCAACGTATCAGCGTTCTTAAAACACAATTTGTTGATTTGGATAAGTTCCTGTCAAAGTCAGCTGTCTCTGATGAATGGAATAAATCGTTAGTCGTTGGTAGATCAGCAGGAGTTGATGACTACAAAATACTAGAAGGCTTTGTAGCGGATAAAGACAACTACAACGAGTTCGCCCAACGGGCATCGGGAATTGGGATGTCTATTATAAACGGAGTCGGGCAGTTATTCGCAGCGCTGCCAGCTGCTCTTGGGGCCGACCCAGCAAAAGATTACTTAGCGTCAGTCAGTCAGGCGAACTCCGACCGTAGACAACTCGCCTCTGTCTTCGGACAAGAGTTTGGGTTCTTCCAAGATTTAGGAGAGACCGTTTTCCCATTGATGATCGACGTTGCCGCAACAACGATGTTAGCCGCAGGCACCGCAGGTGCAGGTGGGGCGGGGGGTATTGCTTACGCTGCCCTGAAAGCAGGCGGAAAATCTTCTGCTAGTTTGACAGGCAAGGGGATGATTAAAGCGATAACTTCTAATACACTTAGGACAACTTCGGCTAAATCAGTAGCTGATCAAGCGGAAGACTTGATCGCGGCCAACCTTATCAAAGGCTCAAAAGAAGGTGCTGTTGATATTCTAAAAGCGTATAACAGTAAATTATCTGCTCGGTTAGGTAATCTTCCGGCGGTATTTATTCCTGCTGCTACACGATCTGGGTCGGCAACTTATGGCGCGGTTTACAATCAGCTGAAGCAGAACCCCAATGTAACTCCTGACGAGGCGCATGACAGAGCACTTGGTGCAATGCTTATGGCCGGAACATTTACTGGGGTTTTGACATCAGGGTTTTCATTACTCGGCAAAGGAGGTTTGGAAGATGCCTTGCTCAGAGGGTTGACAACAAAGCAAATGAACATGGTTGCTAAGTCGGTAACAGATATGGTCGAGGGGGACCTTCTTGATGCAGCCGGAAAGGCAATAAAATCTGCTATGAAGAAACATGCGTTTGGCACAGCCAAAGGCATTGGTAAAAATATTGTAGACGAAGGAATCGAAGAGGGCATTGATGAGTTTGTAAACACTCTGATTACTGATGCTGCTCTCGACGAGAACACTCCGATGCTCGAAAGGATGCAACAGACTTTCCATGCAGTAGCTCTAGGGGGAGTTATGGGTGGGTCTGTCCCTCTTGTTCGGAGAGGGCTCAGCCGACTTCAGCCAGATGTTCTCAAGCAAAGAGAACAGAGCATGTTCTTGGATCAAATTTTAGAAGACGCTTCCCGTGACTTAACTGAAAATGGTTCGCCCATAACTGCAGATGTTTTCCGAGCGATAATATCTGAGCGGGGCAGACGGGATCAAAGAAGGTCCGAAGTCCCCACCCCTGAAGAAGCAGTCGAGTTATTAACGGGAGCTACTCAAGAAACAGATTCAGAGTCAGAAAAGCTCGCGTCGGGTATTACATCGAACCCAGAGTTCGAGGCCCGCTTAACTGAAAAATTAAATCCGACTACTGCAGCTAAAGCTATCTCTGAAGCATTGGCAGAAGACACCCCTGTCATTTCTGGGGTGGACCCATCTACTATTGAAGCAAAAGGGGGGATGATGCGTCAGCTAGAACTGCCCTTAGCGGAAAGCAGCTCTAACGAAAACTCTGACCATGCAATTATTCGTGGGCTTATCGCAGGACAAAAAGAATCACCTAAGTTTAATCGCAATCAGTTTGTAGATTCGGCTACTGTAAAAACACAGCGAGTCATCGACCCCAGTAAGAAAGAAGATGCAGAAGCAATCGAAGCTGGGTTCAGACAGATCATACAAGAAATCGACGCAGCCGAAGCGCTCTACAAAAAACTAGATCGGCAAGCTCAAGCAGGAGACCTTTCATCCGAGTCGCCTGCTATGCGGGCGCTGCAAAAGAATGTAAACGAAGGCACCGCCGTATCCCCAGAAGAAGCTGTAGATTTAAGGGGAGACGCTTTCAAGAAGAGAGTGGTTGAGTTAGAAGGACTGAAGATAGACGAAGAGATTTCGTTTGAGGAATTGCAAGCAAACCCCGAAGAAGAGGCCGCTGTGCAGTCGGTCATCGACAAAGGTTTCTCTGAAGTAGTCGCAGTGTCTAAACTGAAGAGGCTGGGCATACCCGTCAATGAGCGAACAATTTCTGACGAGTTTATCGCGGCGACGAATAAAAAGATTAGCGACGGTATCTCGGAAAAGTTTCCTGACGTTAAAGTAAGTGAGCCACAAGGTGGACTCACGTTAAGCTCAACGTATGGCAGCGGTAAAGTTTACCTCGATAGATTTGGTAACGGACAGTTCGATAACAATCCAGCCAACATGCTTGGTTTGTTCGAGCAAGGCACTCCTATTGTAGTGCCAGAAAGCGTTGTGCAGTCATCTACTGTAAATCCTGCTTTTAGATTCTCGCAGGTAGGGGATAACTTTTTTGTCGCGGATATTCTGATCGCCCAAAATGGTGGAGTAGTTTCAGCATTAACCCCGTTTGATCGGGTGGCTACCCTGCAACCGGACTACACGAGAACTGTAGAATTGCTAGAGAGAGTAGTAGCATTTAGAGCTGACGGATTAACTGACCCCGATGAGTTTATCCCATCACCGTTTGCTCCAGATGCACGGATAACAAAACAAGATCTGCTTGCTCGACTAGATTCGGGATTGGGTATGGAGCAGTTTGTGGCTCCGTCATCTGGAGAACTATCCCCAGACTTCCAAAGGTCCGCGCTGATTGAACTACGGTTAAGGGCACAGGATGCACTGTTCACTAATCAGAATGTTTCTTTGGTATCTTTAGGCAGAGAGATTTCTGATCTGTATCTCCAAGAACAAAAAGACCGTATCAAATATTCTAACGCGGCTTTTGTTTCTACAGTTAGTGTCACGTCTGCTTCAGCACTACAACAGAATGAGGCGTTTAATCCTGCGGCAGAGGCGGAAGATTCTTACACAGCTTTCCCTGAAAGCACTCGGGCTTTCTCAGAAACAGGAATAGCTTCTATCTTGAAAGAAGCAGAGGCCGACGCGATCGCGGCGATCGACGCCGATAGACCGCTTAAACAAACAATAGTTAATTTGGTTAATACGGAGGTGTTCTCTTCTTCTAAGAAAGATATAGGTAATACCTCTACTAGAAAATTGCTCGGGCTTACTATGCAGTGGATGGCTCAAGGAAACAATCGAGCCAACCCTGCTTCGGTTGAGTTTCAGCAAGCACTTAAAACAGGTAACTATAGGCTCGGAGGCCCAGTGCGGGAGGCGCTTCAACTCATGGCTCTTTCGTCTGCCTCAGTAGAAGGCTCGCCTAAAACGAACGAGAGCTATCGGGCCATACTCAAAAGTAAGCTGAGTAAAATAGCGGGCGATAGAGACATAACCGACAGCGAAGTGATTGCCTTTCACAGTCAGGTGAAAAGATCCGTGGGCAAACTCTTACTTAGATCGCAGCCCTCGGGAATGTCTCGGGCGCATGATAGGGAAGTAAATACTCAAGCTATCGAAGAACTGGGATTAAAATCTAACGACAGTGATTCCTTGGTCGAAGCTGTAAAGCGTATCGCCGGAGTTTCAAAAGAAGGGGGAGTAGACTCCGACGCTAATATAAAAGCAGTGGCAAAGCTGCTTTTGCAGTCTCCTGACTTTTTATCCACCGTCGATTTGACTATCGACGACACGTCGCTCGAATACGCTGGGGACTTTGAAATGCTCATTGATGGGACTCCGTCTATCTCAATAAACATTTCTGGGTATAACCCAAGGGGAGTGGGCAACACTCTGATCCATGAATTGATTCATGCGTATGTTACGCAAGTGACTCGTAAACCGCAGTCACAACAGAGTAGGAAAGAAGCAGCCGCGATCAACAACCTGACTAACTTAATCGTAAAGCTAAAAGAAGACTTTAAGTCTACGTCATCTAAGGCGCTTGAACCGGATTTCATCAGGATGTTGAACCCGTTCAATCCAGTTAAGTTTGACCGCAAAGTTTACAAGTTTCACGACACTCGTGTTTATGATGGGCTCGCGAACGTAGATGAGTTCATTGCTCACTTCTTAACTTCAACGGACTTCCAAAAGTTTGTGAAGTCGATGACGGCTTCGTCAAAGGCAGACGGAAATATATTCCAGAAAATTATTTCTTACATAAGCTCACTGATCAAAGGCAGCAACCCCACATTTGATTCCGCGTTTTCTGCTGTATTAGATTTATCTAAATCCTCGATTGCGGAAACACAGAAGAAGTTCATCGCTTCCCCCCGCGCACCCAGAGAACCTCTGTCCACAAAAGCAATCATGGGGCAGATCGCGGAGTCGGTCGCACAAGAGCAAGGGCAGTCCGTTCGTCTGGCGTCAGGACTCGGAGCGGCTACAGGCGTTACAGAAACTGCCACGATAGAAGGGTTTGAAAATGTCGAGAGGACTATTGAGTATCTGAGAAATCAGATCGTCCCACCAGAAGTAGAAGTCGTAGTGGACACTAACTCGATATCAATGATGTCGGTTAGTAATGACACTGGAGTTATGACGATCAACCCGATCAAAATAGCGGCTTACTTAGCATCATTGAATGCCCAGAACGGTGGCGACCCCCTGCCCTTGAGGACTCAGCTAAACGTAATGGCAGTTATTTCTAACGAAGAAATAGCTCACTCAGCTGCAGTAAAAACAATCACGACCCAAGAGCAAGACGCCATCATCGAGTCGATGACGTTCGCTGACGCGGAGCAAGCCATGAGTAACTATGGCGACGAGGGCAACGCCACTACTCGGGAAGAACTTCTCGCCGGATGGGAACAGGGGAATCGTTCTTCTCAAGTCGTAATCATGGAAGAGTATCTGAGACAACACGCTCAGAAAGTAGTCCGTGGTTTCACCACTGAAGAGGAAGTCATCTTCCTGTCCCAGAACCCAAGCATCCTCCAGTATGTAATCAGATACTTTAAGAGATTCCTCAAGAGGCTGGGCTATTACAGAGAGGCTAAGAACATAACGCCCCAACTTCGTCAGGCAGTGGGGCGCGTGGTCAACGAGATCAGGGCTATGGAATCAGGGTTCAGGTATCAGCCTACCATGATGGCTTTCGATGCCAACAGCCCCGATGCTCTTATCGAACAATTTAGAAAACAGGTTAATATGAACAAGCCTGTTGAGCGTCCGGATGCAGGCTCACCCGCACTAGCTTCAGGGATCACGGGTAATCTTGATGCGGAATACATGGCCGCAGTCGATGCGGGGAATTTGGAGACCGCTCAGAAGATGGTGGACGATGCTGCTAAGAAGGCGGGGTATTCTGACAAAGGAGCTAGAGCGGGAGTTTATCGAGATGGGGAACCCCTTCTTCCAAATGAAAGGGGACTTCTTGGAGTTGGTTACTATGCAGTCTTAGGTGGGAGCAAGGAAGATGTTCGTGAGTTCGCGGGCCCAATCGATGCCAACGTAAGAGATGATAAATCTCTCGAAAGCCGAGTAGATAATGTAGCACTAGACCTTGGGGACAACCCGCTAGTTCTCGACTCAACACAGGGTATTAATATATACATCAGAGAAAATGGGTTGGCTGATGCTTATGATGCTTGGGCAGCATATCAAGCGACTGTTAATTCCGCATACAAAAAGATCGGGGAAGAACGCCCCGACTCACTAGAGGCAAGAAGAGGCAGGGGATTTTTTAGTTTCTCCGAAGAACAATTAGCGCAAAAAGAAAAAGAACTGCGGGATGGTGGGTCTTCCGAAGAGTTTATTCGAGAGCAAATAGAATATCTAAAAGAAATTCAAAACTATGCGAGCACTCGACCAGACGCAAGCTTCCTTCTTGAAAGAGGTTTTGCGTCCGCAATAATTGTGGACCATAGCGCAGATCGATCTTCACCTCGCAACTTCAAAGAAGTTATAGTAGCAAATCCTAACCAGATCAAATCCGTAGAACCTGTTACACGAGCCGCAGACGGAAACGTAATCCCACTCTCACAGAGGTTTGATGTTAAACAAAAAAGCATCTTGCGTTCAGGCATAACAGTCGATGAGTCTTCTTTCGTCGAGAAAGTAAAGAGTGGAGATTTTACTGCCGCGCAAAAACTTATTGATGGGGGCGTAAAAATGAACCGAGCGTTATTCCTTGGCATTGATATACGTGCTGGAAAGACACAAAACGTAGGAACAACAATACACACGGCGCTAACAAAAAAAGAAGTTATTGCTAAATCTGATTACGAAGACGGACGTGGATTGGTTTATGGCGCGGGCACTGGGGGCGCTGCGAATGACCTTGGCGCAGATTCGTTTGAACCATTTCCTCCGGAAACTTTCACTCCTACATATACGGGGGACCGCGCAGGAGGGCGGGGCGATTCGATTAAGAAATATCCTAGCATATTAAATACTTTTGTTCTTAATGTGGTTGAGCCCCAGACCCGCGACTTCATCCTTAAAGACATCGCGAATCTTCTTGAAGTAGGTGGCACAGCAGTGATCGTTACCAGAGGGGGCGATGTTGCAGGGGGGAAAGACCCCCTTCTAAAATTCGGAGAGCTAGAAGTTGTCCGAAAGAGTAAAGGAGAACTCACTTACCAGAAAGGATTCCGCAAAGAAGAATTAAAAGCATACGCTGAGCAAACTCTGGGGGACGGCTTTACGGTTACTACCCCCACGGGGGCGGACATTCAGAGTAAAAATCGAGTAACAATTATCGTCACTAAAGATGAAAATGTTACCTTGGATAACCCCCCACTCACAGGGGGCGTGGCTCTGGGAACAGGGATCACGGGGCAGGCTGGTTCGTTTGGGACAGCGTCGAATCTTCCGTCTGAGTTTAATTCAGAGGGGGTAGACTACAGCGATTTTGTTTCTGTGCTGGAGCTTCCCTACATTGAAGCCGGTCCTTTCAAGGTAGTCAGAAGCAAGTTCAAGAAACTATTTGTAGGAGAAACTGATCCTACTGTGCAAAGGTTTGTCCGGCAGCGTGACGCTTTTCTTCGGACATCTGAGAAGATGGTGGAGGAGTATCACGATAAATATAAACGCGCATTAGAGTCGGACTTCCCTGACGCCAACGACATCCCATGGGAGGAGATACAAGCAGCAGTAGGATCGTTAGATAACATCGACCCCGATCCTAACTTTGCGCTGATAGAAAAACGAGACAAGGCCAAGGTAGCCGCGAGCCAAAAGTATCAGTCGGATATGGCCGCACAATACAAAGCACTCGATGCTGCCGAGCAGGCCGACATCACCGTAGCTATCGCCACAGAACCTGACCCCGACAAACAGAAAAAACTGATCTCTAAGATTAGAAAAGAAACTCGGGATAAGAAGAAGATCGCGAAGGAAGCGCTGAAGCTAAACAGAGAAGCAGCTGCGGAGGCCGCAGATAATACATATCAACAAGACATCGACACTTCCTTTAATGCAAAGAAGGCAGACGCGATTGTGCTCCGCAACCAAGCGTTCTCTAGTTTGCGAGAGAAGGCACCTTCCTTGTTCCCGATCTTGCTAGACCTCCGGCGGCTGACTGACGACCTATCGAAGCAGGCCAAACGAGCCTTCGGTAAATACAGCAAGAAAGATATCAGCGTAAAGTTCGATAATAACATGGGGCTTTACGTTACCCGTAGATACAGGATGTTCTACGAAGCTGACTACGTAGACAGAATCTTAAGCTCCGATAGACAGGCAGACGTTGAAATACGAGAGGCCGCTATCGAGTTCATGCGCGACCATTACATCAGGGTAGAGACAGATTCGCTGATGAAGAACAGCGCTCAGCTGTCACTAGCCGACGCTCAAAAAGCAGCTGAAGATAGCTATAATAAAAAGTCTAGGGGCCAAAGATCATTGGGGCATCAAATGATTGCAGAGTTCTTGAACTCGTATGACACCGAGCAAGGGGCCGCTGACTTTAAGTCCGCATTTGATTTTACAGATAAGACACAAACGAGGAGCGACAAGTTCTCCAGCAGAGAACTCAAAGCTCTGACTAAGAACTTGGAGGGACGCGCCAACATCCCTAAGCCGCTGGCGGACCTGATGGGGGCTAACAACATCCCTGAAGAAAGTGTAGACGCGCTGCTATACACGATGGGGACTGTCGCTAAGATCGGATCACATCAAACTTTCTTGAACTCGATGAGGCGTTACGGAACTCAAGGGGAGAATCCTTGGCTTCTTACTAGCGCTCAACGAAAGCAAAAGCGAGATGACGCAAAGACAGACGAGGAGTTTCAAAGGTTCTCGGCTATGAAACCAATTGTTCCGCAAGGATCTGACAGTCCGTTGAATCCTTTGGCTGGGTTGTATGTGGATGCAGAAATCCTCGAAGGGCTGTTGCCGTTGTTCCAACAAACAGTCCGCGCACCAGAAGACGCATCCTCTCAACTCATGGCGACTCTTCTACGGGGCGCTCAGAAAGCAACGGGTAGCGCGATGGCGCTGAAAACTCTAGGTTCGATTGGATTCTATCTGAGGAACGCGCTCAGTAACGTGCTGTTTTTTGGACCCGCACAAGGTCGGGTGTTCTCCTCAGTCGCAGCTCTAGCTAAAGGCGACCCCTTGAAAGGGACCGGACTATCATTCGGGAGCGCAGCTATGCGTGCGTTCAAAGGAACGAAAGCAGAGACCAGCGCATATCTGAGAAGTCTGGAGGCGCTCGGAGTATTCGGAGATGAGGTTCGATCTGAAGTAATGATCAAGCTCATGCGTGGAGAAGAGAGCTTTGCGAACTTGCAAGATCAACTTGAAGACCTGAACAACCGAGCCCTTAAATCAAAAAGTAAAAAGGTGCTTAGCGACGCAGGCGCGATGGCGGCGAGACTCGGTTCGGCTATGGATTCTTTTTACAAGGTGTCTTATTTCGAGAGTGAGATGGCGACTATTGAGGAAGCCATGGAAGCCGAGAAGTCCATGCCGGAAAGCAAGCGGACGTTTACGAACATGACCGAGCTTCAACGTAAGCAATATGCAGCGGACATCATCTCAGCTACAGCTCAGTCTTATGCCAGAGCTCTGCCAGTTATTAAGAAGTTTACAGGCAGCTCGCTTGGTTTGGTAGTGGCTCCGTTCGTCAGGTTCACGGCCGAGGTTCCACGAATCGCGGTGAACACATTCACTCTCGCTTTGAGGGAAATTAAAAACGACAACCGCGTTATCAAGCGGAGAGGGCAGAAGAGACTGGCGGGCTTCATATCTGTCATGGCTTTCTCTAC
>TARA_R100000655_G_scaffold31139_1_pt1 | contig 17635 bp, 5 predicted proteins | sample TARA_R100000655 | Tara Oceans TARA_R100000655 (sample SAMEA2622497) | marine metagenome | biome: marine biome (ENVO:00000447); feature: deep chlorophyll maximum layer (ENVO:xxxxxxxx); material: "saline water (ENVO:00002010), including plankton (ENVO:xxxxxxxx)" | depth 90 m
AAGGCGGCTTGATGAATGGGGGTGGGACAGTTAAGACTGCATGGTTCTTAGCTGTCCCTTTTTTTAACAACAGTAATAAAAAGACGACACATGGCAGAGATGATAAATGTTAAGGTAGATGTTTCGAAACTTGATAAGGATCGATTCTTCAAGGGCAAAAAGGGAACCTATTGTGACCTTGTTCTAATTCCAACACCTAGTTCTGACTTCGGGACTTGGGGAATAGTACAGAAGTCAACAAAAGAGGAAAGGGATTCTGGAACCAAAATGCCTTTTGTGGGCAATGCAGATGTTGCAGGGTCACAGCAAAAAAATAGTGACAGTGGAAGCCAGCAGAACTTTTCAGGTTCTCAGGCATCTCAGCGCCCTATGACCTCAACTATATCCGCCACGGCGGAGGATCTTCAGGGGGATGACATTCCCTTTTAGGAACTAGAGAAAATAGTCGGCAAAGAATAGCAGTCGTAGGAGAGCTACGGAGGAGGTTTGTTAGACGCATCCTGAGTTGAACACTTTGCTGACTACTAAAATTTAAAACCAATTTCTGAATAGAATAGAGTCGTAAGAGAATTACGGACGTGGTTTTGGGGTCGTTTACCCCTGTATTTCCACCATTTAACACTATTCGGAATCTTTATAAAATGGAAAATCAACTGCACCAAATAGCTGAAGACATAATTAAGCATGACCCAAAACTTTTCGGTACTCTCACCGAGATACACTTTGGTCAAAGTAACGAATATAAACTTGAGAGAATAATAGATTGGAGTAACCAATGGGAAAATTCAGCCCCAAGACACACGATGGGAAAACGCCAGCCAAGGCGTTCATAGCTAACAATAAGATACACACAGCCCTTGATGATGAGGAGTGGGTAGCTTGGTACGGCTCAAGAGACATAGCAAAGTTTCTAGCAAAGCACGAGATTGATCCGTGTGGGTACGGCGACACTAAGCAGGATGCCATAAAGGATCTTTGTGAAATTCACGACATAAAAGGATGGAAGAATATCAAATGGTAGAAGGTGAGCCTCTTAAGGCTTGCGATATATATTGCACAGTTGATGGCATCAACAGGCGCAAGGATTTTACGGCGACTATCAGGTTAGCAACTGAGCGAGAGTGTGGCAGGGAGTTGTACCATGATCTAGTCGATCTACAGGGAGCCACAGCACGGGTTATAATCGCTCCAGATAACGCAGACCCACAAGCAACCATGTCTTCTGATGAAGGCGAAAATAAGCACCCTAGCGGCTCTCTATCAAAGAGACTGCGCAATGTTCTCTATAGGCGCTGGGAAAACTCTGATCACTCCAAGCACTTTCCTTTCGATAAGTATTACAAGATGCAGATGGAAGGAATTATAGAATCCCAGAAAGAGCTTATTTAGTTTTAAATACCTTATCTGGTAGTTCTAAACCTTCCTCAGTGTAAGGAAGCATTCTCTTGTAGGAGGTAGACTTCTTCTTATTTTCTAAAGTGTAGTTCATTGGGTTTAAGAACTCAGAAACATTTTCCTCGTCAATAGGAACGACCGACCACATCTTGTGTAGACTTAAGTTCATTGGTCTATTGTCGCTGGCATTAACCAAGTTGCCGTACTGGTCACGGCTCATGTTCTCAACAACCTTACGCAGGAAGTCTTTTGGTAAAGGAATCTCTTTACCGTCTTCGTCATAATTGATAGGGAGTCCATCAATACTCTCTTCTCTTTGCAACCTTTCAGCCAGCGAACCTTCAGCATTGATAATATTGCGTATAGAGTCGTGGTATTCTGGACTGTGAGTATATTCAGCCCATGCCTGCAAGGCTTTCTTGTCTGGCTTTTCTAATGAGTATGGATTGTTAACTGCCTTGGCAATAAGTCTATCCATTGCTTTAAAGTCTTCTAAACCTGTCCTCGCTAAAGCTCTCTCCGTTGAAGGCATGGACTCTATTCTAAAGAGCATGGTTATTATCCTTTCAGCAGGAGTCACAATTCTTAAGGTTGTTGGGTCTGGGTATTTAATAACTAATTCACCGTCTTTGTCGGTTAAAACTCTAGTGGACTCACTTAGGTCAATTCCCATATCAGCAAGCTGGCTTAAGTCTGCCTTAACGTCCTCACGTTGAAGCATAGCGTGATCAAAACTTGTTGTTTCCACATACTCCTCTGAATCTTTATCACCCACCTGAGTTTCCCTATTAAGCTTCAGTGTTTTCATACTTCCAGCAGGCAACATTGTTTTAGATAAGAAGGGGATACTTCTCTTCCATTCATTGATAAACTGGTCAGTGGATGTTTCATTAAACTCAAAAGTATCACTTGGATACTTTCTTCTATAGATTGGATCGACTAACCTCTGAACAAATCTCCAGTAAGAAGCAGGAACCATTGAGCGAGAGGTTGCAATATCAAAAGTGAAAGCGCCCCACTCTTCGGCTTGGGTTTTATTCTCATCATACTTGTTCTCTGTAAACAGTGCGGCTACAGGGCCACGAGGAACAAACTCCATAGCCATGTCTTTTGTTTCCGATAGAACATCCCTGAAGTCCACATCCTCTCCTTTGATATACTTATCCTTCAAGGCACGAATCCATAGATCCTGTGTTGCTAGGATATTAAGGTAAGGTAAAGCTCTGCCTCTAAGCCACAGTTCATGTCCTGAAGCTTTTTCAGCTCCGTAAGCTTCAAAGTAAGCTCTTACGGCGTTAGTGATTTTTGAACCAAATACATCAGGCATTTCATCGAGGTTTATTTTACCTCCAGTCATCATCCAGAACTTCTTAATAAACTTGTTATTAATGTCCATGTTGCTTCCTATCTTGCCTGCTTTGAGTTCTGATTCATCCTCTTCATCGTCACCGAGCATATCCCAAAGAAGTGTAGCTATAGCAAACATACTAAATCCTGAAGCGGCGTTTTTCCATTCAGCGCCACCAAGTTTATCTTTCTTGCCTTTGCTGGCTATAGCTTCAGGTATTAATCCGATAGGCGTAAGTTTTGTTAAAAGCTTGCCGTAATTGTAGATGAAGTTACTAAATGGAATAAGTGCTGGCTTGGCCGCCTGCATAACAGGGTGCTTACTATCAAGCCACATCGGTATGTTGCTGTAATCAAAAGCAAATAGCATAGCCGTTCCTCTGGCTTCTTCATGGATTGCATCCGTATCTTTGACGGTTTTCATCCAATCTCTTATCCATTTCTTTTTAGGGGTATCAATCTTTTGACCCTTAGCCTTAGCTTCTCTCACAGCATCGTTATATGCCATCTGAGCGTGTGCCTTGTAAGAGGCATAGACTAAGTTTTGCTTAACTGTTGGATCCATCTCGTGGAACTGAGCTAACTTCAAAATAGCTGAACCGCCTTTAAGATTAAGTAAATCTTTAAGAATAGAATCCTTTGGCTCAATGCGCTCGATACCTGAAACAAGAGTGTTATTATCAAATAACTCACGAGGCACAATCTCCCCATACTTTGTACGGCGATCTGTTAACGCTTTAATTGATTTGCCGACTTGCCCTTCCAATAAAAGTTTGCCTGCTCCTTTGTCATAGTCTTCATCAGAGAGCTTTCCTCTTATGTAGTCATCGCCTGACAGGAATGCATTAATCCCTGCATAATTACTAAACCTTCTGGTAGCCAATCCTTTTAAGGTTTGCAGTCCTGCACGAAGTTCATACTCAGCTCTTCTCCTGTCTTCAGGATTCTTTGCTCCTGTAGCAAGATAGATAGCCGCTTTATTCAGTCTAAATAATCCTGCTGAGCCTGCCTGCAAGTTTGGAGCAAGCCAGTTAAATAAGATAGTCGCTGGGGCAGTTAGGTAACTTGTAATAACTTGCCCTAATAAGGTTTGTACCGCTCTACCTAATCCATCAAAATTAGTGTGCCTTGCCGAAAGATTATCAATAAGAGTTTCGTAAGTCGCCTTGTCCATCATACGATCCGTACCTATGAACCGACTGGCGTTTTTGTCTCCAAATAAGAACTCTAAAATCTTCTTTTCTCTTTCATCATAGTTAGCATCTTTCTCATCGAATAATACTTTATCGGTGTAAGAGGTTAAATCAGGGTTGGCGACTGCATCTTTCCAAAACTTATTAAGAGCCGTTCCTCTGGCTGACTTGTCACCCATTACTAAAAGCATACCTTTAAGAATGCCATTAAGCGTTTCTTTGCTTATCTCAATATGCCCATCTGGCAATCCCTCTTCGGGTAAAGGTTTTGTAGATGCCTCAAGAAGTTTGTAAGCATTTTGCCTGCTTGCTCTTTCAAGATGGGATTCCAGCGCCCTTACATCGAAGCCCTCAAATATGTCTAGCGTTTGACCTTTCTCTCTTGCCGCACCTGTCTTAATGCTTCTAGCTCCACTGGTTTTAAGATTAAAGGCTCCAAGTTTTCTTTTGAATGTATCTTTTTCAAATTTCTCTTTAGCTTTTAATGCCGCTCCTCCAAGGATAGTAGCTATAGCAACATCAGGCGTGTAGCCCTCGACAAACCCAGGGTCGCCAAGTTCCGTGTCTCCGAATGCCTGCTTCAAAGATTCACGGTTGAAGATTGGAGTCTTCATGCCGCTTGATGCTGTAAATCTTGCGTTACCTAAAAGCGGGTTAATGAACCTTTCTAGAATTATGCCAAGATCAGGATACTTGTTTAAAAAGTCTGTGTATATCCTTTGCTGTTCTTCAGCCGTAAAGCGTTGCACTAAAAGATAGCCTTCCATTTCAGGAACGTAGTTGCCAAGCTTTAACGTTTGGGTATCACCTTCGTGATTTTCTGTATAGATACTTCCTTTGACTAAACCTCTTGCTTTCGCTTCGGACTCAGGCATGAATCCCATGCGAGCGTCAAATCCTCTAAATGTAAAATTACTGCCTGTTGAATCAGGGTTAGGATTGAAGGATTCCACATTCAGTCTTGCGGCTGTAGTGTGAAGTTCTGCGGCGAACTGTCTTAATCTTTTACCTCTTGATAAAAACTTCCAGAAAGGGATTCCTACTCTAATTTTTAATTCTCTTGAGAGTAAGTCACTGTATTCTTTAACGGCAGATTTTACTTTGGCTACATTGTATTCAGCATCTCTTAATGTAGAGCCAGCTTTACCTGAACCTCCGTAAGTGCCAGACATGAAGTCTAGGTAATCATACTTACCTGAGAAGAATCTTTTTCTCTGCCTTTTAGCCGCTTCTATTTTTTCTTTTCTTTTTTGTTTCTTATCTTCTTTCTTGGCCTCTTTAACTTTTCTTCTTGTATCAAGTAGCTCTGCTGTTGCTCTATCTTGTTGAGCCTTCTTGGCGTTGTAGTCTTGATTTTGATTCTCTGGATCAAGAGCATATCTTGTTGAATCTGAAGCTACCCCTTCAGCAATATTCTTCCAGTCTTTGCCAAAGTCTTTCTCAAGCGCTTTTGATGCGGCTTTAAAGTAAGAAGATTTAGGATTGTCCTTATACTTGTTGTAGAGGTTTATGAAGTTCTGTTGTCTCTTTGTCTTCTCTACAGGCTTAGGGCGGCGCATAACCGCTTCCTCGTATTGCCTATCCTCAACCTTAGCTAATAGGTCTGGGTGACCTTCGTAATTTTCAAGGCGTTGTCTTTCGTTAATTAAATCCTCTACTATTTGTTTAGGCTGACCTTCTCTAATGAACTTGCCAACCTGAGAAGCCACCTTTGTTTTAAAGTTGCTAGATACAGGATTTGGATCATCAACAGGCTGTAATATCTGTTCGACTTTGTCAGCTAAGGTGTTGAGCCTTTCGTCATTCTCTTCTGTAGCAGGGATGTGGTCATAAGCGCTCAGGATTGCCTCAGAAGGCGCTCTATCTAGTGCTTTGGCAAATTCACCCTTATCTTTAATGGCGGCAAGTTTCTTGCCTTCTACTGGGTCTAAAGCGAAGAGGGGAGGGAGGTACTCCAATGTTGAACCCTTCATCTCTGGGGTAAACTTGATAGCATGAGTTGGATTAAATCCTTCGGCGTACTTTGTTTCACTACCTTCCAAAGTTCCTAATAAATCGTTTATTTGATCAAAGTAAGTTGATAGTTTTTGATACGGTAGGGCGTAATCAAATGAACCTCCTGTTTCAAACATTAAGTCTAAATGTTGAACAAACTTTGATAAGCCTGATTTGTCTCTATTGATTGCATCAGTAACAAATTCACCAAGCGCTTTTTCGCTTTTATTGGCTTTTTCCATCCCTGAGTAAGGCAAGCGAGGAGCCGCATTACCTTTATATGTCTTATCCATCCCCAAGGAATAATTCTCTCTATAGGGATTAGGAGTATACTCTCTCTCCTCACCTGTTTCCTCATAAGGTACTCTATTGGCGTACGTTGGATTTTCGTTAGCGGCTATTATAAGCTTATAAAATTCTTCCTGAAGCGCCTTTCTTTGATCGTAATCTATATAGGCGTAAATAAGAGAGGCTAAATTTTGCTTATCTTTAATCTTCTCATCAAAATCAAAATCTGTTGCAGTCTCTACCAGATCATGAGGTTGGCTTCCCATTCTATATTCTACAAATGAAGGTATATCTGAAACGTGATCATAAAGACCCATGTCGTCTGCAAGGATTCTAAATTTCCCGTGCAGTGGGTAAAAGTTTTGGGAATCTTGACTGCTACTAGCTTCGGTATTTCTAAAACGACTCCAAACCTTTTTCCAGTAATCTGCAATTTCTTGAGTGAGTGCAAAAATATCATCAAATTGTAAATTCGAAAGGTCACCATCAGATTCAGCCCATAATAAATCCGTCTTGTAATCTAATAACTTCTTTCTAAGGCGATTGTATTCTTTGTGTTCGTCAAATTCGCCATCTCTTGTGGCTAAGGCTGAAGCCTTAACTCTACTGGTAGCTGTCTCATTATAGAGTCTTATACGTTCAGCTTCTGGAATTTGATAAGCTCTATCAAAAAGCAATGACTTACTATCAAGTTTGGCGTTGAATTTTTTGAGGTAACCTTTTTTGCCAGTCAAGAAAGATGGAGCTGCAACATCATAAAGCATACGGTGCAACTGCCCTCCAATACTTAGATCTTTACCAGTATGGGTTCCTTCATCTTCTTTGGAGGAGCGTATAGCTTCAGCTACTTTTTTTCCTACAATATTTTCTAATGACTTACCAAATAAACGGCTATCTGCGTCAAGTTGCTTACCTTTTAAAGGAACGCTTCCCACGTCCACGCCATCGCCTTCTACAGAAACAGCTTTTAGATATACTGTATCATCTTCTTGTTTTGTGTACTTTATAACTTTGACGTTTTGCCTTAGTCTGTCTTTATACAACTTAATCTGCATATTCCCTGTAGCCCACGCCAGTCCATCAAAATCATTTTTAACGGCTAACCTAATAGCGTGTTTCAAAGCGGCTTCATACCATGTATTAACAATCGGGAAGTAAGGTATGTTTGTAGCTGATCCAGCCGTTGCCATTTCCTCCATACTCTCCGCCTTTTGATAGATTGAGTTTTCTTGTCGATCAAAGGCATTTATTGCGCCCCCAGTTAACGAAGCTACACCTCCTGAAAAGTCAGGAAAAAGCTGTAAGGATGTTAAAAATTCCTTATAACTAGGAATAATCTCAGGGTCTATTGTTTCGTAAATTTCTTCGAGTGTTGGTGGAGTAATGCCGCCCATCTTTTCATCCTGAGACGCACTAAATTTTAAGGAGCTTTCAAGACGACTATACAGTTTTTTTGTAGTGAGCAGTCCTTTAAGTAACCGATTTACGTGATGCGCCTCCTCGGTTACACCGCCTTGAAGGTTTGGGTATTTAACATTTACTTCGCTACTTGTCCGCCTTATTCGGTAGACATAGTCATAGTCGCTATTAATGGCTTCGATGAACTTTTCAGCATCAGGAAGTAATTCAAGTTTTTCAATCTCTTCGGGTGATAAAGATTGAAGGGCTTCAATTTCACTTTTTTCTTTTTGCAGTCCATGAGAACCTATCCTTAACCACCTTATTGCGTCAAGTGTGTTGGAATCCATATCACCCCGCCTCTCCACTCGACCCTCTCTTTCAGAGTAATATTCATCTGCTCTTGCTTCTCTAATGCCTGAAGTTTTATCCCATTCACTTATTGCATCCACCAAGGCTTTTACGGCTACTTCATGTCGCTTGAAATGTTCCCTGTATGCCTTTCTACCCATTGACCTAATTGCCTCTTTTCCAACATTGTTAGCAGTACGAACGAGGTTATCTAATTCAATAATAAAATCTTTTTGCGCTTGCCTATAAGCTGAATCTTGTCGGTAATCAGTTGCGTAATCACTCTGAATTTCTTCTATAAATAAATACTTATCACCATTCTCAGCGATTCTGTCGCTGGTTCTCATGTGAAAAAGAATATTTTTCTTTATACCCCCAAAATGTTGAGGTTTATATAGATCTTTTGTGCCACGTTCATCACTAGCTTTATCATCTAAATAGAAAACAAATTCTTTATAATTTTCTCCACCTTTTTGTTTCCAGTCACTATACATGACGGAGTTTTCGTTTAACTCCGCAACCCCAATATTCATTTGGTTTAACGATGCAAAGTCAAACAGGTCGGCTTGTTTTATTACCCCTTTTTGATATTGGTTGTTATGATCTAATATCCACTGTTCTAAGCCCATCCAATCAACCTCAGCCTTTTTAACTCCTGCCGTTTTACCAGGCTTAAAGAACGCTAATGCTTGATCGATAGATGCCTTCTTTGGAAATTTATTCCTTATTGCACTTACGACTCCCGAATAAAAAGGTTCAGGGTCTTCATCTAAAGCAAACCTAGTGTCTGCTTTGTCTGGATTAAACCTTTCAGATAGTGGAATGATGTTGCCTTCATTGTCATAGGTTACTGGATTGGCTGACTTAATCTGATCAGACTCAAATACGGAGTAGGTCGTTGTTGGTTTGTCACCTCTAACTACGCCAGTTTGATAGTTGTCTCTGACGTTCTCAATAATGACTCCATCGTTGCCAGCATCAATAGCCTTCTCGATAACATTCTTGGTTCTGCCTGCCCCTTGAGCGCTACGCCATTTAGCTCCCTTTCCATCTACCATGTAAGGGTTATCAATTTTAATATAATAGTAATCAGTTCTTGGCTCTGCGTTCTGATAGTCAAATGCTCTAGTATCATCAGCGTAAGTGGTTGCTGTATTGTAGTCCTCAGCAAACCAATGGACTCCTGTGTCTGCCCACTCTTTGGGTCTGAATACAGGGTCGCTATCTAGGAATCTTCCATCAGGAGTACCGTGCCACCCCTTGAATTTATAACCTGCAATCTTAGCGGCTCTATCAAGGAGTTTAGTTAGGCTCCAATAGTTGTTATCAGGCTCCTCAGCCAACCTTAAATACTCGGCTTCTGTTTCTGGATCGATGGCAAAGCGTTTAGTTGGCGACTTCTTAATTGCATCTTCTATTTCTTTAGGGCTATAGGTTCTTGCAGGTTCCTGCGTGATTAGTTCCTCGCTTATCAATCCTTCATCCTCTGCTTTTTTGAGAGCTTTAGCATCACCACTAATGTGCATCTTGATGCTTCGTAGTCCTAAGTCTCTTAATACAGCGTATCGGTGTCTGCCGTTTTCAAAGCCTGCCGATGCTAACTTTCCGTCACGCCCTATCTTTAAGAAGGCTTCACTGGCTGCTATTGGTAAGTTAGTTCCAAGATATTCTTTAAAGGCTTCATACCTATTAGCTATGCCACCTTCTCCACCTTTACCGATGTATGTGTCTGCTGTATCGTTTTTAAATAACTTATCAAAATCTTTAACATTAACTTCAACAAATCTACTGTCTTCAGATGGAGTTCCCCTTGGCGATATTCTGTTAATAATCCCTCTCTTAGTTTCAGGATCTAAGGCAAAGAGCTTAGTTCCTCTATCAGTTTTCGCATACGACATTTGCGAGAAGAGATGATCAAATAATGGAGTAAAAGTTTCCGTTTGCTCTTGGCTGGTAGGATAGGCTCCACCCCTAGGGTCAATGTTAGCTAAGAAGTCATTAGTTATTCCAGACTCACTTAACTTATTAACCACGTAACCCTCGAAGGCTCTTGCCGCTAATTCGATATTGGTGGAGTAATAGTCTTCTGTTCTTGCTTCATCAAATTTCTCTGCTCTTTTCTTAAAGTCGCTTTTTTCGATTTGGCTCATTAAATCGACAAAACCCATAATCACGTTTTCATCAACATACTGCGAGGCAGGGTACATCCTTGTACCACCCTCCTTTACGCTTATCTTTTGTGTAATGTAACCACTAGCGCCTACATCTGTTTTGTCTTTCTCATTTAGTTTTGAATAATAGTTATCAAGTCCATGGAACCACTCGTGGGCTAGGGAACCTGCTCCCTTCTTTTTGGTCAGGTTTATTGCAATCTTAATAGGCTCATAGTGAGCGGAGGCGGCTCCTTTACCACCTGATCCTCTAGCTCCAAAGGCTAAGGCAAGGGTTCCATCTAAAGACAGTGCTTCGGTCGGTATATTAAGAACTGCACCTAAATCATTAAGGGCATCGTAAGTTTCGTTGAGGTTCTGTTGACGGCGCTTGTTTTCAACGTAGTTACCAAACTCCACACCTCTGAATCCAAAGCGTGACATGAACTGATCAGGATCAATGTTTTCTTGAGGCTTTCTTAATCTTTCTCCTTCCCTTGGTCTGTTGTCTTCTCTTCTTAGCTTTACCTCTTTCTTTTCATTAAAGAGTTGTTCTATTTCATCGAAGTTACCTCGCAAGTAAGCGTGTGCCTCAGTAACACTTTTAAAACCATCCTTCAGTCTTACTACTCGTCTTCCTACCTTTTTAGCAATGTAGATACTTTGATCCAGTCGGCTTTGATAAACTCCGTATGGCTTACGTCTCCTGTCCTCTTTGTCAGGATCAGGATCTGTCTTCATTACCCTTTTAATCTGATCAGCTATTTCCATGATAGCTTCTTGAGGATCAGTCTTAAACGATTTAGGGGCTGTTATTTTTGCTCTTTTGTTGTACTTGGCAACGTAAGCATTAGCAGGTTTGTCTAGTGGCTCGCCCTGTTTGTCATAATTAACATTTCTGAAGTAGCCGATTCCCCACTTTTTAGCCTTAGTAAAATCGGGAAGCCCTAATGCTCGATACAGCATTGTTTTGCTCGCTATCTTTCCTAGCTGAGAATTGACCCCATTAGAAGGAACTATACCTGCCTTTTTTCTTAAATCATAATCCTCTTGTGTGGACTCTCGTTTTACAAAGGAATAAGATTTAATGTCCTTTAAAACTCCTGCCTCACGAGAAAGTATTTCTTTCCACGCATTTGCAACTTCTGAATCAGGCTCTGTAAGTAGCTGGGTGGCTATCCCTCGCAAGGTTCTAAAAGTTTCAGCCCAGTTTCTGAGTTTAAATTTGCCTTTTGGTTTTGCATCAATCGAATCTCTTATAGCGGCTATGGAGGCAAGCGTTTCAATGCTCACACCTTCCTTAGCAAGTTGCTTGTAGTTTGGCATCGGGAAGTCCTTTGCCATGGTTATGCTGGCATCATCACCAACAAAACTTTCCATCTTCTCTAAATAGGCGGCGTAAATATCTTTTTTGGCTCCACCTATCTTTTGACCGAAGTCTTTAATTTCACCTGTAGGCTTTGGTAGTTCAGGTTCAGACTTTGGAAGCGTCTTCCTTGGTTGCCTCTTGGACTCAAAGTTAAAGAGCTGTTGTTGAGTTCTCTTAATTGCCTTGCGAGCAGGGGCGCTATCAAAGTCAAATGACCCTTGGTCAGGATCTAAAGCAAACATCTTAAGGTCGCCTAAGACAGGGAAGGTCTTGCCACTGCCGACAATTCGATTGTAGTTTTGTGACTGAGTAATTACATCAGCCAGCGAAGCTCTAACTTCATCAAGTCCACTGAGAGCGTCAACAGCCTCCCATGTTCTACCTTTACGAGGAGTTCTTCTAAATTTGTTTCTTAAGCCATCAAGGAAACTTACAAATGAACCAACAATTTTTTCACTAATCTTTGGTTCTTTGGCTAGGAACTTATTCCAGAACTTTCGATCCATGGCTAAGTCACCAGCAATATTAGCAATAGCCTCTTCCTCTACTAAGCTCCAGTTGCCATTATAAGCTTCAAGATATTGTCCAGTAACCGTGGTAACAAGCTCAGGAAAGGATCTTGCGGAGTTGATGACGGCTCTTTTAAATTGGTTATATAGTTCAGGACTTTCTCGTCTAACCGAGTGCATGAACTCGTGCATGGCTGTAGCAAGAGGCGCTTTATCTCCATCAAGATTTATAAAGATAGTACCATTATCAAAAGTTCCTGACATTTTTACACCAGCGTCATCCTTGTTAGCTGGCTCCACTAGGATAATGCGTCTGCCTGTGCGTTGCTCTAAAGCAAATATGAAAGGTAAATTGATACGATCATCAACACTGTCTATATCAACAGGTATAAACTTTTGCGCCCAAGGCTGGCTTTTGTTTAAACTATCAACCAGTATGTTTTGACCATTGGGGGATGTTTTTAGCTGAGTAGGTAGATTAGCCAGTCTTTCTTCCTTGCTCCAGTCTTCCTCCTGAGTTTTTTGATTGGCTGTAATGCTCTTAGCTGAATTAGATGCTCTTTCAATGGCATCATACATCTTACTAAGAGAATCATATTCACCAAAGAGTCCTCTACCGATAAGCGCCCTCAGCATTTGATCTGGCATCATTCCACCAGTCTTGGAGTAAATACCATTAAGGGCTGGGTTGCCTAGGTATGGAACATCATCCCAAAGGTCTTTATTTTGCTCGTACTTCTCTTTGTTCTCCTTTTGCGCTCGTGACTTAGAGATTAAGCCACCCTCATCAATGATAGCGGCTATAACGGGATCCTGCTCAAAGTTATCAACTAAGTCAGAAGTCTTTCTTGGCTTTCCAACTGGAGTCTCTACTTGTGGAGTCAGTACCCTTTCTTCGTTGGGCGAAGTCTGCTCTTGTATGGGTTCTTTTTCTTCTTCTTCTTTGTTTTTTTCTCGCTGGCGTACGCTTTCGGCTTCGCCTGTGAAGGTAGTTGGGTCATTGATGTCTTCCTGTACATTTCCTTGTGGTGTTTGTATTGTTTCTTGATCGTCTTTTATATCAACTCCGTCAGCTCTGTTCTGAGTCGATGGGAGTTCTTGTCCAAATTCTCCAGTGCCAACTTTATCTTGTCCAAATTCTCCTCGGCTTTTAGGTACACCAATATTGGCTTCCTGTTCTTGAGCCTCTCGCTGTGCCTGTGAGTCTGCTATAGAGTCAGCTTCTCTAGCCTGCTCTTCATCAAGAGTAGTTCTTTGCTCGTCAGTTAAGTCACTAGTTTGTTCAGTAGTCTCAGGCTTCTCTTGTCCGTCTACTCTTTTAGCTGGCTTAAGCTCTGGTACGTCTTGTGTTTGCGGAGGGCTGAGTTGAGTAACTTCAATCTCGTATTCACCCACTATGCCTAGGGTTTTGGCATTTGTTCTACCTATCTCCATTCCCTTCTCAACACTGCTTAACTCCATTGGAGTAAGCGCTATGTAGTTTTCAGGATCGCTCTTAGGTACAATTCTTATTTCATACTTTGTTTTTGTAGGCTCATTAAGTACATCATCAGCAACAGCAGAAATAGTCTTGCGTCCATCTTCAATGTTTTCATCAATGGCACTGTCGGTAGCCGTATCTCCCTCCATTGCTGATTCAACATTAGTGTCGATCTTTCCTCTGGCTTGTACGTCAGCTTCATTACGAACTCTTTCAGCTAAGTTGTGTGGAAGTATTTTGGCGGCTGAAGCATTAACCTTCATGCCACCATCAGGGTCTTGAGTTGCAAGTCCTATTTCGATAAGAGGTTGTGCGTATTCATCTAGTGTGGCTTTACCGTTTTCTAGAATGTTTTCAGCTTCTCTAGCTATAAATATGTATCCCTCTAGTGCGGCTACGGCGGCATCCTTCTCTGAGAGCGTTGCTTCACCGTTAACCTCTAGTGCGGCAAATATTGCATTGATGTTTTCTTCACTTAGAAGGGGAATGTCCTGAGAGTATTTATTACCGACAGCAATAGCATTGAAAAGTCCTGTACCGCCTTCACTGACTGAAAGTAGAATAGCTTCCTGTGTTTCAGGAGATATGTTTTGATTAGCTAAGATTCTAGCAACGGTTTGTTTTGCTACACCTATGTTAAGTAAGCTTGCGGCTTTATTGGCGTGAGCGGCAGTAACGGAATTTCTAGCGTCAATGATGTCACCCAAATTAACCTCTTCATCTGCATTTTTGGAAAGTTCTTCTTTAGCTGTATCTCCACCCTTTTCGGCATCTTCTATTTTCTTAAGCTCTTCTGCTACGACTTGTACATCTTTTGCTCTCTGCTTGCCTTGACTGATGTCAGTAGCAAAGGAGCGAGTACCCATAGTTGTACCTAATAGTGCGCCGACATAGAAAGAGACTAGCCCTCCTTCGCTGTACTTTCTGTCAGGATCAAAAGAGTGTTGCGCATAAACATTTTCCCAAAAGGTCTGAACAACTTCTGTTCCACCTTCAGTTCCACCTTTTGCTAACAGTCCACCTGTAGCCGTTAAATATCTGCCACCTGTTGTCGCAACTAACTTTTGATACGCAGATTTTGGTAACGCATTTTTAAAAACTGATCCAGACTTTATAAGGAACCTGTCAGCTAAGGAATCAACCCCTGCAATTAGGGAAGCGTTTACATATAAAGCCAAAGTTCCCTTTGGACTCATGCCAGCCTCAAAGGCTTCACTTACCATTGCCTCTGATTGCGTTGCGAAGTTGGTGCTATATGCACCCCAAAATCCTCCAGCCTTATAAGCTTGTGAAAACTGAAAAAGTTGGGCAAATCCGTCTACTAAACCATTCCACGTTTGAGCGGCAGTAGAAGTTCTGGCTTTGAAGTCAGAAGCCACACTGGTAGGAAATACTTTATCGTATTGATCATTAACTCTTTTTTTAAGCTCTTCAGTACCTCTTGCCCAATAGTAAGTTCCAAAAGTTCGATGAGGTAAGTAGGCTAAGTTCATCACCCCTTGCCCATATTTTTTTACAAGCCTATTAAATGTATCTTGGAACCAGCCTACGTCTTGCCTCATGACAGCGAGGTTTTCGGACACAAAGTCCATGTGTTCTTTCATGGTGAGCTTATCCCATGATTTATACTCATTAACCTTCGTGATAGAACTGTCTCCTAAGTCACCGTCTATTTTGTATTCAAATATTGGTTTACCTTTATTGCCTTCCTGAAGCCTCATTGAGAATCCAAGTCCTGTCCTTTCGTCTACCTCAACGTGTTGCCATTCTGTGCCTTTGTGATCACGATCTTGTTGATAGTGATCCTCCATTCTTTTTTTAGCATTCAGCAATGCTAGGACGTTAATGTTTTGATCAAACCACTCTGCTGTTGGCTCTACATTAAATGGAGTAGCGCCAGCTTCAATTCTCCATGGAGGGTTATCCTCGTATTCCTTAAGTCTTTTGGCGATAAGTTTCTTTTCCCAGTTTTTAATTTTTGTTGGGTTATCCTTTAGAGACTCAAAGGCCATGCCAGTTCTATAATCTTCGTAAGCTCCTTGTGTCTGAGGTCTTAATTTATCACCTGTAAGACCAAATATTGAACCTGCCTCATTACCCATCAGTAGGTAGGTGTGTATTTTTGATTTAGTGATATCGTTATCTAGATCAGCAAGCATTTGCTGGTAGATATATTTTAGAGAATATTCTCTAGCTTCTTCTTGTAATTGTCTCTTGGCGACACTGATGTTTGATCCATCATAGCCAGCAGTACCAATAGCGAGCTTAGGCTGGCCTTCATCAGTGTTTGTTAGCTCATCGATGGATTGATATAGCTTTGATAAGCTAACGTCAGGAGCGTTTAATATGACAGGGATTTGAGCTTGAGCTTTTTCGCTAGTTGGTGAGTTACGATTCGCTTGTTTGTCTTTGGCTTCGGTGGCTTTAATTTGTGCCTCTTCGTCCTTTGGATTATTCTCAGCGTGATGAGCTTTAATCTTTACCTTGTTGTCTTGAACTGTTGTTCCTGAATGAAGACTTTCACCAATAGCTTGTACTTCAACCGTGCTGTCGCTTTGGTCATCTTTTGGTGGAGTGACTTGAAGTTTACCTTCTGATGTGTTTACAGGGTTTGCTTCAGGTGGGCGCTTTTCTTCATTCTCAGTGCCTTGATCAAGAGGAGCCATGTAAAAGGATCCAGCTGGCCCTATGTTTTTATATAGACTGCCTTTCTCCTCGTACTCCTCAAGGCTCCTCAAAGACTCATCGAGACTGCCTGTGTAAGGTCTAGTCTTTAAGTAATTGGTGAATCGAGCTTGCTTGATGGCCTCATAGTCAGTTTGAGTCTTCTCGTTCTGTAATCTGGCTTGCTCTTCTTCTAAGGTTTGGAGATTTGCGTAGTCCTCGTCATACTGTTTATTTTGAGATGTTAGTTTTCTGACACCTTTCTCGCCTGCTTCATATCCCTTTGTAGTTTTCTTTCGATGGTCAATTAGCCTTTGTTGAGCGCTGACCTCAGCTCTTTTCTTATCAAGATCGTATCCTTTATTTTCAGCCTCTTGTTCTTTGTTTAATTCAAATGCGTTAGCTTGCTCTACCGCCTTATCTTGTACTGCTTCAAAATACTTTTCTTTATTTGTTCCTATTGGGTACTTTGTGCCGTCAGGAAGTGTGATATAAGTTTCACCTGTTTTAGGATCTATTTTGTAGTTGCCTGTTTTTAAAGGATCCCTTCTTTCATATTTACCTTTACGGTTACGAAATACTTCTGAGGCTACACCAAACTCATTAGCTTCAAACCCCTGTGATTCCCAATCTTTGGACTGATTAAAATATGGCCTTTGTACTCCTCCTTCTTCATACCAGTGATCAATACTGGCAGGCTTTATATTGTTCTTCCTTATAAATGCCTCACGAGCCTTCTTGTTATTTTTCTCGTTGTCAGCGGCTATTCGATCCTGCTCTATTCTGGCTCGGTTGGCGGCGGCTCTTCTTTTGGCGGCTTGCTTCTCTTCCCATACCAAATTGGCTTGATTAGCCATATCCCATTGCTGTCGTCTTTTGCGACTGCTTGTAGGCGTTGCGTATGGGTTATTTGTTCTAGTCCCATCATACCCAATTCCATTGTTTTTTTTCTCTCCAAATGGGTTTTTTTTAGGTCTAGCCATATCTGTAATAGTCTACTTTAAAAGGTTGGGTCATGCCACTAACAAAACACTCGGTCAGGAGCATTTGCAGGGCGTGGGACAGATTGTTCAATCCATGCCTCGTCTTCTGGTGTATTAGGGTCATCGGACTCAAAAGTACCGTCAGCTTGTCTGGCACGGACTTTTTCCAACATGTCACTATGCCACACGATGTAATCTTCAGCAGGTGTCATGTCCCTGTCTCCCATGTCCCTGAATAATACCCACCAAGCATCATCACTCTCCATGATTTTGTGTTCATGAACTGTGCCGTCTTCATCTCTCCATTCTTCAGTTTCACCTGTATCAATCCAGTGCTCACCAATGATTGTAAACACATAGTCTTCTCCCTGCTCTATAATGTTGATCTTCTCCTCGCCTTCAGCTTCAACAATGGAAGTAAAGCCGTTGTCTTCAGCGAAGGAAACAGACTGCTCTTTGGAATCGAACTTTAAAAGTATATCTCTCATTAATCGGAAAGTGGGTCTTCTTCAT